>Ga0209323_10002074_pt1 | contig 13251 bp, 13 predicted proteins | sample Rifsed19ft2_FD_184014 | JGI IMG/M metagenome (GOLD analysis project Ga0209323, IMG submission 184014) | Soil microbial communities from Rifle, Colorado, USA - sediment 19ft 2 (version 2) | ecosystem: Environmental > Terrestrial > Deep subsurface > Rock core/Sediment | place: Rifle, Colorado...
GATCTGCCGCACGACCAGTCTGCCGTCGACATTCTGCGCCCAGATGGCTACCTTGTCGCCGATCTTCAACTGATCCGTCGCAGCAGGTGGCGTGATCGACAGTACCTGCATGCCCTCGCGCGTTTGCACGATCAGGCTGTCGGCGTTGACGGCCTGCAACACGCCCACCGCTCCGACGCGCGCCTCGACCGGTGCGGCGGCGGGCGCATCGACGCTCGACGCCTGCGGCGCGCTGTGTTGGCTGCCCGCGCCGAATCCGACCATCCCGCCCAGCGCCAGCGCGAGCACGACAGCCATCGCGAAAGTGAAGAGTTTCATGACAATCCTCCTGAACTAAGTGTGGATCGACACGATCCATTTGCGTCGATCTTACACCACTCAGGCAAGGCTGTCATGCCCCCGGTATTCCCACGTCAAAAGTGGGGAGAATTAACCACGAAGACACAGAGGCGCGGAGAAAAGCCCTTTGAAATCTCCGTGAACTCCGTGTCTCCGTGGCTGGATCGACTTGTGTGCTATCACCAGACAAAGTTGTCCTGGTGTCTTTGTGCCTTCGTGGTTAACGATCAGGGTTGATACAACACGGTGACGATGACGAAGACCTGCTCACCGACAGTATTGCTGGCGATGATCTCCAGCACGTTGGGGCCTTCGGTGAGGGGAACCGACAGCGCGAAGCGACCCTCGGCGTTGGCGAAGCCGATGACGTCGTTGACGCTGACGAGCGCGTTGGGTTGTGTCTCCCCGATGACCAGCCACGGCGATGCCTGCAGCGTTTCACCGTCGAGCGGCGTCTCGATCTTCAGCGGGAAGTTCGAGGCCGGCGTCGGGGTCGTCGACGCGGCCAGCGTTGGCGCGGGTTCGAAGGTGATGATCGTCGGCGGCGGCACAGTCGGTTGGGCCGGCAAGGGAGTAGGAGTCAGCGTGTCGAGAGGCGCCGTGGCCGGCGTCTCGATCGTGACCATCGGCGGCGCGATGATGATGGTCGGCTGCAACGTCATCGCATCCGGCGCAGGCGTGATTGTCGTGCGGCTGCTATTCGGTTCTCTGACCGTGATCACGATTTCGGGCGTGCTGTTCGGATCGGGCAATCCGGGAATCAACTGATTCAGCGTCCCGTTGGTATACAGCACGTAGACGATCAGGACGATCAAGGCGAGCAATAACAAGCCCCTCATGTGTGCCTCCATCCTGCGTGTATTATATCGCGTGGCGCACTTTTGACCCCCGGAGCGATCGGTTTACAATACGTGCTGCCGGTCACCCACCGTCCTCTGGAGACACGATGAACCTCATCTCAATCGACACGACTAATCGCCATCATGTCTGGCAATTCCTCAATGTGCCCTTTTACATCTACCGCCGTATCCCCCAATGGGTGCCGCCGCTCGGCATCGATGCGCGCCGGATGCTCGATCGTCGCCGTCACCCGTTCTATCAACACTCGGACGCGGCCTTCTTCCTGGCCGAGAAAGACCATCGACCGGTGGGGCGCATCGCGGCCATCGACAATCGCAATTACAACACCTTCAACCATGAACGCACCGCGTTTTTCTTCCTGTTCGAGTGCGAAGATGACCGCGAGGCGGCTTGCGCGTTATTCGATGCCGCCGCGGATTGGGCACGCTCGCGCGGCCTGACTCTGCTCTTTGGCCCGAAAGGCTTCACCGCGCTCGACGGGCTGGGATTGCTGGTCAAGGGCTTCGAGCATCGACCGGCATTCGGTATTCCCTACAATCCGGATTATTATCCAGGGCTTGTGGAAGCGGCGGGATTCGTGGGCGTGCGAGATATCGTATCCGGTTACATGAACCCGCGTATGCCGTTCCCGGACAAAGTGCACCAGGTGGCCGAGCTGGTGCAGAAGCGACGCGGCCTACGCGTGGCGACGTTCAAGAGGCGACGCGGCCTGCGCGCGATGGCTCCTCAATTGCAGAAGATGTACAACGACTCGCTGACGGGCACGATCGGCAACACACCGCTCACCGATGCCGACGTGAGGGCGCTGGCCGGCCAGCTCGAATGGTTCGCCGATCCGAAACTGATCAAGATCGTGCTGAAGGGCGACGAGCCGGTCGGCTTCATGCTGGCTTATCCCGACATCTCGGCGGCGATGCAGCGCACGCAAGGACGGCTCTTCCCGTTCGGCTGGATCGACATGCTGCTCGAGCTGAAACGCACCCAGTGGGTCAACGTCAACGGCGCGGGGATCGTCGAGAAATATCGGGGATTAGGTGGAACGGCGCTGCTGTTCAGTGAGATGCACAAAAGCGTGGTCGCAGGTCGCTTCGAGCACGCCGACATCGTGCAAGTCGGCCTGGATAACGACAAGATGCAGCGTGAGATGCGCGACCTGGGGATCGATTTCTATAAAACGCACCGGCTGTATCAACGGGCGCTGTGATCCTCACCTCTGAAGTCTTTGCTCGCCTTCGGCGTGTGCAAGGATTTCACCGCTGAGCGCGCCGAGCGCGCAGAGGTTTTTAGGGATGCTCAGCGTTCTCTGCGTTCTCGGCGGTTAGTTCCCATGTTGGCTCCGGCTCGTCCGGGTTAGGGAGAGGGAAGAGGGGATGGGGGTGAAAGGTGAGGGCCTAGGGCTGCCACACCACCGTGCGTTGCCCGCTCTCCGGGCTGAGCGCGCCGATCACATCGCCGGCCGCATCCACTTTGACCACCGTCACCGTCCAACCGAACGTGCCATTCGCGCCGGGCGGAACCGGATAGAAGCGCCACGGATCGGGCGTGAGGTAAGCGTCCACCACCTGAGTGTTTAGATACAGCCGCATCAGGTATCGCTCGTCGCTGGCGATCGGCGTGCTGCTGCGCAGGATCCATCGAAACTCGACGGTCTCGCCCGGACTCGCGCGAAAGTCCGACGAGGGCTGCAGCAATTCGACTTGAGGATAAATGATCGAAACGACCGGGCTGGGCGTGGCGACCGGCGTGGGCGGCACGGCTCGTGTCGACGCGACTGAAGACGCCTGGCGAGTCGGCGTCGGCGTGCGCGTGGGTGTGCCGGTGTCGCTGGGCACGGGCGTGTGCGTGGGCGTATGCGTGAAGGTCGGGACCGGGGTGCGCGTCGGGGCGAGCGTGTCCGTTGGAGTGGGTGTGACCTGCGTTGCGGCTTCCGACCCGCTCAAGACCAGCACCAGCACCAATCCACCGATGCCGAGGATCGCGACGAGCGCGATGAGGCCATAAACGGCCGATGAGATCGAGGCGCGCGCCGGGGCGATGTGCCACGCATTCGGATCGATGCGATTGATCGCGCGAATGAGGGCGGCGAAGTCCGTGTGCCCCTGTGTTCGCTCGACCAATGCAGCGGCTCTCGCCGCCTGCGTGGCGCCGGGCAGGGTCACCTCAAGGATGCCCACTTCACCGCAGACTTGAGAGAACTGCTCGGGCGTCAGTCGCTTCAGCGCGCGCTCGACTTCTTGCGGCGCGCGTGCGCCGGGCATAGATATGTCCCCCGTGAGAGGATTCCCCGGCGCACATTGTACATGGCTTTAGCGGTGATGCAACCCGATTAGACCCGCCCCCGGATGCGAAGCGGAACCCGGAGCAGGGTTTTGCCCTATGATCCGCGCCGCGTCAAGCGTTCCCACTCGACACTCAGCCTAAGCACCACACCGCTCAGCACGCCGGTGAGGTGCGCCGCCAGGAAGGGGCCAATATTCGTCTCCTCCCCTCGCGCGCGTGTCAGGTAGAAATACGGAACCCAGGCCAGGACGCCCAGATAGATCAAAATGCGGCTGGCGATCTTGCGCCGTCGGCCATGAAGCGATTGAGTTCGGTCGATCCCTTCTGCTCGATCGGCGCTCAATCGCAACCGCCAGCCACCCAGCACACCGGCTAAGTGAGCGGCCAGAAAAGGGAGGACGGGCAACTCCTGCCCAGAGGGAATCGAAGCAAGAAAGGGCGCCCAGACCAGCACGCCCAGCCAAATCAGGATCGTGCCGATCGTGCGCCGAGTGTTGGGAGCCATTGCTACCTGGTCTCGATGGAATGTGCGGCGGCGAGATTGTATCGCGGTTCGAGGCTGCGTCAAGCGAGCGGGGCGAATGACCAAGGACGAAAGACCAAAGACGAAAGACCAAGGACGAATGCACATCCATCGTCCGTCGTCCTTCGTCCTTCGTCCATCGTCTTTCGTCGTTCGTCCTTCGTCAGTCCATCCACACTGTTCGATCGTGATGCGAAGGACGTTGCGGCGGCGGCGGCGTGGCGGGGTAGCCAACGTAGATGAAACCGATCACGTGCTGATCGGGTGCGAAGCCGAGAAACGTTTTCACGTCGGCATCGTAGGCGGCTGTGCCGGTGCGCCACATCGCGGCAAGGCCGAGCGCGTGCGCGGCGAGCAGCATATTCTGGATTGCCGCTGCGGCCGCGCACACGTTCTCGATCTCCACCACTTTGGGAATGCCGGGCTTGTCCACGCCGACGGCGATCAGCACCGGTGCGCGCAGCGGCTTGGCACGCTCACGCGCCAGCGACTCAGTGTTGGCGCTCGCGTCTTGCTTGTGCAGCGACGCCGCCATCACGTCGCCCAGCCGCACGCGTGCGTCGCCGGTTAGCACGACGAAGCGCCACGGCCGCACCTGGTAGTGATTGGGGGCCTGGACGCCTGCCGAGAGCATACGCTCGATCAACTCGCGCGGAACCGGATCGGGCCTGACTTTGCCAATGGATTGTCGGGTGCGGATCGCTTCCAGAACGTCCATGCGTGAATGCCTATTTTGGCGGCTCTTCCGGGTTGGCTGGGAAAAGCCTCACCGCAACCCCCAAAGGGGGCAGGCGGGCGCAACCCCGCAAACAACATCCGGGGCAGGCGAGCGCAAAGCCTTAGAAAATCGGCTCTCCCGACTTTGACGGGAAATAGGACGCGGACACATGCGGTGCAGTGCTCCCGTAAACGCGGATGAACACGGATCGGACTGAAAAATCTGCGTGAATCCGCGCAATCCGCGTCCAAAGACTTTGCAGTGGGCGGCGTTTCCCGCTGGAACCGGTAGAGCCAGAAAATCTTGGCGTCCTTTGCGTTCTTTGCGGTTCAATTCCCGCCAGAATCGGGAGAGCCATTTTGGCTTTATGCTGATGTCGTGGCAATAGCCGGGCGGCGATCTAGCCAGCGCGTCGCGAAATAAATGAGCACAAAGTAGGCCAGGTATCCGATCGTCTCGCTCAACGATGGATTGGCATTATAGCCGAACAGCGCCTTGAGGAACAAGCCCAGCGTGGTATCTTCCGGCAAGATCGAGTTGATGTCGTAGAAGTGCTCGACGATCGGCGATATCCAACCGAGCTCGTTGAACTCGTGAATCGCATGCCCAACAAGCCCGGCGGCGAAGACGACCAGCAGCACGCTCGTCAACTGGAAGAACCGGCGTAGATTGAGCTTCGCCGTCGTGTCGAACAGCAGCCAGCCGATAATCGCCGCGGCGATCAAGCCCAGGACGCCGCCCAGCCAGCCGAGAATCGGCGCGCCCACTCCCGCTTCCGGCGTCGAGAAGTTGGCCGCGGTCAGGAACAGCGCCAACTCCAGGCCCTCGCGCATCACGGCGAAGAACGCCACGGAGAACAGCGCCCAGTCCTGGCCGCGCGTCAGCGCCATCTTCACATCGGCTTCCAGCCCGGACTGAATGCGGCGGCCTTGCTTCTGCATCCAAAAGATCATCCACGTCAATACGCCTGCGGCCGCCAGCATGGTGATGCCTTCAAAGGCTTGTTCCGCCGGCCCCTCGAACCGTGCGTCAATGGCGCTGAGGAGGACTGCACCGATCAGGCTGATCACGCCAGCGGCAGCCACACCCAGCCACACACGCGAGGCCCAATCCAGCCGATTCATTTTCTTCAGCACGCCCAACACGATGCCCACAATCAGCGCGGCTTCCATCCCTTCCCGTAACGCCAGCAGAAAACTCGGCAGCATGTTTTCCCCCTCCGAATTTTGTAGATTAGGGTATACTAATCTCGCGCGCCATGCTATCCATACGAATGCTAATTGTCAAGGCGAACAGCGTCTTATTAGCATCTTGATGGATGATCCTAACCGATGGGGCCTGCATGGTCATGATAGGACTCGCGCCAGTGGCTGCGGGGGAGTGGATGAAGGCGAGGCTCAAGGTCACCGAGACTATCGAGAACTATCTCGAATCGATCTACAACATGCGTGACGAGGGCAAGAAGGTTATCGCCGCGCGGCTGGCCGAGCGTCTGGGCGTGAAGCCGCCCACCGTGAGCCAGACGCTACAACGGATGATCCGCGATGGCCTGATCAAGATCGATGGTGCCGAAATCAAGCTCACCAAGATCGGCGAGGAAGTTGCCGAGGCCGGCATCCGCCGCCATCGATTGGTCGAGCGGTTCATGACGGATTTCCTGGGGATTCCCTGGGCGGCGGCGCACTCCGAAGCGGAGCGGATCCAGCACGCGATGAGCGAATTGGTCGAGCAGAAAATGTTCGAGGCGTTGGGCAGCCCCAAGACGTGCCCGCACGGCAACCCGATTCCCGGTATGCAGCCGACCCGGCTTCCACCCGACGCGCTCACGCTCGACAATGCCACAGCCAGGCAAAGCGTTACCGTCTTGCGCATCACCGAAGAAGGCGAGCGCGATCTGCGGTTGCTCGATTACTTGCAGAAGAGCAATCTGATCCCCGGCACCGAGGTGATGGTGGAAGAGGTCGCGCCGTGGAGCGGCGTGGTCACGCTCGACGTGTCGGGCAAGAAGATCTCGCTTGGCTTAAGAGCCGCGCGCACCATCTGGGTGCAGCCGGTGGTCTAGCATTCCGTCGTGGTCCGATGCTCCCGCCGGACACGTGCGCTGCGCGCAGCGCAGTGCGGTGTGACTCATCTGGCGGGAGCATCGGGTGGCTTGACACCTCACTACCCCTGTCCTATACTGTGCGCGCAAGGAGTTCTGATGAGTACTGTCGTCGTCGATTACATGACCGATAAAGAATTTCTCGATATCAGCCCGGACGATCACAAAGCCGAACTGATCGATGGAGAGATGATCGTGGCCTCGCCTGCCTCTGAATCGCACGAGCGCATCTTTATCTTTCTCGCCAGTGTTCTGGAGTTGTTCGTCGCCGAGCGTGATCTGGGCATCGTGCGCGGATCGCGCACGGCGATGCGCCTGAGCGAGAAAGAAGTGTACGAGCCGGACATCGTATTCGTCGCCAAAGAGCGGTTGCCACTCGTGCGAGAAACGTTCATCGACGGGCCGGCCGATCTGGTCGTCGAGATTCTCTCGCGCAGCACGGCCGTCTTCGACCGGGGTCACAAGCTCGCCAATTGCGCGCTGGCCGGTGTGAGCGAAGTGTGGCTGATCGATCCGGGCAAGCGCCGCGCCGAGTTTTATCGCCTGGTCGGCGCGCGCTACGAGCCGATGCCGGTCGGCGCAGACGGCCTCTTTCGCTCCGAGATCGTCCACGGCTTCTGGCTACGCACGGCCTGGCTGTGGGAGCAGCCCAAGCCCCTTCAGGTTGCCCGCGAGCTGGGTCTGATTTGACCGCCTCTGAAATTCCCCGTGACTGCTCCTCACACGGAGCAGTTTTTGTCTCACATACCATGAGCACGATATCCAATCCACCCATCGCCGTATCTGTCTCGCCGCGCACCACCGTTCAGGTTCGCTTCGACAACGGCGACGGCGCGTTCGAAGCGCCAATCGGCACACCGCTGGAGGCATTCGTTCAGGCCGCCCGACCGGAGACTTATCGTCTCGTCGTCGGAGCCGTCGTCAACGGCAAGCTCAGCGAGCTCAACACGCCGATCACGCGCGACGCCGACGCGACCATCCTCACGCGCCACGCGCGCGACGGCAGCCGCATTTACCGGCGCTCGCTGACGTTCCTGCTCGTCGTCGCCGCGCACGAACTGTTTCCCGACTCGAAGACGCTCGTCGATCACTCGATGCCCTACGGCGGTTATTACTGCGAGATCACCGATCACCGCCCGCTCTCGCGCGCCGATATCGATCGGCTGTGCCAGTGCATGCGCGACATCGTCGCCGCCGACGAGCCGATCGCAAAGGAACGCATCCCGCTGACCGAGGCCGCCGAGGTCTTCAGGCAGCAAGGCTACGACAACAAGCTGCGCCTGCTCAAGTATCGCCAAAAGGATTACCTCACGGTCTACACGCTGCGCGGCATCACCGATTACTTCTACGGTTACATGCTCCCGTCGACCGGCTACCTGCGCGATTTCAACCTGATCGAATTTCCGCCCGGAGTTGTGTTGCAGTTTCCGCGCGTCAGCCAGCCCGATGCGCTCTCGATGCCCACAGCGGCGACGAAGCTCAGCGCGGTGTTTCGCCAGCACGCCGAGTGGATGACGATCATGGACGTGCAGGATGTGGGCGCACTGAACAGGGCCATCGAGTCGGAGCGCATGCGCGAGGTGATCCTGGTCAACGAAGCGCTGCACGAGCAGCGCATCGCCGAGATCGCGGGCCAGATCGCCGATCGGCACGACACGATCCGGCTGGTGCTGATCGCCGGGCCGTCGTCGTCGGGCAAGACCACCTTCGCCAAACGCCTGGCCGTCCAACTGCTGGCGCACGGCGTTCGACCGATCGCGATCGGCATCGACGACTATTTCGTCGATCGCGAGCACACGCCGCGCGGCCCGGACGGCCAGTACGACTTTGAAGCGTTCGACGCGGTCGATCACGCGCTGTTCAGCCGGCATCTGCTGCAATTGACCGAAGGGCACCCGGCGCAACTGCCGCACTTCGATTTCAAGACCGGCTCGCGCCAGCCGGGACCCGAAGTGAGCATCACGCGCGATCACGTCATCCTGGTCGAGGGTATCCACGCGCTCAACCCGAACCTGCTGCCCGACGTGCCGCCGGAGCGCGTGCTCCGCGTGTACGTCTCGGCGCTGACGCAGTTGAACATCGACGACCACAACCGGGTCTCGACGACCGATACGCGGCTGGTGCGGCGCATCGTGCGCGACGCCCGCGAGCGCGGCTATTCCGCGCGCGACACGATCGCGCGCTGGAACAAAGTGCGCGACGGCGAAACGCGCAATATCTTCCCCTATCAGGAAAACGCCGACGTGATGTTCAACTCGGCGCTGGCGTACGAACACGCCGTGCTCAAACCGATCGTCGAGCCGTTATTGCGCCAGGTGCGCCCCGGCACGCCGGAGTTCATCGAGGCCGAGCGCGTGCTGGCCTTCCTCGATTGGTTCCTGCCGTATCCCGGCGATCTCGTGCCGGATAACTCGCTGCTGCGCGAGTTCATCGGCGGGTCGAGTCTGAAGGATTTCAAAGTGTGGGAGTCGAGGTGAGGTCAGGCTGCCTCTAACAGCGGCCGGACACGATCGCGGAAGATGCGCGACCACGTATACTCACGCCGAACTCGCCGGCGCAGCAGGCCGGGCCGATCCGACTCGAGCACGTCGGCGATGAGCGCAGCCACTTCGGATGGATCGGCATTGGCATCGAAGTAGTGGGCCAACTCCGCGCCGGTTTCGCGCAGCGGCGCGATGTCGGCACAGAACGCGGGCAGCCGGGCCAGTCCCGCCTCCAGCACCGGAATACCGAAGCCCTCCTGCTGGCTGGGAAACAGCAGCGCATCCGCCAACATGTACAGATCGCCGATGACGGCGTCGGGCAGGTGGGATGCGCCCGGCACGTCCAACTCGTACAGAAAGTGTGCGGCGCGCTCGAGGTCATCCTCGCGCCGCAGTGCCAGCAGGTTCTGCAGGTAAGCGTCATTGGCAGGGTTGTGCGCGCCGGGCGGGCCGGTGACGATCAGCCGCGCATCGAGGCCGGTCTGCCGCCGGAGCGCCGCCACCACACGCACGGCCAGCTCGATGTTCTTGCGGCGCGTGATGCGAGCCGGTAGCAGCAAGATCACGTCGGCATCGAGCAGATTCAGCCGATCCACAATCGCGCGCGTGAGCGGCTGCCAGGAGAAGAATTCAGCCGGATCGATGCCGGGCGGCACGACGGCGATGCGCGACTCTTCGATGCGGTAGAGGGCCGCCAGTTCGCGCCGCCGCGATTCGGATACGGTGACGTGACGGACACCCGGCCATGGGCGGCGCAGCAACTCCCACGGCTCGCCGTCGTGCAGTTCTTTTCGATACAGTGGATTGGTCCAGGCGAAGTCGTGATGCCAGCCGATGAAGCGCAAGTTGGTTGGCTGGTTAGTTAGCTGGTTGGTTGGCTGGTGAGATAGTTGGTTGAGGGCGGCGGTCAGCGCGAGGTTCTTGTGCAGTGTGAAGACGTTGTGCGCGATCAGCACGTCGATGCCGGCCAGTCGCTCGCGTAGACGCGCCGCAATTCGATCCCGCAGAACGTGGAAGCGCGACGTTACTTCGCCCCGGTCAAGCTCCCTCTTCACGGCCAACACAGCGGGATGCCGCGAGCCGAGCTCAGGCACGACCACGGTTTCTACACGCGCGTCAAACGCTTGACCCGTGCCGGCGATCACGCGTACGGCATAACCGGCATCGGCCATGAGTCGCGCGTGCCGGAGCATCGTCCACTCAACGCCGCCGACCGTCGGCGGCCCGGCGAAGTGAAGGATTGCAATCCGCTTCATTGTTCAACCCGATTTCTGCCCACGATCAGTCGAAGCCCGTTGAACGCACCGAACTCGCGCCGTTCGATGATCTCGAAACCGACCGCGTGCATGAGTGCAGCCTCGTCGCGCATGAAGTCGCCGAACAGCTACTATTTTAGATCAGACTACCGTTAGAGACCGTTTGGAAAATCGAGTTTGCACTGCAGAGACGCTGAGATCGCAGAGACATCTTTAGAAAAACTCAGCGTCCTCTGCGCCTCGGCGGTGAATCTCGACCCTTTTCAAACACTCTCTTAGACGCCTCGTGTGAGTTCGGGTGAAGCCGGGGCCTGACCCGCATGTGCGGCCCCGCGTCGTTGCTGCTACAATATGCGCCGTATGGATCTCGACACCTTCGAGCGTTGGGTGACTGAAGCCCTGACTGGCTTGCCTGCTGCTTTTCGGGAGCGGCTCCACAACGTGGTGATCGTGGTTGAGGACTGGCCTGACCGTGAGACACTGCGCCTGGCCGGCGTAAGGCATCCCGGTGATCTGATGGGCTTTTACCACGGCATCCCGCTCACCGAACGGACTTCCTCCTACGGCAACGTCGTGCCGGACAAGATCAGCATCTACCGGTCGCCAATCCTGATCCACTGCCGCCACACCGGCGAAAACGTGCGATCGACCGTCCAGCACGTCCTCCGGCACGAGGTGGCTCACTTCTTTGGTATAGACGATGATCGGCTAATGGAGATTGGGGCGTACTGACGGCGTGGGCTTTGCTCAGACTTTCCGTTCAGGGCGACCGGCCGCCGGCTTCATGCGTGATTCTTCACGGCCCTGCTCTGCGTCGCGCTCGACGAGAATCGTCACCGGGCCGTCGTTGTGAATTTCCACCAACATCATCGCGCCGAACACGCCGGTCTGCGTCGGCACACCCTCGGCGCGCAGGAACTCCACGAACTTATCCACCAACGGCTCGGCGACGTCCGGCGGCGCGGCCTGAATGAAATCCGGGCGGCGGCCCTTGCGCGCGTCAGCGTACAACGTGAACTGCGAGATGACCAGCGCGCTGCCGCCCACCTCGATCACCGATCGATTCAGCTTGCCCTGATCATCTTCAAAGATACGCAGTGCGGCGACTTTCTGGGCGAGCCACTTCGCTTCGGCTTCGGTGTCGCCGTGCCGCACGCCGGCCAGGATGCACAATCCGTGTGCGCACTGGCCGACGACTTTGCCATCAACCGACACACTGGCTTGTTTGACGCGCTGGATGACGAGACGCATGAGTCTCTCTCATTAACCCGGGCGAGCGGAGACCCAATGAGGAAGAAAACCACGGAGGCACGGAGACTCGGAGAGAACCGAGAGGCAAAATCTCTGTGCCTCTGTGTCTCTGTGGTTAAATCTTTCCAATGTTTGGGAAGGCTTTAATTGTAGTCCGGGTCAAATGGGACGGCAAGGCGCCGCGCCTTCACGTGTGCACATTGCCCGTTGACACGGCCTGCCGCGAAGCCTATACTGGCGGCAGTCCACAGTCCAAGGAGGTCGCCGTGTCGACATCGCTTCGAATTGCAACGTTCAATGTCGAGAATCTCTTTTCGCGCGCAAAGGTGCTGAATTTCGCGGATAACACCGAGGGCGACACGATCATCGTCGACGTGGGGAAGCTGCAGAAAGAACTGAGCCAGGCGAGCTACGACAAACCTAAAATACTTAAGCTGTACAAAAGCCTCAAGGATTACATCACCATCGCCGAAGTGCGCAATAAGCTATTCAACCGGCAAAAGACCAAAGTGGTGGCTGACGGCGCTGCAGGCTGGTCCGGCTTCATCAGCTTCAAGCGCGACAAGTTCTCCGAGCCTGCACGCCTGAATACGGCGAAAGTGATCCGCGAAATCAACGCGGACATATTCTGCCTGGTCGAGGTCGAGAGCCGGCCCGTGCTGAAGTACTTCGTCGGTGATCGGCTTAAGAAAACGGGCAGTTTCGAGACATACCCGCACCTGATGCTCATCGACGGCAACGACGATCGCGGGATCGATGTCGCGATGATGAGCCGGCTCCCGATCCAAACGATCCACAGCCACGTCGACGACAAAGATGGAGACGGGCTTGTCTTTTCCCGCGATTGTCTCGAACTGCAACTGCGCCATCCCGACGGGTTCGACGTATTCATGCTGCTCAACCACTTCAAGTCGAAGGGCTTCGGGGCCCAATCGACCTCAGACAACAAGCGGCGGCGTCAGGCGGAGCGCGTGGCAAAGATTCTCGAGGGGTACGATCTCACCCAGCAACTCGTAGTCGTGGCGGGGGACCTCAACGACACACCCGACAGTGCGCCGCTCGCGGCGCTCAAGCAGGTCCCCAATCTCTTTGATGTCCTGGCCCAGAAATTTCAAGATCCGAAAGACAGGTGGACCTATCACTTCAATAAGAATCAGCAGATCGACTACCTGTTCGTCTCCCGGCCACTCCGTGACGCGCTGCAAGATGCCGGCGTGGAGCGCCGAGGTATTTTTAACGTCAAGAACTACACGAACGGCGCTATCGACTCGTTCAAGACGGTGACCAGTGAATCTTCCAGCGCCTCCGACCATGGCGCGGTGTGGGCTGACTTTACTCTATAGAGAGCGTTCGGCAATTGCCTCACGCCTATCGCCCGACGACACATGCGGTGCAGTGCTCCCGTGAATCGTCGGGCTAATCAAGAAAAGCCGGATCAA
>Ga0209323_10002075_pt1 | contig 13248 bp, 15 predicted proteins | sample Rifsed19ft2_FD_184014 | JGI IMG/M metagenome (GOLD analysis project Ga0209323, IMG submission 184014) | Soil microbial communities from Rifle, Colorado, USA - sediment 19ft 2 (version 2) | ecosystem: Environmental > Terrestrial > Deep subsurface > Rock core/Sediment | place: Rifle, Colorado...
TGACCCCACTACTTATCTAGCCGACCAGAGGATAATCCCTCGGTCACAATAAAGCCAACCTTTGGTAAAATCAACTTGCCCAGCATAAAATGACGCTGACATTTTCATCTGGGAGTCCACTTTTTGGCTGGCGGCGTCAGTGGCGCTATAAAAGGAAGCCCCCTTCCCACACCCCAAAGATATAATCCGCTTGAATATAAGCTCATTAGCAGGCTCTTGCGTTCCCCTAGTTTCCACTCGCACTACTCCCCTCTGGTCGTCAACTGTTACCTTCTTGATTTCATCCCTACTATTGACTAGTCCTTCAGAGGCGAGGAAGCCGACAGCTAAATACCGCAGATTCTCCGGTGAGCAAAGTAAAGTTACCAGTTCCTGGTCATTCAGAATAATGGTAAGGGGCAGTTCCCTGGTGACGGCATCTTCAATCTCTTCCATGCCTTTTTCAGTAACACGCCGTATGGTGAACCTCTCTATATTATCCACTACCTTCCCTTTCAGAGAAGACTATCGCCTACTCTCAAGGTAGATACCCCTAGCTATAACCTTGCCACTTTGGGTAAGGAATACCCTGTCGATAATACTGGCTAGTTTATGCCTATCCTGAATATGGTACTCGTCTCTTAAATTCACTAACCAATCAGCATCATAAAGCACTTTAAAGTTGCGGGTATTTATTCTGCCAGGACTGTGATGATGAGCGATAATCTGGCAAATTTCTTCAATCTGATTTTCGGTGGATTTGGATAAAACATTACCTTTCAAAAAGTTGTCATTGATAAGTTCCATACCGAAATATCCGACCGCAAAAAATATTCCGGATGCGATTATCAAAATAAGGATTCGCCTGGCAAAAATCATTATGACCAATCATACTAAAGATTTACGTTAAAAGAAATTAAAGGCAGGATTTGCGGTATAATTCGGGATAAGCGAAGATATTAGTACTTTACATGAAGAAATTGGAATTGTTTATGAAAAGCCGTTGGTTTTTGATCGCTGTAATATTACTGGCTGCATTCCTTCGGATTTATAAAGTTGATAAAGTTCCTGTTTCACTTTTTTCCGATGAATTGGATGCCGGATATCAAGCATATTCGATAATAAAAACAGGCAGGGACTACATGGGAAATTTTCTGCCTCTGCACTTTGAATCTTATGTCGAATGGAGGGCTCCGTTTTATATTTATTCAGCTGTTCCATCAGTCGCTCTTTTCGGATTGACTGCAATTGGTATCCGTCTGCCCGCAATAATTTTCGGAGTACTGGGTGTTTGGATGATGTATTTATTCGTTAAGGAATTACTGATATTTGCAGGTCAAAAAAACCGAAGCGAGGTAATCGCCAAAGTGTCCGCTTTTATCATGACAATAAATCCCTGGCATCTCCAATACTCAAGGGCTGCTTTTGAGGCAAGCGGGCTTGTTTTTTTAATTCTTTGCGGAATGTATTTTTTCTTTAAAGGTCTGATAAAACCGCGGTATATTTTTCTGTCTGCGTTTTTTCTCGGACTGGCACCGTGGGATTATAGTACGGCAAAATTATTCATTCCGGTTTTTGTTGTAACTTTATGCGTCATATTTTTTAAGGAAATAATAAAATTACCGAAAACGATTCTTACAAAAAGTTTAATCGTTTTTCTTGTTTTAGGACTTCCTCTGTTTTACGTTGTAATTTTTGGAGGTGGTGCGCAGAGATTTAATAAAATCAGTGTTTTTGGCGACCCTGCCAGAGAAAGTGCGATCTCTCAAGCGATATTTTCTGATGCGGTATTTTTAAAGGAAAACAACGGAGGCATATTTTTGAAACTGATATCGAAGATTGTTAACAATAAAATAAGTTTTTGGGGAGCAAAGATTTTGGATAATTACTTTACTTCATTTTCAACGAATTTTTTATTTCTGAAAGGCGATATAAGTTTACGCCACTCTGTTAATGGTATAGGCCAGTTTTATAAATTTGAAGCGGTTTTACTTCTTTTGGGCGTAATTCTTTTTACTGCATCCAAAATAAATCGGAAAGTAAAGCTCGTGATTTTGTTTTGGATCTTATTTGGCGTTATTCCTTCGGCAATTACTATCGAGGGGGGAGCGCACGCCACGCGTTTAATATTAATCTTGCCTCCGCTTATTTTTTTAATTGCATACGGACTGACGGAGATTTTTCAAATGCTTCCGCGATTTTGGAAACCAATGTTACTTATTTCTTATATCTTTCTCTTTACGGCCTCGTTTTGTTTTTATCAATATAATTACTGGGTTCGTTATCCCTGGACATCGGAAAAGCAGTGGCATGCTGGATTTGGGGAAGCGGTTTCCGATATCAAGAGTGTTGAAGGCAAGTATGACAAAGTAATTATTACAAACGCAGAAGAGCTCCCATATATCTTTTTCGCGGCATATTATAAATATGACCCGAAACTTTGGCAAAAAGGTTTTCAAGTTGAGTACGTCCCCGGATTTGGAGAGTTGAAACACATGGGAAAGTTCTATTTCGGACAAGTTGATGGACAGGTAGGATTTGGGAAATTGCCTGATTTAATAAACTATAAGATTTTGTATGTTGCATCGCAGCGGGAATTTGCAAAAGATTTAAGCTCCGATCCCCAATCCGTTCCTAAAGGTTTCCGTTTGGTGGATACAATTAACTACCCTTCAGGAGAACCGGTTTTTTATCTTCTGGAAAATACGGAAACCTAAAACGCTTACAGCTAAACAGAAATCTTACTGGCAATCTGAATCGCAAGCGATTCCGTCACCGTCATTGTCTCTGGCCGAGCATCCGCAGGTGAGAAGCTGGTATTGCGCCTCCGCGCATGAGAACATTTCGGCGCATTTTTTTGAGCAATCACATTCCCAGCTGTCTTCCGGATTTACATTTTGAGAGGTTTGTACTGTCGAAGTATTTTGATTATCAGTTTTTAAGTTTGATGTGGGGGTAGAAATTGTTTTTGATGTGGGTGTTGGGGGAATTGCGCATGCATCTCCCCAAAGGCCGATTTTTCCTTCACGCGCAGATTGTTGCGCGTTAACAAATCTGTCTTTATATTTAACATCGGGCGGATAAGTTGCGACCATGGCAAAACCTTCCCGAACAAGGACTTCGTTGATAAGCGTATCTCCCGTCCAAATGTAGCGCAGTAATCGATTATATCTGTCCGTTTCTGAAATGTCTTTCTCCAATTCTACGTTTTTGCCCAGGACCAGCTCTTCAAGTTTTTTTGTCGCTTCATCCGCGTAGCATTCCCTTTCTCCTGATACCTCCGGCGCATCCATTCCGATCAGTCTGATCACCTCTCCGTTTTGGGTTTTGACGGTGTCGCCGTCGATGACATTTATTATTTTTGCCGATGTAGTTTTTTCGGAAGGTGTGGCCTCGGTGAATTCACCCAAAAGTTTTTCTTGGCTATCTTGTTCCGGAAATTCAAACGGCGTTAGTTCTGGAGTTTTCTTATCTGTATTTTCAGAAGGGCTTGTCGCAATTGAAAATGATAAAAGAACAAATGACACAAAAAGTGATCCGAGAAAAAAACGAATTTTCGAAATGTCTCTGTTTGGAAAAATTATTTTTGGGTTTTTGGTACCGACAACAATAATAATCGTCGAAAATAAAAAGAGAAAGAAAAAAACAATTGACCAATTCATGAATGTTCGTACAAAGTTGTAAAAGGATTTTACATCCGATGATTCGAAGCGTCAATTCGGATACGGAATATAGATTAATGATTAAAGTCAATCTGACAGGTTATTTTCTACTTGAGGCTGATTGTAATAACCGCGTCATACAAATGGGTGTCGCCCAATGAAATAACATCTTCGGAAACAATAAATTTTGGGGAAAGATCACTTTTTATAACATCAACATATTCCATTTTATCTTCTTTAATTGAAATTTGAGTTGATTCAAAATTATAAGAGTCGGCGTTTCCCGTATCAATTTCGCTATACCCCAAACTTTGGACTATATTTATTTTATTGCTATGTTGCTAAATGGTAATTCGCATGCCAATGAAAAATTGCTAAAATAAATTTATGGAAAAGTTATTCTCCCTTATTTATTATCTTATCGTTCCTCTGGTGGCGGGATTTGTTGGTTCGGTTTTTACAACGCCGGCAGTATCAACATGGTATTCAGGTCTTGTGAAGCCATGGTTTAGTCCGCCGTCTTGGTTATTTGCACCGATTTGGTCAATCCTTTATATCTTTATGGGTACTGCAGCTTTTTTAGTCCATGAATCAAAAGGAAAGAAGGGGAGTGCTTTTTGGTTTTATTACCTGCAGCTTGCGGCTAATACTCTTTGGTCAATAATTTTTTTCGGAATGAGAAATCCGTTATTAGCCTTTCTTGAAATTATAATTTTGGGAATTTTGATTTACGTAACGGCTTATCGTTTTTATAAAATTAAAAAACTGGCGGGCTATCTTTTTATACCTTATTTTTTATGGGTGGTATTTGCTTCGATTTTGAATCTTTCAATTGTTCTTCTGAATTAGAGTAAGGGGAATATAAACGGAGTTTTTTAGTTACACTTCAGCGCTGTAAGGCATTGAGTTTTTTGCTCGCCGGTTAACGCGTTGCAGGAATCACATAAACTTGCGGTATTGGTGGTAGTACTATTGTCTTCAGTGCCCATTACGCTATCCGCAGATATGGTCGGAATCGAAAAAGACGAAAATTTAACATCTGCCGGAGGGGTGAAAAGGGACTGGTCGGGCACCCATACTTGGCATTTGTAATCAATTGTTTTATTTATATCCAATCCTTCTTGAGTTTGGCTATCGCTTTTCTCAGCGGATGCATCTATTTCCATCATGATACCGGTGGTTGATTCATCCATCCAAACATAGCTTGTTTTTCCGTCGTAGATGTTGTGGCCGATTGTGGTTTTTCCTTCTGCGATAGAGCTGAAATCACTGCGGACTTTTCCACCGGAAATATAAGTGGTTCCGGTGATATTTACTGAATTTGCGGTGTCGCTGTAGGTGCATGTCTGCGATACACCTGCCATCAGTAAATTTTTTAAGGAAGTAAGACCGCCGCTGTTTGTTTCATTTTGCTCCTGCGTATCGGTTACTTTCTTTTCATCAGGCTGCGTTCCTGGTTTGTTTTTTGCTGACATCAAAAATGCCGCCGCACCGATCACAAGAAGAAGGATGATAATTCCGGTTACTGTAATTATTTTCTTATTCATTTGATATTGTTAGTTTACCCAAAAAAAATAAGATATCAATACTCGAAATACATTTGATTTTGTGCGATTTGTTATAAATATTTTGTGTCCGTGTTTCCTGTTATGTTTCGGGAAATTTTGTGTTATTTATTATGACAGTAAAGAAGAGTGTAATTGGGATGATTAATTTGGGTTTGCCGGGAGTAATGGTAAGGTGTCTTTGGATATTTCGAATGAGTTAATAATTCTCGGACACCCGCGATTTCTGGCGATTTGCAGTTCTTTTTCAAGAAGTTCTTTTCTGTTTTTTTCGGTTAGAGGAATAGCTTCGATTATCTGATTTAATATTCTTTCAAAATCGCAAATGCCCTCTCCCGCCATTTTACAATCCGGGCAGAGCTCCTTCGCTGACATCTTATAACTATATTTTATCACTTATGTAAAATACCGAAGTATTTGTTGCTTCCCAAGACCAATATTTCTTCTTTATGGAATTTTGGCGTTAGCTGACTTCTTCGAAAGCAAGACGGGCGTGAAGATAAGATAGTAATGCCTCAGCACCTTGGTTTAGATTAACTCCTTCTTTCTCCAAACCGTCGTACACCCCGCCAGTATTCTGGTCAACCATTTTGATCTTCAAAATATTTCTCCCGTGATACCAATCAAGGGCTTTTTTCGCCGAATCTATATATTTTCTTTCCTTTGTAACCGAAAACGCTTCTGTACAAGCCTCCACTACTGATCCTGCTTCAACTGGTTGTTGTCCGAAAATAGATCTGTTCCCATTTTTTTCAAACCACCCTCGATACCCCGGAAAAGAAAAACAGTCTAGCCTCTTGTCATAAATTTGCTCCAGCAAAAAGTCTAAAGATTCCCTGGCAATACTTAAATATTTTAAATTACCAAAAAATGAATAAGCCCTAAACAATGCCAATGGTAATCTCCCTATGTCATAGGTAATCATGTCTTCAAACCACTTCCATGAAGAGTCAGAATTTTCTTCATAGCTTTTTGTTAATTCCTCGGATAGACTATTCGCAATTTTTTTAAAGTCACATTTACTCATTTGTCCAATTTTCTTTTGGGAAACTTTGACCTTTACATAATCTTCTAACACCAATTCTAATTTGGGGCTACACTGACCCCTTACCAATAAGCCATAAATCAACCATGCCTTAGATCTAACTGATTCTACTTTTCCAATACGGTCTGCATATTGGTCAAATAAAAACATGCCTGTCAGTCTTTGATCTTCTCTTAATCCCAGTTTTGCCGTTTCCGCCAATGCCGCCATTGCCCGTCCAAAATTTTCCCCCAAACCTTCATTTTGCCATTCAAAACTTTGGTCTAAGTCATTCTTAAATGTACCCTCTCCCGCAGATGCCACTAAAAACTTGAGATAAACATCTATTAACTTCTTCTCTCTCAACCTCAATGCCACGCGCAAGGCTCTGGCGTTATCATCAACACAATATCCTTCCCGTAAATCAGGTGTGGCTATTAGCGAGTGTTCCAAAATCCCAACGCTATCGGTCATTCTATAAAGATGATCAAGTTTAGGTTTATTCATATTTAACTTGTATTGATTGTAGCCCTTTTTAACCTCATTAAATATAATTATAATCTTTTTAGGTATAAAACAACTTTCCATGTATAATTTGTTCAAACTTAAATAATGAAAATTCTCATAAGTGTTGCTAACTATGCTTATAGTTTTATCATCCAAGCCAACGCCCTCGCCAAGGGATTTTCTCAAGGCCACGTTGAAAATCTATTAGTTCCCATCAACAAGCCGGAAGATATTATTCCAACCCTCGATCAATTTCATCCCGACGTTGTTATCACTATTGGCAATTGGTACGATTACGATCTCCTGGTCAAAGAGCCTCTCCAACAGGGATATAAGGTTATCCCATGGGTTGTTGCAGATTTTGTTCAGCCCATAAAAGACTTTATTGATGATTGCAACCGTTTGCCACTTATTCTTACTCCCAGCCTCCACTGTAAAAATGCTATGGTTAAACTCGGCCTCGATTCAGATATTGTTAAAATAATTCCAGAGGCTGTTGATCCTGATCTCTGGTACCCGATGCAAGAAGGCGAGTTAACTCCATTTCTTGAACATCTATCCATCCCAATAGTAAACACCTTTTCTGTTAATCAGTGGGACTTAGTTAAGGCTCATCGACTTCAAATCCCTATAATTTACACTACCGGAGGTGATGCTACCAGAAAGGGGGCTCAAGAAGTTATTCAAGCCCTTGGTAAATTAGATCCGGCAATTCCTTGGATCTACATGATTAAGACGTGGTCAAGTGTAAAAGTATTTAAAAAATCCATTGAAGAATTAAATTTAGCTCATAAATTAGGTATTGAAAATCGTATTCGATATCTTGTCGGTGAATTTTCTCATACTTTTATGAGGGCATTAATCAATATCTGCGATATTTACGCTGCACCCTCCAGGTTTGAAGGTTTTGGCCTTCCGCTTGTTGAAGCTCAAATGTGTGCCAAACCCGTTATCACTACAGAAGGTACCTCAACCAAAGAAACCGTAGTTGATAACGTTACAGGTTATCATTGTAAAATAGGCAAAGTTGGACCCGATTATGTTATAGCCGATGTAGATGACCTTTCAAAACATCTACACACTTTATTAACTGATCATCAACTAAGACTTCGAATGGGTCAAAAAGCTTTAGATCATGCCCGCCAAAACTATTCGCCTTTGGTCATTTCGGGAAAATTTCTAGAGGTAATAAATAATCTGGAGCATTAAAAAGTTTAAAGAAATCTGGTTAATGTTTTTTCCCATTCTTAATTAATTTTTCAAACAAATTCAAATGTTGTAGGGCTACACTTGGCCAAGTCATAAACCTCCCGTAGTCATAAGCCATCGTTTCAATTCGTTCTTTTTCTTTTGGATTACTATTTAAATCAAGGATTGTCTTGGCCATGGCTTCCGAATTTCTAAATGGAACCAAAACACCTCTCTTATTATCAAGAACTTCTTTCGCATACAGATATGGTGTTGAAATACATAATTTGCCAGCACCGATCGCATAGGCCAATGCTCCTGAGGATATTTGGTTGGGATCCAGATAGGGAGTTACGTAGTAATCCATCAGTTTTAACCACTCAAGCAATTCCTCCAAGCTCACATATCTGTTAACAAAGCGTACATTTCTACTAATGTTTAACTTTTTAATTAGTTTTTTTAGACTATTTCTGTAAATTTCTCCCTGCCATCTTATTTCCCCCGGATGTGTCTGACCGATAATTAAAAGTAAAATATTTGGCAATTTCTTTACAATTTCAGCAGTAGCTTTAATCGAATATTCTATACCTTTACTTGGACAAATTAAATTGATATTTCCAAACACTATTCTATCTTTGAAACGTTTTTTATACTTACTTATTGCTCTAAAGGGTAAATCTGGAGTACCGTGTGGAATCACCGCGATTTTTTCTTTCGGGACACCATATTTTTCGCGCAATTTTTCTGCACTCTCGGGCATCATGACAACTACAATATCAGCAGCTGTCACAATCCTTTTCAATACTGCACCATGCCTACTATTTTCATCATCTATTATAGTATGGCAAGTTACTACCAAGGGTTTTTTAACCCTCTCCACAAACGGCACAATATAATCCCCCTCATGTCCGCCGCATAGCCCAAACTCGTGTTCCAACACCACCACGTCAGTTCCCGACTGATTAATGTAATCAGCCGCTTGAAGATATGAATTTAAATCATCCTGGTTTATCTTATACTTTACCTCCCATGGGTAGTCTAACAAATCTTCGTCTCTGTGAAAAACCATTATTTCCGCCAACGCATATGGGTTCAACATATTAACAGCGTTAGTCAAATCTTTAGTAAAAGTAGCAATTCCACACTTCCTGGGAATATAAGACGACAGGTAAATTACCCTAATCGTTTTGGTTTTAACTGAAATAATTCCGTTATTATCCATATCAAAAACTAAACACTACCATTAACTTTATCTAGTAACTCGGATAGTAGCAACGATTTTGCACCGATACAAGTGTCAGCAGCTCCATAGTAAATGTAAAGCCTGTTACCTCTTACAACCGCTCCTGTAGGAAAAACAACGTTGTCAACAACACCCTTTTTCTCCCACAGATCTTTGGGTGAAAACAAGGGCTCTTTTAATCGGCCCACAACCTTTAGGGGATTTTTAAGATCTAGAAGTGCTGCAGAAGCATGATAAATTTTTCCCAAAGGTGTGTCCTCCACCGAATGATAAATAACAAGCCATCCGTCTTTTGTTTCGATTGGGGGACAACCGCCGCCGACGTTGCGGTTCTCATACCAATAGAGAGGGTCAAGTACTATGTGATCACCCAATCTTTTTAAATAATCACGCCAGTGGTCACTAGTTAGTTCTGAGAAATCTTCGAAAGAAATAATTTGAATCCCTGGTAAAATTCTATGCATAAGCATAAATTTACCATTAAATTTTTTGGGAAAAAGTGATGCGTCTTTTTCAAATAACAAAACGTCTTTACCTTCCAGCTCTTTGAAAAACACTTCAAACATACTGTATCTTTCAATTATTTTTGAGTTGCGAAAAATATCCTCGGCTTTGTTGTAAGTAATTTTTGGTGATATAACGCCGTGTTTATCAAAGTGAATGAGATCATTGCTTGTAGCGTATGCTATCAAGGCGTTCTTGCCATCATAAACAGTGTAGAAAAGGTAATAAACTCCGTCAAGGAATGTAATTCGCGGATCTTCTAACCCCTTTATCTCATAATCAAATTCAGGGAAAAGGATGGGTTCCTTAAATCTTTTGATGACTTTATTATCTTTCAGTTGGCAGTAACCTATAGAGGAAACATTATTTTGTGCAACTGCACGATAATACATGTGGGTCAAGCCGTCTTTTTCGTAACAAGCGGGATTAAAAACAGCTTTGTTTTCGAAAGGAAGATGAGTTTTCTCTAAAATTACTCCTTCATCTTTTATTATTAACATTTCTTAATTATCGCATCTTGGATCACATTTTCAAAGCCGGGAGAGAATTCCGATGTCATTATTTTAAATATATATCGATATTATCCAAATGCTCCGCGTATGTTTTTGCGCAGTGAATTTGTTTATTTTTGTCGTGAAGATAAAATAGACAATCTGTTTCTTCGTGGTTGAGAGCTGCTTCGATCGCATCGATATTCGGGCTGCAGATCGGTGTCGGCGGAAGACCTTTTTGTTTATAAGTGTTATACGGTGAATCGCTTTGCTTCTCATCAATATCAATCGCTCCCCACCATCTGCCGGAGGAATTTTTTCCGAGAGTGTATTGCATTGTGGCATCAATCTGAAGCGGCATGTTGTCTTCAAGTCGGTTCCAGATGACGCCGGAGATAATTTTCATATCGGATTTATCAGCTGCCTCTCTGGCAATCAGCGATGCAATTTTAAGTCCCGTGGTCCATTTGATATTTTTTGCAATAAATTGCGCGGCGAGCGGCGCAAATTTTTCATTGAAACGGTTAATAAAACGCTGCGCGATTTGCCCGCCTGTTTCATCGGCAGGAAGAAGATACGTGTCCGGATAATAAACACCTTCAAAATAATCCGGCAATGTAACCGTATAAATAGTATTCCACTTATTCAGCTCCTCTTCGCTCCATCCCAGAAGCTCTGCCAATTGCTCACCGATCTGCTCTTTCCGCAGGCAATACGAGAATTTGAACCATAAAAGGTCCGGTTTTCCCGTCAGCTTTTTTATAATCTGCCAAGCGTTCATTTTTTGAGTTAACCGGTAGCCGCCGGGCATAATTTGTTTTCCGATGGCGAAATTATCCAAAAGAAAAAGAAAGGCATTTTTATTTTTTATTAATTTTTGCTCCCAAAGCGATTGGGCAATATCAAATCGAGCATCATCCTGGGGGATTGTGAATAGTATAATCTCATCCGTTCCCCCCACCGGTCCGAACATCAGCCATCCGGCGACAGCCAAAGCGGAAATTAAAACTAAAATAGCTGATAACAAAATAAAAACTTTCCTCACGCTAATAGTTTACCATGCGATTAAAACAATTTATTTTTATTACTAATTTAAGAATCTGAAGTTGTGGGGAAATTAAAGGAGGGCTTTGAGGATTGCTTCACGAATATTTTTTCCGCCGAACCAGTTTTTGAGAAAAACTACCGCGTGTTTGTTCCTGTTCCACTCATACAGATAGTATTTATCAATCCGGCCACCTTTCTTTTTAAAGGTTTCAACAAGATCTTCTATTGAAGTTTTTGTATTCGTGATTAATTATAGCACACCGGTGGAGATATCGGACAGAGGAATGATTGGTTAATTTGAGATGTTGCCTTACTTATATTGTGAAATATATTTCTCATTAAAATTTGAAATATTTTGGTTGTCGTAGATAGTTAAATCTCTTGTAAATGCATATTGAGAAATACCGTTAACGATTGTTGAATCGTCGTGTTTTACGGTACTGAATTTCGCTGAATAAGGAATGTTTTTTCCTGAAATTCCGTTTTGTACGATAATTTTTTTATTTCCAAATGAATACTCAGGTATATATTGATCAGGTAGAGAAATATTTGCAGTGCTTTCAATCTTATTTCTCAATACTTTTATTACTTGATCCAAATACGAAGCTTTATACCACATTTGTGATACATTGTCTTTTGGTGGCTCCAATTTCTTGCCAAACTCATCATAGATTCTGAAATGTAATATAAGTTCTGTATTTGTTGGATTTTTCAGCTTGAGATCTGTTTCCGGTAAAGTGTCTCCCGGATCCGGTTTGAAAACGGCTGCGTCAGTACCAATCGGCATGTCCTTAAAGTAATTGTTGTAAATATCGTAGTGAGTTCCTCTTTCAGTAATCAATAGAGGAGATCTTAAAGAAGCTCTGAAGATCGCTGTGGATCCTAAACATAAACCATATCCCCAACCGTCAAGTTTTGAAGGATCAGACAACTGTGCTGCGATAAATCCTTTGCTTGGGTCAGTGTTTTGCCTGGATACTTCATCCATCTCGTCAAAACCGAATAATTTATTAATTGAAATTTCCTGTCCCGGGAGTATTGGTATTCCGTCTGTTTTTTCGGAAGCGATAGCCAAATTAATCCACACCCACGGTCTTGCTTTCCATGCGATTTTATATTCGGAGAGAGAATTCTCCAACTTCTCAATTTGAGGGTCAAGTTTTGAAAGATATTCTCCGATAAGAGAATTTGATATTATGAATGCTCCCGTCCCGACTCCGGCCACTTTCAAAAAATCTCTTCTACTTAATTTTGATTTACCAGCTATGGGTTTTTCAGTTACTTCATCAACCATAATATAAAATATATGCTAAAAGATGAAATTATTCTATTCCTTTTGATTATTTATAATAAAAATAATTGCAGATCCAGAGGAATTATTCTGAAATATTTTCCTTTTGAGGACTATTGTTTTCTTTCCCGTTGGCTCTTTGTTCCATCTCTCCGGCTATTTTTGATATGTTATTAAACTGTTGATTATAAACGCGGTATCGGGGGAAACGCAAGGATTGAATAATAAGATCGGATAGAATTTTTTTCATTGCGGTCAACATGCTCTCCTCTTTTCCGCTTTCAATGGTTATCAAAGAAAGTATAAAAAACGAGATCTTTGATTGCAACAGTATAAATCATAATTAACATCTCACATCCGCTCCGCAGTGCCGGCAGTTTGAAATCAGTTTCCCGTACGGTCTTGTGTTTGTCCTTCCGCACTTCGGGCAGGAAAAACTTAGAGACCCGAATTGGTCTTTCATATCAAGTGTAACGGGTATCATTTCGGAAAAAGAAGCAGAGCCCTGAAGAAGGGATGCGGGACAGCTGATCGAGAAATTTCCGAGAAGTCCGGTCTTTTGCATTTCGTACGCTACAATTCTGGGATTTGCACCTGATGAAATAAGATCGGAAATATAAGCGGCCTTTTTGACAAGTAAATCATGCGGAATTTGTTCTTTTTCGCTGTTTACGTTTTTATCAAGCTGGGAAATTTCCTGCAGCAGAAGGTTAAAATCAACGTCATTTCGGGGAAGAATCAGTACTG
>Ga0209323_10002078_pt1 | contig 13235 bp, 12 predicted proteins | sample Rifsed19ft2_FD_184014 | JGI IMG/M metagenome (GOLD analysis project Ga0209323, IMG submission 184014) | Soil microbial communities from Rifle, Colorado, USA - sediment 19ft 2 (version 2) | ecosystem: Environmental > Terrestrial > Deep subsurface > Rock core/Sediment | place: Rifle, Colorado...
ATGATTTGCGACATCCGGTTCGATGAGCATCTGGGTTGGGACCCTTGCGTTCTTACGAAGAAGGTCACCGTTTGGATGCGCGCCGATCCTGCAAAGGTAGTCCAGAAGCGCGGTAGTCGAGTGGGCCATTGTGCTGCCTCACCTGTGATGTTGTGATCACTGAAGGATGCATGCGATCCGGCAGTGAAGCGATTCCGCGCAGCGCTATGACACACCTGGTGGGCGTAAGCGCATCCTAGGCATTTGCATCAGATGATTGACGCCATAATCGGACTGGTGTAGTATTCATTCAATGATTACATGACCCAACTTAAGAGACCTTAGCGTAGTGGGGAGCTAGCCTGTCTCATCGCTCATTCCGGGCCCGACTTCGCGAGAGGTCGGGCTTTTTCGTTAGCTGGAACAAACCGAAGAACTCGGTTGGCACGAGTACATAGCATGATCGGGGTCCGCGTTGGCGGACGGCATGGCCCTTGAGCGCGAGAGCCAGTGTCGCGTGAGTTCCTATCGAACCAATACAGCTGTCGGTATCGGAGACGATGTATCAGCAGCAAGCAGTACCCTTCGCCGGGAGCAGGCAATGCCTCGGTTACCGGGACCACCGGGCTAACCTCCAATCCAGCCGCCCTTGTGATTGTCAACGAAGTCGCGAAGCGCCTAGGGTGTGTCGAGAATTCGTGATTCGGCATTGAACCTTCAAGGGGGAACGATGCGATTCTGGAAACGCCGTCATAGGAAAGCAACCCCGGCGCCACTGAACGAGCGATGGCGCCCATTGACACTGCCCAGCTCCGGTCGTTCTGTGGCGGGAATGGCAGATCTGAGAGTCCGATTGGGGAAGATGGCGGGGGGGACTCTCCTATCAGCCATGGGTCCATTGCTGGCAGGGGTGGCCTACTCCGCGCAACCATCGATAGCCGATGCATGGTGTGATGCGCAGGATGCCGCGAGGGATGTCCGGGCGATGGACCTGGTTGAATGCATTGAGAGCGGGCAGCCTGTCGACCTTTCAGGCGTCAGAGTGATAGGTGATCTCAACGTGCGCGGGTTGACCGTAGAGGTGCCGTTCATTTGTGCGAGCTGTGAATTCGAAGGGGCCATCGACATTCGTGACTCGAGATGGCAGGCGCGCTTTGATCTGAGGGGCTCAAGGCTGCAGTCTTTCACTGCGGATGGGGCGGTGTTCGGTCTCGTCGCGGTTCTTTCGGCCGCTGACCAGATCTCGACCTTTCGCGGTGAGACCTCGTTTGTGGATACGGTTTTCGACGGCCGAACCGAGTTTGATCGTGCGATTTTCGAACGAAACGCTACTTTCCGAGGTTCGCGATTCAGATCAGGTGCGAGTTTCCGGCAGGCAGTTTTCGAGGAGAGCGCAGATTTCTCCCGCGTCCGATTCGACTCGGACGCCACCTTCGAGGGAGCTGTGTTTGGGGGGATTGCGATTTTCGAGAACTCAAGTACTGCGGGTTCACTGAATGTTGGCGCCGTATTTCACTGCCCCGTGCGATTTGCAGAAAGCTCAATTGCCGGAGAGCTTTCATTTGTATCCGCTCACTTTGGGGTCGGAGAATGCCTCGAACCCACTGTCATGCAGCCCGGTGATCTGGCTGCTTCATCGGAGGACTTGGCGGCTGCAGCGAGGGGTCCCATAGAATCTGATCTTCGAGACTTCAGAGAAATGAGGGCTGGGGCGATTCGACTGGATCTTGAGGAAATCGAGAAAGTTCCAGGGACAGCGGTGCAAGAGGCGTTGCTCCGACTCCTGGAAGCCAATGCCAAGTCCCGAGGCGATCTCGAAGAGGCTAACAATGCCCGCTTCATACGACTAAAGCTGAAAAGCCCGGGCATATTGGATGTGGTGTTTTACAGATGGATCGTAGGGTACTTCGTTAGGCCTGAGCATCCGCTGTTCACGCTTGGCTTGGTAGTGGCCATCGGGAGCTCTGCGCGGGTAGTGAGTCACTACTTGCGAGGGAAGTCGGGAAGAGGGTCTGGCGGTCGAAAGTCCCATGCGACTGCAGCATTCGGGGTGATAACAGGGGCGATAGCGGCAACGATCAGGAATGTCTGGCCGCTGTTCAAATGGGGTCGGGGAGCGGACCAAGGCCCCCGAACGCCGTTCGAGACGGCGGAAGCAATCCTCGGCCGGATTGTATTCTCCGTTCTGCTCGTGACACTGACAAACTCAATCCCCGTGGCACGCGAACTCATTGAGAGCTTCCTATGATGAGTAGGCAGATCTACTGGGCTGCAGTACTCGTCTGGGCACTTGCGGTTATGACTGCGTGCCAACCGTCAGTCGCGGGAACTCCAGCCCCTGTGACGGTCGGCAAAATAGTGGTCGCAGCTCCGAGAACTCAGGTTGACGGCTCGGAGGTATTTGGTGGAGAAGGACTGTACGAGATGGCCGTCATCGCGACGGACAGTTCCGGAGCGAGCGATTTCGAAGTCACTCTAGCCAACACAGAGTGCACCATGGGGCCGGACTCCTCGTTGGTCATTCGACCCAGCCCGACGGTCGTGGTGCATGTGGAAAGCGCCCCTCACACGAACCCACTGATCTGCTCGACGAACACCAAAGAGGAATTCGAGTTTACCGTCGGCGAGGATGTGGTTGTGACCGGATCAGATCCGGTCTTCACCATCAGCTACTCGCAGTCGACGGGGATCATCAAGCTAGTATCCGGATTCGTCCTTGTCTCCTCCCGTTCAACGGAAAGCTCTACCCTTCTCGGTCCAACACAGCAAATCGTAGCCATGAGCGGACAACCCCTGACCCAGCCGGTTGCGATTGACCTGACAGACTACGAACGTGAAGTCCTTGAGGTGTTCTTGAGGGACCTGCAGGTGCCTGATCCGAATGAAGTGGGAGGAGGAGAATCGCCCGTACTGCAGCAGATGTTGTTGGACGGTCGGCTAACCCTGGCGGTGGATGCGGAGGCTGCAGTGGAGGAACCTGTCCTCGCCTTTCTTGAGAACACGGGGAAGTTGTTTGAAGAGAGCTTGGGCGTAGAGATCGCAGCGGAACCGGTCGAACGGGAAGCCGTCCTCAAGTTGGTTGAAGAGGGGACGATTGCGGCGGTGCTGACTCCCGAGCCCTTCCCTGGGGCCTCTCTAGGACCGCTGTTCATTGACACGGAGGGCCGATTATGGTCCATCAACGTCTTCGGCGACCCAGAGTTTGCGAATGCGTACATGGACATCACTCTCGCGCTCTGGGCCGACGGAGCCTACGGCGAAATCTATAGAGGCACATTTAACCTCGAGCCGGACTACAGTCGTCTGCTCGTTTCCGCAGAGAACTCATCGCCATGAAGATACCTCTGATTGTGAGCAAGTTCAGTGTCAGTCCTCCGCGCGCTGGAGCTGGAGGGAGGACATGCACACATTCATGCGGTCCCTGCCACCAAGGAAGGCGATCATGGAACAGGTACCGTTACTGGCGAGATCGCTGCTGGTAGCCGGGCTTTTCTTCAAGTTCCACAACTTCACACTTGTGGCTCTGGCCTTCTTAGCCTCGTGGTTCTTTGAGCATGACCATGAAGGGAAAACGGAAATGGCAAATGCGGAGTCGCCCATACAGACTCATTTCCGGGTCGCTCGAATCGGCCGCTCATCGCCCAGGGCGAGTGAGAACTCCGATGGCTGGCGCTGACCACAACCTCCTGATTGTCAGCGACCTGCACATTAGCGAGGGGTTCATGCCTAGCTCAGGAAAGTGGTCGCGCAACGAGGACTTTCTAAGTGACGATAGCTTTGCAGCTTTTCTCCAATACCATGAAGGGCGCAGAGGGGATGGCCTGCCCTGGAGGCTCATTATCGCAGGCGACGTATTCGACTTCTTGCAGGTCACGTCTCACTCGGCGGTCAATTGGAGGGAGCTTGGAGAGAAGGTCGACCAACTCGAGCATGCCCCGACGCGGCGAATCGACGACCCTGGGAGTAGGCGGTCCCAAGCGGCCCAGAGGCTGACGGAAGTGATCCAGTCACTCGAAGGGGAGACTGACGAGGCCTGCAGAGGACTCCTCGCGTGCGCCATGAAGCTTGGCGACAAGCTGTCGGCACTGCCAGACGAACTGACCTGGGCATTGGAACGGCTCGTTCTGGAAACATGGATCCTCGCTGTCAAACCTAAGGCAAGGCTCTCCAAGAGCGACTGCAAGTTCGGATTGGGCACCTCCTGGCCAGAAGCCACATGGAAGGCAGATCGCATTGCTGAAGGACATCCTGTGTTCTTCAGCGCCCTCGCATGGTTCCTGGCCCGAGGCAACAGCGTAGTCATGATGAAAGGAAACCATGATGTCGAACTCCACTGGCCCGCCGTTCAAGACCGTCTCCGCGAGCTTGTGGCAGACGCCTTCGTTAATCCGTCGCTCCCAGCCCCTCCCTGGTCAGTGGCCGCAACAGTGCCTGTCGAGAACGCCGCCAGTACGGCGAGTGAGATCCAGGAACGCATGACCTTCTGTGCGTGGATTTACTTCGAGCCGGGACTGCTTTATCTTGAGCATGGCAACCAGTACTTCTTGACCGATGCGCTCAAGGATTTCTTGAACCCGATTCTCCCGCAGAAGGACAGGCTCCTGCGACTGCCGGCCGGGTCGCTTTTTGTCCGCTATTTCTTCAACAAGGCCGAGCAAACCTTCCCGTTCATCGACAACCTGCGGCCGCGAACGCGTGCCCTTGCCTGGGCCTTTCAGAACAGGCTCCTTGAGACCATCGGCCTTCTGGTCCGATGCTCCTGTGCCTTCTTGCGCTTTCTGTTTGTGTCGGTCGTCCGTAGCATGTCTGACGGGATGATCGATCGACGAATCGACCTTGGACGCAAGGCCATTCAGGACTTGGCCGACTTTGATCCCGCACAGGCCCTAGATTCTGCGAAGCTCTCGAGCGAGGAGCTCATGCGCATCCGCGAGGTGGGCGGCCGCAAAGTGCGCCGCGCGGAGCGCGCTCTCTCCTTGGAGGGGATTATCGCAGCAGACAACAGCCACCACGTAGGGCTTGTTGCATCTGCCCGGCCGCCTCTCACGGACGAGCACCTCAGGAGAATCGAGCACCTGGCGAAGCAAGAACGGACCAAGCTGCTTCGCAGACTTGGAGATATCGCGGTCCTGCTGGTACCGGTGGGCTTGGCGGCCGTACTCATCGGGATCCCGCTGGCGATATTCGGTGGCCCTCTCGTGATCTTCAAGATCGCTGACGTGACAGGGATCAGGATTGACACCAATTACCCCCTGTGGACGGCCATACTGAGTTGGGGGGTATTCCTTGTTAAGCAGCCTCTCGCATGGCTGATACGAAGGAAGACCCAGGGTAAGGATCACCTCGTTGAGGCCGCCAAGCAGGTCTGGGAGATCCTGAAGGAGCCTCTCTCCTCAACTCAGGCGCCGAAGGTACGCTACCTGGTCTTTGGACATACCCACGATCCCAACGCCATTCCTCTTGAAGATGGCGACGATGCGCCCTGGTATGTCAACACAGGGAGCTGGCTCCACAGCGTGGACGAGATCGAAGCGTGGGACCAACTGGACCGGGATTTCACCTTCCTTCGGATCATCCCTCTGCAGAAGACTAGTGCTCCGAATCTCTTCCGCTGGAACTGTGAAACAGGGAGGCCAGAGCACATCAGGCGGAGGATTACTCCGGAGGAACGAGAGAAGAGCAAAGACACTTGATTTGCCCTGCGGTGGTCCCGCTGGGATCGTCCCAATGACTGCAGCGAGCGCTTTGAAGTCGCAGGCGAGTCCATGGGAGGAGGGTAGCACTGGTCAATAGGCGAGGCTTGAGATGGGCACATACCTCAACAGGCGCGTGATCACTGTCGCAGGCGTCGCACTGCTCTGCACGCTGCTCATGTGGTCAGTGGGCTTTGGATTCGGTAACGAGACGATGTTTTCCAGGATGCTGGGTGGTGCGACTTTCCTGGGCAGCGAAGTTTATCTGGGGACCTGGGTTGGCTTCATACTGTTCATCCCTATCGGCATCGGAATTCCGTACCTCGTCGTGCGCTTTCTATTCGGGGAAGACATTCGAGACTACGGTGCAAGCTTTGGCGATCACAGGCAAGGGGTCATTTGGATGCTGGCCCTGATCCCGGCCTACGTCTTGCTGTCGTTGGCTTCTGCCGCCATAGGGACCGAGGAGTACTACACGTACCTGGTCAACCCCGAGTTCCTGAAGCCTATCCGGATCGCGATCCACGTGTGCAGCTATCTGGCCTTCGCCTTGGGGTTTGAGAGCCTCTTTCGTGGATTCGTCTTGTTCGGCCTCAACAAGGGGTTGGGAGACACGCGAACCAGCAGGTGGGTCGCTTCGATCGTTTCGGGTGCTCTCTCGGCAGTTGCTCTCGTCGGACACCCCTGGGTCTTTCCCGCGGCAGCGTTGATCATCAGTGTTCCGGCTGGCTTTCTCAATCTTCGAATGAGAAGCTTCCTGTATTTCGCATTCGTCCACTGGAATCTCGGTGTCTGGTCGGACATGTGGGAGATCATCAAGCTAAATGTCGCCCATGGCATGGTTTGATCCTGCTTGTCCACTGAGAGGACATCCATCACTGTCGAGGGTCACTGGGCGAATCCCTCGGCAGTGGCCGATGGCACGGATGCGGAATCGTACGCGCGGGCAAACCCTGCGCAATCAAGATCAGTCATGAAGCGTGTGAACAATGTGCTCGACGATATCGCCTCGACGTACTCGTTCTGGGGCAGATCAGGTTTGTATGGAGTGGGAACATCGTTGACTCTCCTTGGGAGAGAGCCACAGATCAGGCGAAAGTGCGTCGAACAGCTTCAACTGCTCCCGGGAGGCCGCGTTCTGGATATTGCGTGTGGCACTGGCAGGAATCATCCCTATCTGGTCGAAGCGGTTGGTGCGTCTGGGGAGGTCGTGGGACTCGACTACACGCCGGAGATGCTGGATTGCGCCAGGCGGCAGGCGGAGCAGCGAGACTGGCAAAACGTAACCCTGCTTGAGGGTGATGCGGCCACGATTGATCTGGTCCCAGGCACATTCGACGGGGTGATCGGGGTCTTGGGTTTCAGTGTGATCCCCGACCACAGAGAGGCTGTCCGTCGGTGCGCCGCACTGTTGAGGATGGAGGGCCGGATGGTCATCTGTGACGCCACCCCTTTCAGGGGACTGCTTCGGCCACTGAACGTGTTGACCGTTCCCCTCTACCGTCGGCTTGCGCGCTGGAACACAGACAAGGACCTTCTGGGGGCTCTGGGCGACCACCTAGAGCTGGTTAACTTGCAGCGCTTCAACGGCGGCTCGATCTATGTTGCCACAGGGGTGAAAGAGAATGCGATCTGAGATACCGCGGTTCCGATCAGTGATAGGCACTTGATTCACAGTGCTGCGGTCAAGAGACGCACTGTGAGGTCTGGTGGGTCTCCATGGGAAGGAGTGCGAAAACAAGGGGATGGCCAACGCGCTGGTGACGGGGGCGAACGGTTTCATCGGCTCCCATCTGGTTCGGGAGCTCCTCAGGCGCGGTTACGCGGTCCGCGGCCTGGTCCGTCCCACAAGCGATCTCATATCGCTGACGGGACTTCCGATTGCTCTATACCTAGGTGACGTATGCCAGCCTGAGACGCTCGTCGCCCCGGTTCAGGGTGTCGAGTACATCTTCCACCTGGCTGCGGAGCTCATGGTGAGCAGCAAGCAGGCCTTTGAGGAGGCCAATGCGCAGGGCACGGCGAATATGCTGGAGGTGGCTCAGACGCACGCCTCCGACACGCTCAAACGCTTTCTGTTTGTGTCCAGCCAGGCCGCCGCAGGTCCAGGATATGACCGGACCCCCGTAAATGAGGAACGGGATCCGAGGCCGATCTCCTGGTATGGCGCCTCCAAGCTGGGCGCCGAGAAGCACGTCCGAGCGGCTGGAACTCGCCTGGCAGTGACGATCGTGCGGCCCTCGGCGGTCTATGGAGAGCGGGAGAAGGACATAAGTCAGGCTTTTCCAATGGTCGCCCGCCGGGTGCAGCCAATCATGGGATTGAGAACGAAACACACGGTCATGGTCTACGTGGGTGATCTGATCGGTGGGATCGTCGATGCCGCCGAGTCCGGATCCACGCTGAATGAGACGTATTTCCTCAACCACCGCCAGCCGCTCACGATCAAGGATGCCGTCATGACCATTGGCGAAGCGATGGGGAAGCCGCGCGGCTTGCGCATTCGTGTTCCCACGAATTTGATGCGAGTCGCGGCGCCATTCGCCGAATTCACAGCGGCTTTCACTCGCGAGCGGCCCCCCATTACCCGGGACAAAGTTCGTGAGCTTTCGCAGAGATACTGGGTATCCGATCCCTCGAAGGCGAAACGGGACTTCGGCTGGGAGGCTGGCCACGACCTGCTACAGGGAATGAGGATCACGACCCGGCACTGGATGGATTTCGAGAGTGAGATCCGCGAGATGCCGCTAGAGCCACGCGGGCACTTGTGGCTCAAGTACTTGTTGAGCAGCGCTGCCCTAGGAGCTCTTATCGAAAGTCTCTCCTCACTGGGGGATCTCTACCGGTTCACGCCGTCCTGGGGGGCGGTTCTGGCGGCGCTGGGATTCTTCGGCGTCATCCTGGGGACATCGGCCATGGGACTTCGACGCCGACCGGAGCTACTACAATTCCTGGCGGGATGCATTCTTGCTGTAGCCGCAGAGCTCGCGAACGCGTCGGGCATGCCGTCATTGGTGAGTTGGCAATTCCGGCCAGGCTGGCCGCTGGGGATCACCGATGTCCTGGCGCGGTCGGTTCTCTTGTCCCTTGCTGGCGGAGTCTTCATCTTGCTCATTAATGCCTGGATGCGGCTGCTGTACAGGAGGCGCATCCGATTCGGCTAGCTGCGCCGACGATATCCTACCGATTGTCGGTGAGGGGAGTAGGGCTATATGAAAGCATTCCTTGCGAGACAGCCATTCTTCGCCAGGTTCGCCATCGAGCTCGATGAGATCGAGCTGGAGCAGCCGGACTTCATCACGGTGCTGAAGGTGGTGTACTTCTCGGTACGCAGCTTCCTCACAGAGCGGCCGGCCATCATCATCGGGCTTGGGTTCATATTGATCATGGCGTGGGGAACGCATGGGAACCTGGAATTACTCGGGTTGATCCTGCCAAGCTGGCGCGGACCGGGGGTCGACATTGGGAGCCGGCCTCAACTCATACCCGGCATTCCTTGGGATCAGGAGCTCATCTCCTTCTGGGCGGGGGCGTTGTTGCTGGTTGTCATCCCGATTCTCGTCATCAAGTTCCGTTTTCATCAATCCTTGCGGGAGTTCGGTCTTGGGCTTCCCCCCAGGGGGAGGAGACAGCTCGCCTGGTGGACGTTCCTGACCCTCATAGCGGTCGGCATTCCTATCTTCTGGTTGGGCGCGAAAGACGAGGGCATGCGCCAGCTCTACCCGCTCTATCGCCCTTTCGCCAGTCAGGGCGCGTTCTTGCTGTACGAGCTCACGTACTTCCCGTTCTTTATCGCCATCGAGTTCATCTTCCGGGGATATCTGCTATTTGGGTTGGCCGGCGCGTTGGATGAAGAGATCAAGACGAAGGTGGGCGGGATCCCGGGCGTCTTCTATTTCGGAAAGTACGCTCTCCTCATCCAAATGCTCTCGTATACCGCTTGGCATCTCGGCAAACCGGTCCCGGAGCTTTGGGGGACGATCGTGTGGGGTTTGGCTGCGGGTGCCACGGCCTATGCTATTCGTTCAATCTGGCCTATCGTGCTCGCGCACTGGCTGCTGAATGTGTTCCTCGACGCCTCGATCCTGGGGCTCCTTTAACCCGGCCCGCTTGACCAGCAACCGCCAGGTCGCGCCCCGCAATATGCCTGTGTACCCCTCGGCGGGAGGAATTCGGCGTAGAGGGAGAGCGGTTAGAGCGCCAGGATCGTGAGTTTACTTGCTCCTTCTTGAATCAGTCGAACCAGAAAGGTGGGGAGCGCAGATGGATAGCAAGCGGGGAAATGAACGGTCCTTGATCTTCTCCTATTTGCAGCTCAGAACGGTTATAGGTCTCCTGGGAATCGCGCTTCCCTTCGTCCTGGCATTTGGCGCACTGCTGCTTTTCGGGGCTGGAATTCAGACTTCCATAAGCAGTTACTACCATACGGGCATGCGAGACGTCTTGGTTGGAACTCTCTTCGCAGTTGGTTTCTTTCTGCTTTCATATAGAGGCTACGACCGCCGCGACAACATCGCCGGCAATTTGGCTTGCCTATTTGCTGTTGGTGTTGCACTGTTCCCGACCGCACCTGACGGCGCGGTCACAAATGCTGCTCGCGTCATTGGGCAGGTTCACACGGCTTCTGCTGCACTGCTCTTCTTGACGCTCGCCTACTTTTCACTGTTCCTGTTCACCCAGACAGACCCGAACAAAACGCCCTCAAAGAGAAAACTACAGAGGAATAGGGTCTACAAGGCATGCGGATACGTGATAGGGGTTTGCATACTGCTAATTGCCACCTACTACTTTCTTCCGGATGAAGTTGCCTCACGTCTTGGAGGATATAGACCTGTATATTGGTTGGAGACTTTAGCCCTCTTGGCTTTTGGCTTTTCGTGGTTTACAAAGGGCGAGGCAATATTGAAGGACGAGGGTGAACTTCCGGGATGACCGTGAAGGAAGCCCGACCTTTCGGTCAAGCGGAAGAAGCGTAGCGGCCGCATCCGCCACAGAAAACGCCGCGTCGTATCCTGTTCTTCCAATTCAGTGCAGAATCTCCCTGGCCGTGGTCGGGGAGGATTCGGCACTGTTTTCTTCCATGGAATCACGCTCCCGGAGACCGGATTCGGCAGTATCATCCACTTAGCGTGAACGCGGACGGGGGGAGGGATTCGGGGGAGTAGCTGTCGCGACGAGTTACATTCCCTTGGCATGATCCTCGTATCTCCTCGCGGCACTGCAGTCCCGGCTTGGGCGGTGCCTGGCCACAGAGCATCTTCCCCGAGGCCTTAGTGCAACTTGATAACAGTTTAGTTGAAACTACGAGCAATCAGAGTAGGGGCGGCAATGCCGTACGGGCCGCCCCTACTCCACCCGAATGCCACCTAGGTAGCCGAAATAAGGGCAACGGTTGGGGACAAGCGCCTCTCGTGCGGCAGTTCGGGGGCATGGGCTATCCGATCGTAGGCGCAGCTTGCGCTGTCCCTTGAACAAACCCGTTCGACGAGAGCTGAGCGTTTTCCCAGCGAAGGTGTCTGCCACCCGCCAGGGCCTTTGATGTGATCGAGAACGATGCGTTCGCGGGGGAGCCTGGATTGCACGCAGCGATCTGACGGGCTTCAGCATCCAGCAGCCTGCGGTTGCATGAGATCAGCCGAGATTGTCTCGCCGGTATGTGTGTCTCACCCTCAGGCGATAAAAGGTCAAGGCTCTCACAACCGGACAAGCGGAAGCCGGTCACTTGGAGGAATTCGATCCGGAGTTCCTTTGCCTGGTAGTTCACTCCGTAGAGCGAGACTTGGATGCGAGCGGACGATGGCCCAAGGTAAATGTCGAACGAACGGGGAAGGAGTTCGTAGGGCGGTGGTGGGAGCTGTCGGGGAGGTGCAACATCACGGTACACCTGATATCCGGCCGCTACGACTCCAGCAAATGCAGTCAGTAAGTACGTCCACTGCGGCAAGGGAAGACTAGGATAGAGGAGCTTCACCGCGAAGCCTATTAACCCCACGGCAGTGAGAACCATCGATGTCCACTTGCGGAGGGCAAGCCTTGCGTAGGTCAAGAAGTCTTGTGGTGCTGCCACGGTACACCCCCATTGGGCGGGGCCGACATACCGCCGGGGTTGTGCGGCGATGGCCGCCGAGCCAGCGACGGCATTCCAGTGACCTTTGCCCCGTGGATTCTAGACTCTTCGAGAGCGAATTGCCACTAGGCGGAAAGTTCGAGCGTGGGTCACCTGGTTCATCGGAGTGCAGGATCGACAAGGAGCGCGTCGGTGGCATGACGCCGAAACGGCCTCGGGTGCGCATCCTTCTCGCACCTCAGCCCACGGGGACGGGCAGCTCATTGAAGGAAACTCGGGAATTCTAAGGACCGGCGCAGTTTGAGTCACGCCCCCGCGCGGGGAGAATTCGGGGGCGGGGGAGTGGCGCAGCAGGGCCGGAGCGGCGCGGCGCCTCCAACCTGGCACTAGGTTGGAGGCGCCGCGGCCTGCACGGCGGACCGTCCAGCGGGCGGTCTACCTCGATCTGCGGGTGGTCTTCCGAGCCGTCTTCCTCGCCGTCTTGCGGGCGGTCTTCTTGGCCGTCTTCCTGGCCGGTGCCTTCTTGGTCGACTTCTTCACGGTCTTCTTGGTGCTCTTCCTTACAGGTTTCTTTGCCATTGTTCTCTCCTTCAGCTTCTTGGCTCTCGGTTCTTCCCGCCGTGCCTCAGGCGGGTACGTTATAGCATGTTAGTGAGAATGCACAAGTGGGGTGCAAGCGCGCGCGTGGGCCGCGCGCCTAGTACTCTTGTACGAGTCCACAAGTGGGAATCGGAATGCGCGACTTACAACGCGTCCAGCGGCCAGGTGGGCAGCACATCGATGTCCAGCGCGTCGCGTTGACCGGCCAAGAATCGCCGGTGGCCGACCGCGGCGGTCATCGCTGCGTTGTCGGTGCACAGTTCCAGCGGCGGCGTGCGCACCGCGAAGTCCGACTGCGACTCGAACGCGCGCCGCAGCGGCTGGTTGGCCGACACTCCACCGGCCACCAGAACCTCGCTGGCCTTAAATTCTTTGGCCGCCGCCAGAGTCTTGCCCACCAGCACCTCCACCACCGCGGCCTGGAACGAGGCGGCGTAGTCTGCGATGGGAAGTCCGGGGCGCGGCGCGTCCACGCCGGCCTCCAGGTTGGGCTGGCGCTTGCGCACTTCCCGCAGCACGGCGGTCTTCAAGCCGCTGAAGGAAAAATCCCAGGTGCCTTCCAACCAGGCCCGCGGGAATTTGAACGCGGACGGGTCCCCGTTGTCCGCCGCGGCCTGCACCGCCGGTCCGCCTGGGTAGGCCAGTCCCAACAATCGAGCGACTTTGTCGAAGGCTTCTCCGGCGGCGTCGTCCAGCGTGCCGCCCAGGCGGCGGTATTTCAGATGGTCCTGCATCAACACCAGCTCGGTGTGTCCGCCGGATACGATGAGCGCCAGCAGCGGGAACTGGGGCTCGGGCTCGCTCTCCACCAGCCAGATGGAGTACAGGTGGGCCTCCAGGTGATTGACCCCGATCAGCGGCAGGGCGCTGGCCAGCGCCAACCCCTTGGCCATGTT
>Ga0209323_10002084_pt1 | contig 13220 bp, 13 predicted proteins | sample Rifsed19ft2_FD_184014 | JGI IMG/M metagenome (GOLD analysis project Ga0209323, IMG submission 184014) | Soil microbial communities from Rifle, Colorado, USA - sediment 19ft 2 (version 2) | ecosystem: Environmental > Terrestrial > Deep subsurface > Rock core/Sediment | place: Rifle, Colorado...
TGGGAAGCAAGGCGAGCTGTCTCTCCTGCCCTCTATCATATAAGCCCGACAAAGATAAATGAAGATATTGTCGTTCCGCGAAACAGGATACCCGATATGCTCCAGCGTCTCAGGAAACTATCAGAGGATAGTGGTGTAAAGATTGTAAATTTCGGACATGCTGGCGATGGTAATATCCATGTAAATATTATGGTTGACAAGAAAAACAGAGAAGAGTATAAAAAGGGATTGGACCTTGTGGGGCAGATATTTAAAGAGACCCTTGAGCTTGGCGGAACCATCTCAGGAGAGCATGGAATAGGGCTGACTAAAGCACCATATTTGGATATGGAGATTTCTGAGACAGGTTTGTCGATCATGAAGTCCATAAAAAAGGTATTTGATCCCAAAAATATCCTGAACCCCGGGAAGATATTCCCATCTTGAAAATTATGTAAATAACAAATGCACTTATAAATGTCATGCTGAACTTGTTTCAGCATCTATTATTTTTCTAACAGACTTATACAGCAGTGCTTCCATTATGAGATTCCGAAACAAGTTCGGAATGACTACTCGACTTCACCTTTTATGTCTATCTTTACTTTCTTTAACGGAATATCCCTTCCACTTTGTTTTACTGCCTCCTCGACTAATCTCACAAGCCCCCAACAGCAAGGGACCTCCATGTAGGTTACAGTCACGGACCTGATATTGTTATCACCGATGATCGTTGCCAGTTTTTCTTTATATGCATTAGCATTATCAAGCTTTGGACAACCAATTGCAAGTGTATGATCCCTTATGAAATCACTGTGAAACCCGCCGTATGCATAAGCACAGCAGTCAGCCACTACCAGTAAATCTGCATTTTCATAATATGGTGCTTTCAGAGGAAGCAGAGTTATCTGGACAGGCCAGTTCCTGAGCTGGGATTCTGTTTTTGTGTGGCTGAATATATCACTTACTGTTATCCTGTTGATTGTTTGTGCCAGGTTTCCAGGACAGCCGCATGGCATGGTTGAATGTTCCTTAACAGTGTGCTTTTTCTGTGCCTCCTCCATTCTCCATACTGCTTCTTTACCCCGTGTTTTTAAGAGATATTCTTTCGTCGCTTTTTCATCAAAGGGTTTTGCAGTCCTTTCCTCGATGGTTAATGCACCTGTTGGGCATTCGCCAATGCAGTCACCAAAACCGTCACAGAAGCCTTCTTTAACAAGCTTTGCCTTGCCATTAACTATCTGAAGTGCACCCTCTGAGCAGGCAGTTACACAATTCCCACACCCATCACAGAGTTCTTCATTGATCATTATTATCTTTCTTTTCATTCTTGCCCCCTTTCGCATCTTTAGTTTTAAAATACACTACAGAGGGAAAGTCGTCCTTGACTTAAGTCAAGGACGGATTAGATAATATAGACTCTTAACCAGGTTCAGAGTAATAAACCTATGGAGGGTAACATTGAAAGGCAGCAGGCTTTAGAGGAGAAAAGATGGGTATGCTGAATGGCAGCTTCTTGAGGTAGAGAATTTACAATATTTCATATTCTCTTCATCATTTCTTCACAAATTTCATATATTCTAAGCTTAAAATAAACTTAGAACAGGATTAATGAAATGGAGGTGTAACATGAAAGATAGGCTCTTAATATCCTTGATAGGTCTTGCCTTCTTACTAACAGGAGCCTTATCAGTGCCTGCTAAGGTCTTTGCTGATGATGTTGATGTTCGTATTGGAATAGGGATAGGTGTCCCGCCACCGCAGGTCGTAATTCCCTCACCACCGGTTGTATTTTTAATTCCAGGGACTCATGTCTATTTTACACCTGACGTTGGAGTCCAGCTCTTTTTCTATTCTGGGTATTGGTTCTCTCTGCATGATGGATACTGGTTCTGGGCAAATGATTATATAGGCCCTTGGTATTATCTCCCACCTGCAAGAATACCGGTTGCCTTTCTCCATCTCCCACCGCATTATTACAGAATTTCACCAGGATATAAGCGCATTCCCTATGAACAACTTAAGAGGCATTGGAGGGAATGGGACAAGAGAGAATACAGAGAGGTGAAAGGATGGGAAAAGGACATTCACAAACAGTGGAAAGAAAGGGATGAAGGATGGAAAGAATGGAAAGGAAGCAAGGATGACCGAGGAGGTAGGGAAGGCAGAGAAAGACACAAGAAAAGGTAACTCTCTGAAGTTATACCAAGCAGTAGATAGGTAATTACATCTCTTGGAAAACAAAGGCGGGGCTGCAATAACCCCGCCTTTTTATTTTAAGAATAAAATTTCAATTTATCGGGGTCTGGGATGATAATAACGTTATCCCTTTCAACAATGAGTCCCTTCTGTTTTAAAAAGGCGAAAGACCTGGATAGTGTTTCAGGTATTGTCCCGAGCAGAGACGAAAGCTCCTTTTTCGAATATTTGAGTCGGCAAACAGTGATCCCCTTCTCAACTTTGCTGTTTTCAAGTAAATAACTGACAAGTCTTGATTTAATGTCTTTCAATGATAGTTCCTCAATCTTTGCAACAAATTGTCTCAATCTCTTTGAATAACCACTCATCATCTTTAATGACAGTTCTGGATGCTTTTTTATAAGGTTTAAAAATTCCTCACGTGAAATACGGACAAGGGTTGAGTTTTCTAAGGCAATACAGGATGCTGGATAAACCATGGAGTCAAATATGGCTGCCTCAGCCACAAGATCTCCAGGACCGTGGATATGCAAGGTGTGTTCCTTACCATCAGGAGAGAGCTTATAAATTTTTATCTTTCCTGAGATAATGATAAAGAATGCACTTGCATCAAGACCTTCAGAAAATATCTGCTCTCCTTTCTGAACCCTTTTCAGGGAAGTGGAAGATTCGAGGAGATTTAACTCTTTTTCGGCAAAAGAGTTGAACAGGAATGTATTTGAGAGGAACTCTCTTATTTTCATGCTCTTCAGGACACTAATGACTTATTGTAATTATTTATTTTTTCATTGACCCAAAAAATGCAGAAATTGCTCAAAAATTTATTTAACTCGATTAATTTATTGGGAATATCTTTATCTGTTTTATTAACAAAAATATTCCAAAAGCCATCAGTTAAAGGTACACTAAGATATCGAAAAATAAATTTTTTCACACCATCTGCATTATCTTAAATGCATTTTTAGGTTGACTAAGTTAAGATTATTATACAAATTTTAAAAAGAGAAGAATAAGATGAAAATATTTCTATTTGTTATTTTTATTTTATTTTTTGTAACTCCTCTGTTTGCGGCTGATAAGGATCAACAGGTAGAGGTTCCAGTTTTTACTGACCAGGACCTGGAGAAATATATAAAACCTTCCGAGAAAACAAAATCTTTTGAAGAGTCAAGCACAGGTGATGATAACTCCGGATTCATGGCCAGTCCATCAGGAGTAAAAGAAGGAAAGCAGAAACTGAATCGGCATGAAGTTCCATACAAGGCATATGAAGGATCAGCAAAAAGGATTATCATTCCTGTCACCTTTAATTCCTCTGTTACGGCCAATATCCTGCTGGATACAGGGGCGACAGGGATGCTCATTTCTTATGGATTGGCTGAAAGAATAGGTATCTTAGATAAAGATGAGGGTAATCTCGTAGAGTCCATTAGTGGCATTGGAGGGTCGATTCCTGCCATTTTTACTATTGTAGATACTATTCAGATAGATGGACTGGAAGAACATTTTATTCCAACGAAAGTATCTCAACCGTTTTCGCGTGAATTTGATGGCCTTATCGGAATGGACTTTGTATCAAATTATTCTGTCCAGATCAATACCACAAAACATATGGTGATATTTGAGGAGCTTCTGCCAAGGGCAAGCATGCCGGGAGGGCATGATGAATATTGGTGGAGAAATATTTTCCATCAGTTTGCTTCAAAACGGGCAGAATGGAAACAACTCAAGGAATCTCTTAATGATATTAAAGATCCTTCTCAGCCAGCAATGGCTGTCAAAACAGGGAAGAGGGCAAAAGCTGTTACCGTTGGTGAACTGAGGCAGTTTGCAGAGCGGCAGTATGAAGAAGCTGATAAACTTTTGCGCAGGCTGGACAGATATGCCATCCGTAATGCAGTCCCTATGGAATGGCGCGAGTATTAGAATGAGAAAAGCAACATAACCTTAGGATACAGAATTATCAGATATCCTGTTATTTACAGCTCTTAAGTCTTTGGGCAAAGGAAGGGTGATTTTAAACTCTGTTATTTTATCGCTTGTGACTGAAATATCCCCTTCGTGGCTATTTATAATAGATTGGACGTTTGCCAATCCAAGACCACTTCCGTCCACCTTTGTTGTAACAAAAGGAGAAAAGAGTTCCTTCATTATCTCTGGACTAATTCTTTTTCCGTCATTGATAATCGAAATTACAACCTCTTTTTGCTTTGGTTTCAGTTTGGTCTTTATAAGGATTCTCGATGCCGAGGCTTCAATGGCGTTCCGGATAAGATCCTGCAAACATACTGACATCATATTTCTGTCAAAAGTCATATTCAGCCTGTTCAGTTGTTTGTCCAATTTAAATCTGGGTCTTACGCCGTTAAAAACTGTCGGAGACAACTCCTCCTTCAAGAACCTATTGATATTGTGTGGTTCCAGAACAGGCTTTTTAAAGCTCATGAAGGTAAGGACATGATTAACTATTCCTTCGAGTTTTTTGGATTCATCATCAATTATTTTTGTGGTTCCCCATAGGGTCTCAAGGAGTTTGCTGTCGATTTTTGAATCCCAGGATTTCGATTCCTTCAATAAACGCTTGAGCAATCTTCCTGAAAATCCTCCTATGATCGTCAAACTATTACGAATTATATGGGCAATTCTCGAAGAATGTTCACCGAGAGTGAGCAGTTTTTCATCCTGCAATATTTTCTCCCGGTCTTTCTGCCTCTTTAGTTCCATGCCTATTGCTGCAGAGGCGAGCCGTCCCAGGAATTTGATTTTTTCAAGGGCCTCTCTGGAAAATCTTTCGCTACCAATCCGATCAAAAACCAGAATACCTATAGGCTCACCTTCAAAAAAGAGAGGGAGAAACAATATTGAAGAGATACCGTACATCCTTACTAATCCTCTCATGTAAGCAACACGGGGATCCTCATAGGGATTTGTGACTAAGACAATGGATTCATCCCTTCTCATTAATCGTCTGAGGAAAGCCTCGCCTGTATCCAGAGTAATTTTCTGACCAATCCCATGAGCATCTTGAGGAAGGCCGAATTCGATCATGAGTTCATCTCTTTTATTCTTCATTATGAGACAGACCCTGTCTGCACCTGAAACCTTTAGTACCCTCTGGGCAATAACATTAAGAGTTTTCTGATAGTTCCCCCTGGTAGCCAAAAGGAGTTCAGCAGTTTCTACAAAATCTTTTATTTCAGATTGATTTCTGTCTTCTACCATTTTGGAGCTCCGACTAAGGATACAGTTTCATATTCCTCAAAGCAGTAATCATAATCACGAGTTAGCAGTTTTAATTTATTACCCTGAAGATTACGTCTTCATATTACAAAGACATTGTTTATCATGCTAACCTATTGATTTAATTAAATATTATAAGCTCATCTTTGTTGCATTTGCAGGTGTCGGTTCAGGAGACAACATTCCCTGCTTTTCAAAAAATGTTAGGAAGGGAGGAGTATGTGGTCTGGATATCTCAATTGGAATGTTGAAGCCGTGTTTAAGGAATTTGAAAAAGTGGAAATGTGAAGCAGAACTGTTCTTGGCTAATGCTGAAGAATTACCCTTTAGAGATAAATCCTTTGATGTACAGTTTCAAAGTGACAAAGTGTCAAAGTATCAGAGCATCAAAGTATCAGAGCTGCAGAGTATCAGAGACTTGATTCTATGAAACTTTGATACTTGGATACTTTGATACTCTGCCACTCTGATGCTTTGATACTTTTATTCACTTTAAGGCGTTGAGGCATTGACAAATATCAGAATAGATGCTTAATATATTTTTCAGTAATATTTCATGGGAAAAATTATTTAAGAAAGATCACAATAAAGGGGGATAACATGAAGCGTAATATTAGCTGGTTTCTTGATGTTTATCGGAATGGACAGTTGGATTTGAATCCATCATACCAACGGAGAAGCGTATGGACGCTCAAAGACAGAAGGTTTTTTCTCGATACCATTTTCCGTAATTACCCGTGCCCTGCTATTTTTATCCATAAAGAAATCAACGAAGAAGCAGGGAATCTCACATACCATGTTGTGGATGGGAAACAACGGTTGGAGACGATTATTCGATTTACTCACAATGATTTAACAGTTGACAAGGAGTACGGTGATGCAAAACTGAATGGTAAAAAGTGGAAGGAGATAGAAAATGACCCGGACATCAAAATACGTTTCCGGGAGTATGCTATGCCAGTTGAGTTTATCGAGGTAGTTAATGGGAATTATGTCAATGAGGTATTTGATCGACTGAATAGGAATTCACGAAAGCTTGAACGCCAGGAATTGAGACATGCTAAATATGACGGGTGGTTTATAGCCACAGCAGAGACTGAGGCAGAGCAGAACGAATGGGAGCGTTTTGGTGTTGTTACTAAAGCAAGGGTCAGAAGAATGAAGGATGTTCAATTTATTTCCGAACTTTTAATTATTATCCTGAAAAATCGTATTGATGGCTTTGATCAAGACTATCTTGATGATATTTATGCAGAATATGATTCACCACATGAAAGCATCCCAGGTTTTAATGAAGAAAATTTCAAGAGCAGATTAGCATTTGCTAAAGATTATCTCCTGAGCATGGAGAATTCTAATTCTGCTGTTACAGTGGGTGCCAGAGGATTTGCCAATTTTTATAGCTTATGGGCTTTTATTCTCTTGAATCAGGCACGTATGCGCTCCCCGGAAATTCTGTCTGAAAAATACTCGAGCTTCATGTCTAAAGTGGATACCCTTGCCAGGGAGAAGAATCCTGAAAAATTCCTGAAAGAACATGAGGAGGACTCTTATTCCAAGGCATATGTGTACTTCAGAAATTTAGTTCAGGCAAGTACAGATCAGGCGCAAAGAGAAGCAAGAAACATAGTTCTTGAAAGCGTTCTCCTGAGTTAGAAATAAGAATTTGAGCATTTAAAGAACCTGCCGTGCCAAGGGTATTAAAGTTCTCATGAAGGATGAATCGGTTTTCCTCCGATGTAAGCACTGCAACACAATCAACAGGATGCCAGTGGATAAATTGATAGATAACCCTAAATGTGGAAAATGTAAGGAACTTTTAGAAATTCCCGAAAGACCTGTTGACGGGACAGCAGCAAATTTTGATCAAGAAGTTTTGGCCTGGCCAGGGGTTGTTCTTGTTGAATTCTGGGCCCCTTGGTGTGGTCATTGCCGTATGATAGCGCCTGTAATAGAAGAGTTGGCACAGGAAAGAAGAGGACTTTTAAAAGTGGTCAAGGTGAATGTAGATAATGAACAAGCTCTTGGAATGCGCTTCAATATACGAGCAACTCCAAATTTTATGCTTTACCAGAACGGGGAAAAATTAAATGAAATAGCAGGTGCTTTACCTAAAAGGGAATTGGAAGCATGGATCGATTTTTCATTACCAAAAGAATAAGGGTTATGAACTTTATCGAACTGGAAAAAACTTTTTTCAAGCCTCAGTGTTTTATGACCGTTACACTGCTGGCCTGAGGCCCTTTTTCTCCCTGTTCTTCTACAAAACGAACTTCCATTCCTATCTTTAAGTCTTTGAAATCATAATTCAAAAGACTGTGCTCATGAAAATATATCTCCCTGTTGTCTGGCGTGGTAAGGAATCCGTAACCCTTATCAGGGAAAAGGGCTCTAATACGCGCGTGGGGTAATTCCTCGTGGTGCTTTATGGCTCCACGTTGCAGTCTTGCAAAGTCCTCAAGCTTACGGCGTGCTGCATCAAAGGCATCCCTTATCGCCACTTCAAGGTCTTTGGCAAGCTCACGTTCTACCACCAGTTCATTGCCAGGTACGGTCATGTGGATATGGACTTTATACAATATTCCCTCACGGGAATGCCGGTGGGGAACCTCTACCACGACCCTGCAGCGCATGATCTGGTCATAAAATTTATCCAGTTTCTCGGCCTTATTTTGGATTTCAGTTTTGAATGTTTCTGAAAGATCAAGATTTCGGGCGGTTATTTGTAATGGAATTTTCATAATGTTCTATTATACTCAATAGAATATCAAAATATGTTTGATTTATTTATCAGACTCTTTGATATTGTATGATTCCAAAATTAAATGTTAAACTTTTTTTGAGATGGTTAAATGTTCCTTATTTGTCAAAATATTCCTTTTTTTATATCTAATCCTTTTTAATACAGATTGCTCATTTGCAAAGTCTGCTTCCCTGGCATCTGATTTTACACTTAACGACCTTTGTGGTAAGAAAGTCACTCTCTCACAGTTCAGGGGTAAGGTAGTTATCCTGAACTTCTGGTCGATCTGGTGCGGGCCATGTCTTGCTGAAATGCCCTCCCTGAATAAACTCTATCTTGAATTTAAAGATAAAGGGCTTGTTGTCCTTGCAATTGCTGAAGACCCGGCAGAAAAACCTCTAAAGTCATACATAAAGGAGAAAGAATTATCCTTTCCTGTGCTTATGGATAAAGAGAGAAAGGTATATTTTAAATACTCTCTTTTCGGGATTCCTGTGTCGTTTTTAATAGACAAAAAGGGAGTCATTGTAGAAAAGATTATCGGGGAGAGCGATTGGGTCTCCCCCCAGATGAAAGAGAAAATCTCGAAACTCTTGAAAAAAGGATCTTAAAATTATTTAAGATCTTTGGTTGTGTTTTTGTCATGCCGGCTTGTCCGGCATCCTTCTTTAAAGAAAGATTCCCGACAAGCGGGAATGACAGACAACCAAATGAGCTTTTATTCCTTTAACTTTTCCAGTTCCTTTACAAGGTTTTCAAGAAGGGGCCTCTTGTTTATATCATGCACGTCAATATAACGGATGATTCCCTTTTTGTCGATAACGAATAATGCCCTCTCGGAGACTCCATTTGACCTCAGCACGCCATATTTTTTAGCAACCTTTCCATGGGGCCAGAAGTCGGAAAGCACAGGAAACCATATATCGCCCATTGGCCTTGTCCAGGCATAGAGAGTTGGTACATTATCCACTGTAATGCCCAACAGGGTAGCATCATATTGATCAAAAATATCCTTTACCAGGTTGTAACCAGGCCATTGGTCTGAACAGACAGGTGTCCAGGCAGCCGGGACAAAAGAGATGACCACGTTCTTCTTTCCAAAGTACTGACTGAGAGATACCTTTTCTCCGGAAATGGAAGGAAGTGTAAAATCAGGAGCCTTGTCACCCACTTTGAGTTTGGGTTTACTATCAATAGGTTTGAGAGTGCCTGGTTGATAGATATAATCTTTGAACATTTCCGAAGCACCATAGGCAGTGGATACAAGGGAAAACACAGCTATGAATACAAGAATTAGTATGCTCTTTTTCTTCATGATTAACCCTCCTTCTTAAGTCCTGACTTTTTGAGAATTAAATCCAGGAATTGTTGAGCATCTTGAATAGTTCCTAACTTGGAATAAATAACTTCATGTGTGCCGTCTTTATTAATTTTTATCACGATGAAATAAGGAGTTCTTACCTCTCCGCAAACTTTATGGATTGAAAAATCTACATCAGGAAAAAGGGGAAAGGGTATCTGGTATTTCTTTCTGAAGACATCAACTTCAAAAGGGGTATTTCCTGCTCCTATACCGATTATCTTGATCTTGTTCTTTAGTTCTGTATCCTTTTCAATGGCCTGATAGAGTTCGTTTACTCTGGGGGCTTCATTCTGGCAGTATGGGCAGTACATGCTGAAGATCTCGATAATCACAACATCAGCCTTTATCTGGGGTATTGTGAAAGAGCCTTTTCCTTTAAGACCCAAGTAGGCTTTTTCCCCAGCGCTTTCAGGTATAGAAAGTTTTATTAAGGGTAATTTGCCACCTTCTTCTGGTGGTTTACCGGCTGCAAAGACAGAAAGATTCATTGTAAAGAAAAAGGCAATGGTGACTAAACAAAACAAGGGTATCTTTTTCATTGTGTTCATCCCTCCTTTTCTGACTTTTATAAATGTAGCATAAAATAAAAATAAAAGGTATCAGCATAAATCGCCAACCTAATCGCCAACCTAATCGCCAACCTAATCGCCAACCTAATCGCCAACTCAGGCAAGGTCAAAATCAGATTGTATAGTGCAGCCCCAAAGTCACGTCTCTAATAGCAATCAAGGGTTAATAATCTTGGTTTGAAAGAGCCATCTATTCCAAGAAGAGAACCGTCAATGATAAAGATTTGACCCCTCACCTATTATTTCCCCTCACCCTGGTTTCCCCGGTCAAGAGGTTGTGTCGCAATGTCATTCTGAAATGGATGTATATGTATCTTTATACTTTACAAATAGTTCTACTTTATGTAACTCAGAGATTGAAGGCGTAACATACGGGTTTATGCTTTGAGAGAGTTCCAAAAAAGAGAGATGTGCATCCCAGACAAGTTTTATGAATCCCCTGTTAACTACAAGCTTCTGCCTACGAGTTTGCAGGTTAAGGGTTTGTATCTGTTGGCTTTCACCTGCAAGTACGCTTGCTCGATGCCTGAAAATTTCTGCGAATAACACATGGAAAGACACTGCATGCTTTTCAGCCTGTAGGTGCCATATTCTCACAGTAACAGGCATTTTTGAGCGTGCTGATTATTCGGAATGGTTCTTCATCTAACATACACTTTGGTTGTTTTTTTAAAAATAGAAGACCTCATATATAATCATTATTACTTATAGCTCCGAAAATTATTGTTTCCATGAGAAAATATACAAAATTTCTTTCTATTCGATATAATATCGTCGATCAGAACATTTTCGATATAAGAGTACAGGGGAGCGATATTTTGGAAAAACAATAAATATCCATTTAACCTGAGGTAAACAAATAAGAATAAATAAAAATGAAGGAGTTCTATTATGTATTTGAAGTCCTTAGATTATAGTGAATGGATTGGTACACAAAATGAATGGAGCATTAAAGGATTTACGCTTAAGAAAATAAATCTTATTGTAGGTAAAAATGCATCGGGTAAAACACGGGCACTTAATATAATTGCAAATGTTGGAAACTTAATTTCTGGGCATCTTCCTAAAATTTATGCTTCGGGCAATCACTATTTAAAGTTCAATGATGATGATAAACTAGAATACACGTTAAACATTGAAGAAAATAAAATTGTAAAAGAGGAATTAGTTAAGGATAATAAAAAACTACTCGATAGAGGGTTGAATGGCATTGGTAAGATTTTTGCTGTCAAATTAAATGATTTTATAGAATTTCAAACCCCAGATAATGTCCTAGCATGTTTAGCACGAAGAGATTCCGTCCAACATCCCTACTTTGAAGAGCTTTACCAATGGGGAAATTTAATAAGACATTATCATTTTGGTTCGTCATTAGGTAAAGAGCATTTAGTAGCTGCAGCGACTGAAAAAATCGATAAAATAGATTTAAAAGACGAAAATAATATTGTAAATATATTCCGATCAGGTTTCGAAAACTTTAAAGATAAATTTTTAGAATTAATTATCGCCGATATGAAAGAAATTGGTTACGATATAGAAGTTGCTTTATATGCACCACTTATTAATATACAAGTTAAAGGTATTCCTGGTGGAGTTATAGGCATAATTGTTAAAGAATCGGATATTATTAAAAACATCAATCAACTTGAGATGTCTCAGGGAATGTTTAGAGCTTTATCCCTTCTTATTCATGTAACCTATAACATTCTTACGGAAACTTCTCCCATTTGTATTCTCATTGATGATATCGGTGAAGGCTTAGATTTTGAACGTTCAACTGCTTTAATAAAACTTTTGATGGAAAAAGCAAAGCTATATCCAATACAACTGGTCATGACAACAAATGATCGATTCACAATGAATAGCGTCCCCCTAGAGTACTGGTCTGTGATTCATCGTGTAGGCAGTAAATGTAAAATGTTTAATTATGAAAATTCAAAAAAGACTTTTGAAGAATTTGCTTACTCCGGATTGTCTAACTTTGATTTTTTTTCAACTGAATTCTATGAAAAGGGTTTTGATGAGAAGTGAAAAAATTAGCCATATTTGTGGAAGGATTAACTGAGCAACAATTTGTTTCAAAATTATGCATTGAAATTGCTGGCGACAAAAATATAAGAATCGAGCATCAAAAAGCAAGAAAAACTCATAAAGGAAATCGGTCTTTTTATGTTATTGGTGCAACATCAAATAATACAGGGCAAAAATATTATGTTCTTATACGAGATTGTGGCAGCGATACTACTGTTAAGACTGACATAATAGACTGTTGCGAAAATTTGGCAAAAAACAATTATGAAAAAATATTGGGACTTAGAGATATTTTCCCTAAAACACACGCCGATATTCCACAGATAGAGAGGTATCTAAACTATCAGGTTCCGACTAGATTTATGCCTATTAGAATTCTTCTAGCTGTTATGGAATGTGAAGCCTGGTTTCTTGCCGAAACTTCTCATTATGAAAGGATAGATCCGTCCATTACACTTGACAGAGTTAGAAGTTTACTTTCATTTGACCCCTCTGTTGATAATGTTGAGGACAGAAATCATCCATCCGAAGATTTGAATAGAATATATCATTTAGCAGGGAAAGCATATAAGAAAGATAAAGAAAGAATATCTAGAACTGTTGATGTGCTTGATTATGGACTTATCTATTTGGATTTGTGTACTCGCATTTCCAGACTGCGTAGTTTAGTAGAAGAGGTTGATACCTTCTTAGGATAAATATTAGAATGAATAAGGAATTTTGCATAGCAAGATGTCTCTCTCTTTGATATTAACTGAGAGCTAATTTTATATCTCGTCTGTGAACATTAGCTGCCGACCATCATAAATCTACATAGGTAGAATGATAATCATTCTTTCTCTTCATATGCTCGCTATGCGTGCTTGCTGGTGCAACATACAGTCTGAGAGAGCCTATTTATCTGCATATTAGATGAAATAACACGCATGATGATTAGCTTATGCAAAAGCATTTGTTTCTGTGAGAAACTTATTCAATACTATTCCCCTGATGAAGTGCATCTTAATTGTTCGACTCATCTCTTTCGATGTCCTGAGATAGTGATGTGAGAGATCGTATCGGTAAAACGTACTAATACGACCCCCGGATTATCGTA
>Ga0209323_10002085_pt1 | contig 13218 bp, 19 predicted proteins | sample Rifsed19ft2_FD_184014 | JGI IMG/M metagenome (GOLD analysis project Ga0209323, IMG submission 184014) | Soil microbial communities from Rifle, Colorado, USA - sediment 19ft 2 (version 2) | ecosystem: Environmental > Terrestrial > Deep subsurface > Rock core/Sediment | place: Rifle, Colorado...
CGTCTCAACGCCGTGCGGGATGTAGTGGGAATCCAGACCGGCTTCGGCGAACAGCCCAGCAGCGTGCTTGCTGTAGGCGAGAGGATGGTACGCTCGTCGTAGCCGATCGAGGACTTGCGGAGGAATCGTTTCGTGATCCACCGGCGCGTAGGGCAGCCAGAGGAACCCGCCATGTCCGTAGTCTTCGTTCAGCACCCAGATGTCCATGAGCGTGATGACGACGTGCGCGCCCAAGTGGTAGGCGTGCTCCCACACGACATCATTACCCCACACGTCGTCGGCCACGGGGTAGTGCGCGAGGTTGACCGGATTAACATTTGGTATCCCCATGCCAACTGGAAGCTCACAAAGCCCACCCATGATGCCATAGTAGCCGAAGATACCGATCTCTTCGACATTCGGATGCTGCATGAGACGCGGCAGTAAGCTATTGGACTGGACACCATAGCCTGAACCGACATGGGGTGCGTTCGCCTTCCAGAGAATACGCAGCCCGTTCCTCTTCTTCACTGGGATCCTCCTACTAGCACGAAATCATCTTCCGGCTCGGCCAGCGCCGTTAGTGGACTGGCGAGCGTCATCCCCCATTTCCCGAAGAACCACTTTCGATCCGAAGGGCGGCTGCCGCGAGTTGCACCTTCTAGATGGACGGCGCGGGCTTCTGCAACGAAGCGGACGCTGTAGCCTGCTTGGCGCACGCGCAAGCAGAAGTCCAGATCGCCAGCGTCAAGTTTGCAATCTGGATCGTACCAGCCTACTTGTTCGAACACGTCGCGTCTCGTCATCATAAGAGCGCCTGTGACGAACGGCACATCTCTGGATTCGAATGGCTTAGACGGTTCAGGCATGTGCTGGCCGACATGGCCCAGGTTGAGCCGTATCGCCTCGCCACCCATTGCGCTCGACCATGTGAGCCAGCCACCCGCATGCTGGACGAGCCCATTCGGGTAGAGCAGCAATGCACCCGCGACGCCGACCGTTCTGTCTTGGAGCGCGGCTTTCATGGCTGCAAGCGCGCCGGGCTCGACGAAGCAGTCATCGCAGCAGAACGCGACGTAGCCCCCTACCGACGCCGCGATGCCCTGATTGGCGATTGTGCCGGTTGTCCACTCGTGATTGCGGCTGAGTAGGATAAGCTCGTACGACGCTGTGCTGCGAGCAAGGTGCGCGATGGCTCGCTGAGTGCGATCCTGCAACGGATCGACCGTGCTCATAATGACTGAGACGAGATCAGACAGCGGCACGGCTTTTGCTCCTTAGAGTTTTCGAGACGGCATACACAATGTCGCCCAAGTCCTGCTTCGACAGCCACCAGCCAACTGGGATCGAGATCATGTGTGAAGAGAATTCGTCTAGCCCAGGCAGCGGACGGTCGGACGTAGGCAAGCAGTTCTGCCTGTCATTTCTCGTATGGACTTGCGACGTTTGGACGCCTTGCTCGGCCATCTTCCGCTCGAAGTCGGCTGGGTCGTCCACGAGGATGGTGTAGAGCCAGTATGCCGCGCCGGGGTCGTATGGAGCAGTCAGTCCCTCCGGCAGGTGCTCGTTGTAGTAACGAGCATTCGCTCGCTGCTGCTCGACATGCTCAAGCGCGAGGGAGAGGTTTGCCAAACCAATCGTTGCCGCGATATCGTTCATCTGATACTTGAACCCAGGTTCACTTGCTTGCTGCAAGCATCGCATCGCGGTTGAGTCGTTGCGATCCAAGCCGTACCAACGCAGCAGCCGCGCACGCTCTCGCTGGCGATCTGGGACTTTCAACGCACCCCCATCACCAGTCGTCAGGTGCTTAATCGCCTGAAACGACCAGCATATGTAGGTGCCACTAAAGACAGCTACTGGAAGGCTTTTATGGTAGATGTTCTCATACATCGCTCCAAAAGCGTGCGCAGCATCTTCGACGATAGGAATTCCTTTTCCTGCTATTCGGAGAGCCTCGTAGTCACACTGTCTACCCGCCCAATCTGCACAAACAATCGCTTTTGTATGTGGTGTGACTAGTGATGCGACGCTCTCAGGCGCGATGTTGCCCGTTCTTGGATCAACGTCAGCCCAGACGATCTTGCACCTACGCAACGCAAGTGGCATGTTCGTCGCAAGGCACGTCATAGGCGTCGAGATCACTTCGTCGCCCTCACCTAAGCCGATGAGATGATAGGCCATGTCGAGCGCAGACGTACACGAGTTCGTGCAGAGCACAGGGGCGCCCAGTACGTCGGCGAGGGCTTGCTCTAATTCGGCGACGCGGGGGCCTTCGCCGATGTAGCCGGAGTAGAGCGTGTCGTTTACTAACCGGAGTGCTTCAGGTGCCATTGCGACTTTGAATAGAGGGATCACGATAGATGCCCTCCACTTCGAGCGTCGATCCATGCCGCATCTTCTGAAGGAGTAACAACAGCATCTCGGCGAGTGCCATCTTTGGGCGTATAGGACGTATTGCAGATGCCGCCAAATGCCAAGACTCTTGGCAGACGCTCCCAGTCTTCTCGTAGCAATCCGATGATCCAGCTATCGAGGTATCTGCCCGAACGATAGACTGCTTGCCTAAGCGTACCCTCTCGTTGGAACCCTACCCTCTCAGCAGGACCCATGGATGCCAGGTTGTTGATGATGACCTGACCCTCAATCCTATTAGTATTCAGCATCTCGAAGACGAAGTCGACACCAGCCTCCTTCACCGGAAAACTGTAGCCCTTACCCCGATGCTCTTTGAAGACGTGGTGCCCATCCTGAGCAACGCGATTGATCCAATCGATGTGCTGAACAGTGTACAGCCCTACTTTGGCGTTGTCCTTGCTAGTATCGTACGCCGTAAGATAGAGAGCATTAGGGTTCTTCCGTATCGACTCAAACCAATCGAGCTGGTCAGCGTAGTTGAGGAATGCGATCTGGTGAGTGCCGAACCACGATTCGGTTTTCAGATCGAGCAGCAATTCCAGATCCTCGACTGCTACTTTGCGAAGTGCGATGCCGTTCTTGTGGACGTAGAGGAATTCCATCACGCCACCACCTCTTCGACGATCTCCCAAAATCTATCAGTAGCTCCGAGAGATTCATCGATCACGTCATCCACACTCATGCTAGAAGACGGCCAGCCATAGTCCACAGCCGACACATAGCTGAGACAGCCTATCTCGCCGGAGTACGAGACTTCCAGTCCGAGTAAGTACGCAAGCAGGAATGTGAAGCCGAACGGGACTGGTGTTCTCGGGAAATAGATGAACTTGTCGTACTGCCGGAATGTAGGCGCAGCGGCGTCGAGTGCTATCTTGCCACAGCCCCGCACGCGCGCGCTGATCTCGCCAGTGGGAACGGCAAGCCCATACGCATCCACGTCTTGCGATTCCTGCCGAGCCCAGCGGATCATGATATCGTTGCCGTAATCTGGATGCCAAGGCAGACACCAGAGCACGGCGCTTCGACCTTCTAGCTCGACTCTCGCCGGAGCGTAATCGTTCGCCGAGAGCGGGAAGGGGACGATGCTGCTCCGTATCCGCTTAGGTTGATAGAGTCGTACGTACCGCTCGTCGTGTAACGGGCTCGTGAAGATCACTCGCGTCGCAGATTCGATTACTTGATTGCGCCATTGACTCTGCGGCTGCTGCGGCTCCCACCAGTCCTGAACAACATGGACGTGTCGCGGATGCTCGACCAGCCGCTCAAAGACTTGATCGGGATACCGCTTGATGCCGAATGAGATCACCAAATCGGCATCCGCGATATCCTCTGCGTCGATGAAAGATGGAGGGATGACGTGGATATCTATGTCGGCAGGCGCGGCGCGCAGGAAACGTTCGATAGCAAGCTCCTCTTCGCCCTGACGCTCTTCGTATGAGAAGTCTCGCAGCACAACTGCGTGTCGCGCTCCATGCTCTGCCATTGGGATCCTCCTTGTGGCACTAGACGCTGCTCAGAATGGCTCCTCGCGCCCGATAAGCGTACACGAGATCGTGCCGCCGTTGGCGAGCGTCTTGAAGCCTAGTACGGCATCCAGGTCTGCATAGAGACCCTTATCGCCGAAATCGATATCGTCGGTGACTGCTGCACCAGCCGCGACACCGAAGTAGCCGATGGTGCCTGCTGCGGCTGCTGTCCCATTCGTGACGGCGACGGTCAGCGCCGTCCCAGCCGTCTCTCGAATGTTCGAGACCCCCATGAGCCGGACACGCTTTCCAGCCGGAGGATCCCAAACGGCGGCGATGGTCGTCGAGAGCGCGGTGGGCGCAAGCGCCTTGACGTGCGTGCGGCGAAGTCTACTCGCCATCCTCCGGCTCCTCGGCTGCTGCTTCCTCTGTCTCCTCGACCGCTTCGTCCGCGGGCTGCTCAGTGCGAATGACATCGAGTGCTCTACCTACAACCAACGGAATTAGCTCGTCCGGCGAGACGCCTGCTCGCTCACAAAGTAGCAGGTCATCGTCGCCAAGTAAGATGCGGAATTCCCTGAGTCTTGCTCCCATGAAGTTCTCCTCTCTTTACGCCGTGACCGGCGTGCCAGTAACAGCCCCGCCCGCTGGCGCGAAGTACAGCGAGTAGACCGTCCCGTCGCTATGCCGAAATGCGAGACATGGCGTCCCGGCGGTATTGGCTCGGATGGCGAGAGCGCCTGCTACTCCTCCCAGCGCCGCTGTCCCGATGACTGCCGTAGAAGCATTTACCGCAAGCGTATCCCCGGACTTCGGCCCGATAACATTTGCTCCGGCGCGCAGCAGGCCACTGTCAGCATTCGCGCCGATGGTCACGCTGTCGGCGATATGCGCTCGTCGTCTGATTTTCTCAATGCCCATGCAACATCCTCCTTCTGTTAGAGTGAGACGCGAACGCCCCCTGGGCTGATCTCTTCCAGTTTCGGCTCGGCTGGCGCACCCTCTCGCTCCAAATCCCAATCGCCACCGTCGTCGCTATCAGGATCGCCACTGATGTCGCCGGTACGGGGCGACGGCCTGTGGCCGGACTTGACGCCAGTGTCGAGATCAACTGTGGCGAGATCGTGCCGTGCGTAGCTCAGATGTGATTGGTAGGGGCCAGCGAGCACGGTGCCAAGGAAGACCAGGCCGCACGACTGGCATTGCTCAACATCTTCCTCATCCTTGAGCAGCCGAACGTAGTTGTGCTTCAGCAACAGATCGTCGTTCTTGAGGTACTGCTGCCGGATCACTTGGCCGGGGCGTTCGATCACGAAATCTCCATACTGCTTCATGCGACCGGAGACGACGACCCAGAGCCCACGCCGGTCGAGTGCTTGTGTCTTCGCAGGCTTGCCAGGCTCCGGCGAAGGCTCTGGTGCCGTCTTCCGTCGCGTTGTCTTCACTGCCATTGGCTCATCCTCCTCGCCACCTAGTCCACTACGTCCGCGAAGAAGTATCCTGACTTCGACTCAGTGATCTTCTGGTCGATGTAGCTGTGCGCTTCCAGGACATCCTTGCGCTCCGGCTCCATGCGGTACTTCCTCATGAACTGGAGCTGCCCGCCAGTCAGCGGACGCCAGTAGAATGAGATGCCCGCTGTCGGAGTCATCAGCCCCGGCGTTGGCGTCGCAAAGAGCAGCAGCGCGTCGTCGTCGATGACTCTTGCCATCGTGAGCGCAGCGCCTTCCGCGCTGGAACGGTACGACGCTCGCGCCACGAGCACCTCGTCGATCTCAAGAATCTGCGCGAGCAGTTGCCGCTGCACGAGCGCGGGCTGCGCGGTCGTTGCGCCGCCCTTGATGCGGTCAACAAGGTCGGGGTGGTGCTTCAGCCGCCGCCACACGATTGCGCCCATGACGAGTTTGTTCGGGCGGTCGCCGGTGTCGGCTTCTACCTGATCCAGACCATCTTCCAGATCGGTGAACGGGTCTGAGCCTCCGTAATCAGACCACTTGGCCGAGACGGTCTTGTCCGTCCCCCACTTAGAAATCACCATGAAATCGGCAGAGAACGCGCGCTCACGTCGGATCATCTGAATCTGGGTTGCCAGGAGCGTCGCTTCGTTGTCGAGCTGGAACACCGCATCGGCGTTCGAGCGAATCTCGTCCGGGATCTCGACGCCCACGGCGAAGTTATCGCAGCGGAACGAGTTGCTCGTGTCGATAGTGTATCCAGCAACCGGCGCTCTCGTACCAGGCGCCCTCAGCAGATGACGCATCGCCTGCTCATCCTCTGCGCCCTGGAAGAAGTCGCCTCGCGTGTACACCGCGTACACATCTGATTGCTTGTCCACGCCAACAAGCGGGAAGCACTTATCGGCGACGTAGTGCTCCAACTTGTTCATGTGCGCGATACTGATCTCGGTCAGCAGCGCATTGACGTGCACATCCCCTACGTCTGGCTGTGGCATCTGTCGTTACCTCCTTCCTTGCTCTAGCTTACGTTCGGAACTGCGCGGGTGCCGTGACGACGACTTCGAACAGCACCGCGCTGGCCGCTGCGGGCGTCAGGGCGTAACCGATGATCTCATCATCTTCGGTTGTGGTTGGCGACCCGCGGCCTCCTGCGACAGCTATGATTGCGTCGCGCTCGGCCACGGCTGCGCCCGCTTCGAGCTTGACAACGCTGCCATTGATCGCCACCTCACCAGCACGATCAATGGCATTGGGCTTGTTCAGGAGCACTCCTACATACGCCGTTGCACCATCGACTGCGGCGACAAGCCTCCCGGCGTCGTCGATGGTCATAATGCGATGCTGGTTGCTCGACAAATCTGCGCTCGCTGGTAGCGTGATCGAACGAATCAACCTGTTCAGTGCCATCTACTCGTTCCTCCTTTCCTACACGTTCGCCTTGCGATCGTCCTTGACGTGTGCGTCGTAGGCCGCATACAGCTTCGGGTCTTCCTTGGCGATCTTGGTCAGCGCATCAGCTGGGCTCAGGCTTGGATCGGTTGCTCGAAGCTCGGCGACGCGGCGATCCATCTCCTGGATCGGGCTTGCAGACACCGGCTGGCCCTGCGAGTCCGTGCCAAACTCCGAGAACGTGCCTGCCGCGCGAAGTTGTGAAGCGTGCTCTCGCTCGCCAGCAACATATGCCTTGAACTCCGGCGACGCTTCGCCCTTCGTGTCGGCCAGCGCGGTCATGATCTGCTGCTTGGCAGCCAGATCACCGACCATTGGGTAGACCGGAGAGCCCTCCTTCGCCGCCTTCGCAGACGCTTCATCGCGACCCAAGATGATGTCACGGAAGCGCCGGTCGCGGTCGGCCTGTTCGAGCCCCTGCACGCGCCGCTCAAGCGCCTGCTTGGTCTGACGCTCTTTCTCAAGAGCCCCCTTGAGCGATGTTAGTTCAGCGCCGGTCACGGCGCCTTCTCCAGCGCCAGAGTCCCCAGCGCCCTTGCCCTCACCTTCTCCCTCACTCTCACCCTCACCTTCACCCGTGCCTGCGTCGCCATCGTCAGCCGCCCCCTTGTCATCTTCGGTATCTGAACCTTCTCCGTTACCATTGCCGTTGCCACCCGGATCGTGGCCGAACCGAACGGTAGCCTTGAGCGACGCAGCGAGGCGCGTGAGCAAGCTCCTCTGATCCTTCTCCTCAAGCGTCGTCACGTCGAGGTCTTTGACATCTACAGTCATACCTTCCTCCTTCGTCTTCTTGGTACTCCCCGACCAGTCGTCTGGGAGTAAGTCTGTCCTGCCGAGTGCGTGCGCGCGTTTGGTGATATGCTTCTTCACAGCCTCCTTATTCTTCGCTCGTCCTATCGACTGGATCGCATTGCCGAGATCATCTTTCGTCACGATGGGGTATGACCCATCAGGCATCGCGTGGCCTTTTGCAGCGAGCTTCTTGCGTTCGTCCGGAGAGTAGTCTCGGGCGCGCATCACTTCCCAGACCGTCTTCTTCTGGACTTCTTCGGGCTGGCCGGAGATGACGATCTCTTCGCCTTCGTAGGAGTAATCGACGCGGTAGTGCTGCTCGCCGTTCGAGCAGATGATGGCATAATCGTCGTACAGATCGACGACCCATCCGCCGTACGAGCCACCGAAGACGCCGGGGAACTCGTGGCGAGCAGCGCTCATCACCATCGTCTGCAAGTCGGAATACGAGACGCCTTCTACAGATGACCGTACGACCGGCGTGCGTTCGTCGCCCTCAAGATCGTAAAGGTGCCCCTCGCTGGCGACGAGCGAGCGCAAGCCCTTAAAGAATGGCCTCGTCGTCAGCGCAGCGCCAATCAAGACGTTCTCGAACTCATCGCCGGTAGCCGGGTCTTTCCATTGCTCGTACCATTCCGGGCTGATGTAGCGGTATGAATCCTCTTCGATGAGTTTCTGCCCACGATCCGTCCACTCGACCTCAGCCTCGATGCTGCCGTCGTCGTTCATGTTGAGCTTCTTGATGTACCCGACAGCGCCGGAGAGCTTCGTCTCGTGCTCGGCATCAATAGGGACGTGCTCTTGATATACCTGCGCGTTGAAGTTCTCGACGAACTGCTTGTTCCCCTCTTTGGTGACTTCAATGTCGCCCCACACCGGATGCTTGTACGTGCCGGGCTCGGGAAAGACGTTGATCGTCTCCGGCGGCTCGGCAGCCAACAGTTCGACGAACGAGCGCCCCAACGGGTGCTCTCCTCCAAGTAGACCTGTGAACGTTGTCGAGGCGTTCTTCAACACGCCGTTGGCGTTGCGGAACGCGAAGCTCTCGCAGTTGGAGCCGCCCTTCTTCTGGCATCGAGCATATGCCGAGTTAAACACGCTCACCCACTGCCGCCGCTGCTTCGTATCAAGTTTCTTGACGTTGCTCGGCAGCGACGTGTCGGCTGGCCCAGAATACGGCATGATTGCGCTCTCCTCGTACAAAGAAGCCGCAAGCGGAACACTGGATCATCCACTCGCGGCCAAGTCTCACTACTCGCGTACTAGCACATGCAAATACGCCCTGTCAAGGCGACATTACTACTACCTCCAATCCTCTTCAGCCTACCTGCTCCATCCTCCAGATACGAATCGCTTTCGGCGCGCTGATGCCGAACTCCGCAACGCGAGCCGGTGTGCCGCCATGCGTCGCGTACGCAAGCCGGAGCAGCTTGAACTCCACATCGGGGTGGAGGTCGTAGATCGTCTCGCCCGGCCCCATCTCGACCGTGCCGGGCTGGGCTGCGCCGTTGCGCGCAACGTGTAAGAGCGCACATGCGCCCAGCCAGTCGATGCCCACCAAGCGTACGTCTATCGACATGTCGGACGCAGCAATAGTGATGCCTGTGCCGACCGTGCGCCGCAGCACATACACTAGCCCAGCACCTCGGCTCGGAGATCGCGGAGCGCACCCAACCGCCGCCTAGAGAACCAGCCGAGTGCTGCGGCGTTGTCCTTCATGAAGACTTCTCGCAGGCTCCCGTAGGGGTTGAACGTGCGATCTGCGCCACAACGCAGACACTTGCCGGACACCATACCAGCTATCTGCGCGGATAATCGCCAGCGATGGATACAGCTAAGGGAGCGAGCGGGGCGGGCCGCTCGCTCCCGAGCATCAGCGGAAACGCCGTCCTCTAGCTGGTGGTGAGGGTTGGATTCGAGAACTGCGCTCCGCATCACTCCTAGACCATGCAATGTTTGCAAAACCGTCCTTTGCGCTCGATGATGATTTGAGCGCCCTGTTCGATGGTAACGGAGACCTTCTTCTTCGCATCATCGATGTTACACATCTCTTTCGCCGTTCTGCGATCATGCAATGTGACTGTCCCGCCGACGTAGACATACCTCTTCGCCTTCGGCATCATGCCACCTCCATCTCTACTCTGACCATCCGCCCGGCGCTGCCGCACATCGGACAGATCACCAGACGCTCGACACATGACGCCTGTACGCAATGCCCTTCTGGGCTGCGCTTACATACAAACAGATGGATGTGGCCGAGTGATTTTGATGTAGGCATCAGCGAAACTCTCGTATGATGCGCTCGCGGATGATCTGCCGTACAACTGGACGCTGCTCGCGCATGATATGCCGCATGAAATAGTCCCCCGAGCCCCGACGCCGCTTCTTCCCCTTAGGCCCGCCCAGTGTCGTCCGTTGCCTCGCGCCGGTGACGAACTCCGCGTACTCAACCTCATTGACGATAGAGCGAAGCTCGTGCGACTCGCGTAGCGGTCGCCAGCCCCGCCGGTAGTCACCCGTCTTCACTCGGGACTCGGCTCTAATGACTGTTAACAAATGCCGGGATGCCAGGCCAAGCGCACCGTCGAGCGCCCGGCGCATCCTGCTTGGCGAGAGCCTATCAAGTGCCTGCTTCATGCCATGCTGCCTGACTTCGAGGCCTATTGGGTTAGCCATAGCTCTACACTGTCTTCCTTACAGGCTTCTGCAAAGGCTTTGAGGGCTCACGATCCCGTAAGCAGCAGTAACCTGCTTGACACGTATGACAATGATCGCAACGATGTCCTTCACAAGGGTCTCTACGTGGGCTCATCGCGTATTGTTCGGCCTCCCTGGTGTCGTAGGCGTCTGATGCTGGCGATCTGGCCGGTTCGGCAAGTTGCGGGGCTGGCCGGGCTCGGCCTCGTCATCCGACCGGTTCGTCGTCTTGTTGCCGAGTGCTTTTAGCTGCTCTGCCGCGTCCGGGCTAGGTGGCGGCAAGTTCGCACGCTCATGCACATGCTCAATGACCTCCTGCGTGATATTGATGAGCCCAAGCTCACCAAGCACACGCAAGAACGGCGTCAGCTTGTCGATGTCGAGTTCCCCGGCGTCGCTGTGTGCGATCTTAGGCAACGCTGTGATGTCAGGGAACCCGTTCAATGCAAAGAGCTTCGGGATGAGATACTGGTTGAGTTCGTCTTGGAGCGTATCGAGACGGCCCTTCACGGCAAGATGCCAGAGATCGCGTTGCGAGGTCGAGAGCGCCCACGAGCCAGTGCGCCCCTGACCGAGCGTGAGAAACTGCGCCAGCACGGAGCGCATGATGAGCGTGCTGCATCGAGAGATCGTCTTGTCCGTATCGACGACTTTCTGCCCGGCAGCGCCGATGACCTCGACATCCCACCCCTCGTGCGCTTTCTCGCCGAAGCGTTGGAGCAGGAAATACGTCTGGTCATCCACGCGATAGCGTTCGCCCATATCCCGCGCCTTCGAGAAATCTTGCTCGGTCGCGTTGGCTGGGAGCATGATCTTCAGCACGCCGGTCATGTCGCGCTCCGCGCCAATCACCTCGATCTCCTCAATGTTCGTCTTGATGTAATACGGGCGGTACGCATTGCGGAGCAGGGAGATGCCTTCTGGGTTGTTTTTCTCTCGTGAGGTGCGTACGAGTAGCGCTTTGCTGATGGGGATCAAGATTTGCTGGAACACCGGAGCGCCGCGCTGTACCATCCCCTGTATGCCGCCATGCTCGTCAAAGACCCAGCGGATCAGCGTCTCCTGGCCCCGGAGCGCGATCTTACGCAACCCAATACGGCCATCATTATATCTGGAAGGGGGATCGCCCTCATTGCCGAGCCGCTGTTTGAACACCAGCTCAAAAAACGCCCAACCGAAGGCGTTCGAAGTCATCGCGTCGATGACCCAATCACGCCAGGTGTGGGACATATCGTTGAAGAGGACTTCGCGGACGAACTCGGCAGCGTCCAAGTCTGGCTGCTCCTGGCTGGCTTCTTCGACCGACCAGCGCGAGCCGAGCGCGACGTGCAGAATCGCAAACAAGACTGCGCCGATGTCTGGGTCGTTCCGACGCATCTCGTCATAGACGCGGACGCCACGCAGCCCACGAAGATTAGGATCAAACTCTTCTTGGACTTCACCTGCGAAGCGCCGGAGGCCGGTCGTGCCTACTTCGGCGAACGGCGAGACTTCCGGCATGTCGCCATTCTTCGCAACGCCTGTGAGTGTAGGGTCATTAACGGCCATGTGGCATCACCTCACGAAAGACGTGGTTCATCATGATATGCCAACGGGGCAGCCGCCGAACAGGGAGGGTCGCATCGCAAAGCTGGCAACCGAAGCGCAAACCAGCAGCGCCTGGCAGAGAGACCCAGACATGAAGCAGCGGCTTGTGGCAGGTCAAACAGCTATGTGACGCAAGATAGTCGCCACAATACTTCTGCCCGCAATGCTGACAGTGGTAACTCACGCTACTGGCACGGTGGCGTCAAGGAGATTAGCAGCAACCGTCACCGGCCCCATGACACCTATGTACTGCAACTGCGGGATCTCGGAGGCCGACACCTTGCGGCGCTCGATCCAGTCCGTCAGCCAGACCTGGCCGTCGCCGAGCTTCTTGATCATTACAACCTTCATCTCGTCCTCCTCTGGTGGCGGTGGTGTGGGTGCTGCTGGCGGTCGGAACAGCTCGGCGAGCTTGGCCTTGATGGCGTCGTGGCGGATGCGTCCTGAAGGGCATGCTGTTGGCTCGTCACTCACCCAGCCGTGCTCATAGACCGTGCGCCAGAGCTCGTACGGCTGGAAGCCGTGCTCGGTCTGGAGCCAGTAGTAGAGCCTGACATCCGTAGCAATCTGGAGATCATTGATCGGCGTACCGGCTCGCCCTATATGCTCAACGCCTACTAAGTCGATATTGGCTCGCACCCCGCCGTCGTCGCCTATGTCGCCCGCGTGCCAGCAGTGCGCGGTCACCTCATAATGCTGATAGAGCGCTCCGTCGTCGTCGATGGTGAACTGCCATGAGGCGCGGCGGAGGGCCTCGGTGCGCCCAGCCATGTAGTCGAATATCCACTGCATCCACCCCTCCGCAGAGTGGGGCACGATGCCACGCTTCAGGCCGGACGTGCCGTAGGCGGCGTAACCGACCTTCCATGCGGGGCCGGGCGTCCAGATGGCGAAGGGGCACCGTTCACTTGGCATCGCGCAGTTCCTTACATAAACCTCGCACGGCAAGCGTCAGCAAGTACCGCGCTCGGTCGTTAATCCCGTCCCAACAGCCGATGGCCTGCTTGAGTGCGTGCGCCAACACATCTGCTTGGCTCATTCCGTCCTCGTTGCGATTGTCCGTACGCTCTGGATGCCGCTGTATAGGCCGCTCGCCGCCAAACCAGTCACGATGCCCAAGAAGACAGTCGCCCGGCCAAACTCGTCCGTCCCGACTGTGAAGCCCACGTTCCAGATAACGCCGAAAAGCAGCGACACCAACGGCTCGAACCTCGTGGGTAGCACGGGCTTCAGCACTTGCACGATGGCGGTGATCACAGGCGCTGCTGCAACACCCAGTAGAATCGTACTGTCGTCCATCACTACCCTCCTCTCAGCCTGCCAAGCCGAAGGCTCGTCGGAGCCTCCACCAGAGCGGCGGCTCCTGCAAT
>Ga0209323_10002086_pt1 | contig 13214 bp, 19 predicted proteins | sample Rifsed19ft2_FD_184014 | JGI IMG/M metagenome (GOLD analysis project Ga0209323, IMG submission 184014) | Soil microbial communities from Rifle, Colorado, USA - sediment 19ft 2 (version 2) | ecosystem: Environmental > Terrestrial > Deep subsurface > Rock core/Sediment | place: Rifle, Colorado...
TGTTGGCTTCTCTACGCTTAGCTCACGTTTCATTCGATTTTTCGCCTTGGACGATATCATGTTTCCTCCCGCTCCTTCAGTCGTTGATTAAACCCATTAGCGCGCGCTTTCCCACCACACCTAAACTCCATCACACACAAAAGACCTTCTAACCCTTAGCCGTTCACAACCCCGCAACCCGCCAAACAAAGCCAGCGGTTTGAGCACGCGCCTTCGAGAACGAAGTTGAAATTGCGAAATTTAAGAGTTTTGACGATTTGCCCAAGATTTTTGGCTTTAGCGCGTGTATTCTCATAGCTTTCTTGATGGAAAGGGTTAATCGCCTTGAGCGCTACTAAGTAAGGGAGCAAAAGAGATTCGAAAAAAGAGCTTGAAGAGTCAACATTCATTAGGGTGATATAGGGGAAAGCAGAGGCTAGCGAATGGAAATTCGAGAGTGGTATTCCGGATATTCTCTTCTGGCGGAGCTCGTCAGCGCGTTGCCTAAGCGGAGGTGTTTCAAAACTGTTCCTTGTGGATGACGAGACACTGAAGAAGGTCGCTGCGTTGTTCGGAGAGGATGCTGTTAGAGTAGTTGAGGCCCTCAAAGAGGTCCACGAGATCACAGATAATGAGATAGCGGATAAAACCCAAATACGCCTCAACTTGGTTCGCAAGGCACTCTACAGGCTCTACGACCACTCCATCGCGGCTCTCAGGAGGTCCCGCGACAAAGAAACAGGCTGGTTTGTCTTCAACTGGAGACTCCAACCAGACAAACTGGAAGGCTTTATCCTAAACCAAAAGTGCCGTGTTCTTGAAAAACTGGAAATCCGGCTTGAATACGAGAAAAGTCACGAGTTTTACAGCTGCCAAACGCCCGGCTGCAAGCGATTCCCTTTCGAAGAGGCATTTGAGCTTCTCTTTAAATGTCCCGCCTGTAATAAACCAATGATGTACCTGGACAACGACCGGATCGTTGAGATCCTAACCCGAAAAATTGAACATATAAAAGTTTTGTGAGCGTTGAAATGTTATAGAATTACTCCATCCGCAGATTTGAGATGTAAATTATTTAGCGAAGTTCTTGGGATGGCGGATAAAACTTTACCCCCAACCCAACCAAACGATTACCTATCACCCATCCCTGAGACTTAATAGTTGCAGACCGTCAATGGGTATTTGCGCGCGCGCTCAAAACTTTTGGTAGAGTTGAAGGAGATACTCCTGAAAAGCATACACAGCTCCTAAACCTTCTTTCCGTATTCACGGAACTTTTTCCCGCAACACTCGTACTGCTTAACATGTATCTTTTTGTTCCTGCCCATATTCCATTGGGAGAACCGACAATGCAGTCTCACCAACCTACTTCAACACATAATTTCGGGACAAGGCAGCGCGCGTCCTAACCGTTTACAGTGAGGCATGGTTCCAGCATAGCGTGGTCTATTGCCGTTTTCAAGCGCGCGCTTTAAATTTTAGTTTCTTTATCATTTACTACACTTGCCTTGTTTGATATTCGTTTTTTGCGGTTCTTTTGTGTGGTTTTATGGTTGAAAAATGCTTCTTTTTGGAGGGAACAGCCAAAACAAGCCCATCAGAATTTGTGCGTGCGCTTATCTAGGCTCTTCTTTTTCTTCCGGCGCTTCTGCTTCTTTTTTCAATTTGGGAATTAGCTTCATTGCCCATTCTATTTTAGTAGAGTAAGCTTCACGCAATTGTGGAGAAGTAATGGGTTTCCATTTTCGAGCCACTGCAAGTATTCGACTTTTGCGCGCATTAATCTTGCCTTTTCGTTTGGGCTTTTCTTTCCTTATCGGTTTATAATGCTCAGGTTTCATATTCGATCTCCGCTAGTTCAAGCTTAGACACCTAATATATATAGAAGTTTTGTCACCTTTTTAATTTAGCGCGCTACTACCAAAGGGTTGATACAAGCTATTTCCATGAACGAAACAAACCCCACACGAACACCTCACAAACACCCAAAACAACATCAAAAACAGGTAGTATTCAAGTAGACCAGACACTACAAGTGTACAGGTAAACACATAACCCCACCTAACCACTTACATTAAACAAGACAATGCCATTAGTGTAACCATAAAATACCATTAGCGCGCGCTAACACTTTTATTCAGGCACCCTTCAGTCTTGGATGGGTTTCCCGGTTCAATCCAACAAATGCAACTGGTGCCTGTCAGTCTGCTACAGGGTTGAATCGTTGGAAACCCCTCTCTTTCCTTTTGAGGAAACGTGCAGGAGTAAAGTTTGCGCGCGCTAGGCTGTTGCTAAATTCGGACAAAAATGGATTTTAATAGGTGTTAGCTTTTTTCTCGGTGCGTGTTTGGATGCTTCTGATGGAAGGATAGTTCAACCAAAAACTGCCAACTACTCATGAAACCGAATAAAAACTATTAAAATCTGAATTTAGCAACGCCCTCGATCGATCGATCGAAACGCAAACTAGAAGTGAAAGTTTCTCTACTATAATAATTGTGAGTAAAAGTAGGCGTTTTGACAGAGTTGACTGTCGAAACTGCATTTACAAGGGAGGCAGCTACTGCTGGAGCCAATGCCCCTACAATGTTTGGAAGAGAGAACCATTTTAAATCATAGTGTGCGTTCACAGAAAAAAGGGGATGTGCGGGAGCCTTCTCCACCCACATCGGCTTTGCTTACGGCTTATTTTGCCTTTTTAGGCCGTATTCGGCGTGCCTAAATCGTCTTCTTGCTTAGTACTTCTCGGAAGGGCTTCTTGCACTTTGGACAGTCGAAAAGGCCTATTTCTAACTGTGTTCTTTTTCCAGCTTTGGATGGGCGTCCGGCCATTGTCCACTTCTTCTTAGGTGATGAAACAACTGTTCCACATTTTTTACATTTTCCCATTTAACTTCCTCCAGTATATCTTGATAACCATGGTTTCTGATGGTGACAGATAAAACACTTTCCACCGTTTTCGGATACAAACGCGTTCCACTCCACTACGATGAGGAATGTACAAACGAAGGCGAAAGGCGATTAACTATGAAGGTTTATTCGTAGGATATGAGGTTTAGTTCCTCCAACCTTTCGTGAAGCTTATGCACTGCGTCATAAACGTCCTGTTCTTTCTTCGCTCCGGTGCAAACAAGGTTCCCGCTTGCGAATATCAGTATAACCACCTTAGGCTCATCCATCCTGTAGATCAATCCTGGAAACTGCTCCGGCTCATACATGGTTTTTGCAAGCGAGTTCACTGCCTGTTCCAAGTCTATCCTTCCGCCCAAGCTTGCAGAAGCAACCATGTTCACAACCTTCAAGTCCGGCCTACTGATGATGATTATTCCGCCCTTCTTCAGCTCTTTAACAACTGTCATAACAGCCCTGCGCGCTTCCTGCTCTGATTTGGCGCCTGTGCACACCATTTTACCAGAATTGAAAATCAGCGTGGCGGTCTTCGGTCTCTTAAGCCTAAACACTAATCCTGGAAACTGTTCTGGGCGATACTCAACTCCTGGATGACTCTTGACGACAGCGTTTAAGTCAACTTTCTGGTTCAAGGTGGCAGCGGCAACGACGTTTTGAATGTGTATTATGGCTTTAGTCTTCGGCATGAGACACCACTTCTTATAGCGTAGCGGATGCTTATATGCCCTTTACAAAAGCCTTATATTGCCAGTGTATAGAAGCTTCCCGCACATTCCCTATTTTTCTCTAATACATAAAATTGGCTTGAAGGAGATTTCTTAAAGGGATAAGCAAGCTTTAACAGCGATTTCCATTCTATAATAGCTGGAGCGAAGACATCAAGTGACGAGACTGTCGATTCATAGACTGTTCTGCTATTTCCCTTGAGAAGGTAAAAGAGGAATGAGATCAAAAGTTTTGCAGATAAGCAGTTTAGTTCCGCCAGAATGGGGATTTACAAAGACCGAGGCAAAGAAACCAGCTGGATTCTGCACGATTAAAGAAGCAACAGAATTCGCCATGCAAAATTTAGGTTTGAAACAGGGTGAATTTAAAGTGCTAAAGGGCAGAGGCGTCGATTTAGACGGCAACCCTAAAGGAAAATGGATTCTTAAAGTTAAGATGGAGTGATTTCAAATGAGCAGAATGGTAATTCACGATTTGGTACTTCCGATAGTTCTTAGGAAAAGAACAACATTAGGATAATTAAGCGAAACGTAAAAAATAGGTCCAACATCTAGAAAGAGAGAGATTAATCACCCTAGAAATTGGTTTTCTTAAAGAACTCTATCAGAGCATTTGCTTCATGTTTTCTGCTACGTGGAATTTAAAGTCAGATGGCCTGTCGATCATTAGTTTAGTTACTGCTGCTGGTTCGTTGGCTTGTCGTTCTGGTTCTTGTGCCATAATACTCTATGCCCTGAAGGTTTGTAAACAATAGTATGCAGGCAACGTATAAATGTTCTAAGGCAATGGTGCAAATCCTTGTTTCTGTGTTGCCTCGAATCATTCGCGCGCTTTCCCTTTAACTCCACATGCGGTAAGATCGAAACCACTACACTAAAACGCTGCTGAAGAAGGGTATCTCAAAGTTTATTTAGGTTTGAATTTGCCGCAAAAGTAGGTTTCTGGGACTTTTTGCTTTATGAGAGAGCAGTATGTATTTCCTTTTCGAATCTTGAAGTAGACACAATTTCTACAGAGCTTTTCTACGGTCGTTTTCATTTCCTCACAAGTTTTTGATGTTTCTTCCAGTATGTGAGGTACATTGAGCACTTCATTTTATCCTTACATTTTTTACATTCAGGGCGGAGGCTCGTCCAATATCGGTTGCAAGGCAGACTGGTTGGAGGAGGAGTCTTCGCTATGGGAGTCGACATCTTGGACACCTACAGTTTAGAGACCTTAGTAGCACAAGTGGATATAAGTTTAGTTGTAAAGTCAAGCTCGCGCGTATTGTGTACTCATATGGTGGCTACATGTGACTGATATCATTGTTAACATTATCCCTAAAGACTTGGGAAAAGAGTTCCCAAGCGTCCTAGACAACGCATACGCGCAGTACAAGCGCGACCTAGCGTGCTACCGAATAGTAGAGGAGATCATGATCCGGGAGGTTGTCGATCGATCATGGGCGAGAAACGGATCGGCAGCGTCATCATCACCAGTGAAGGAGAGACTATGGGCATTTTCACCGAACGAGATCCGCCCACTACGTTCTTGGCGAAGGGTAAGTCGTTGATGGTAGAGGTAGGTGAGGCATCCTCATCGCCGCTGATTATGGTCCCCACAGGGATAAGTGTCCACGACGCCGCTGCCACTATGGCATCAAAACATATAAGGAGGTTGCCTATCGCTGGAGGTGGTAGGCTGGTGGGTATAATCACAGCATGTGACCTCGTCGAGGCCTGCGCGAAGTAGTATCACGATTTTCACTTTTTGGTTTCAGGGAAACTTTTCTCAATAAGCAGCAGCCAAACAAGAAAGCTTCAAGACCTCTCTTGCAGAGGCAAAGTCTAGAAGAATTCTTAACAATAGAAGAGAATATCGAAGAAGAAAGCAAAGATGATTAGTCCGGTAATTCTAGCTTCAGCTGCCTTTTCAGGGTCTTATAGCGGTTTCTCACCGTGACCTCAGTGACGCCTGCTGCTTCGGCGATTTCCTTCTGTGTCTTCTTCTCGCTGTTCTGCAGACAAGCAATGTATAGTGCTGCAGCAGCCAATCCCATAGGGTCTTTTCCGGCAGCAGCCCGCTTCTTTCTGGCTTCTCGAAGAATCTGTATAGCAATTCCCTGCGTCTTGCCCGAAATTCCTGTTCTTTCAGCGATTTTTGAAACGTACGTGAGGGGGTCAGCGATGGGCATGTGCATATCAAGTTCACGTAGCAAAAGTCGGTAGCAACGGGCAACGTCCTTTTTATCGACTAGGCTTGCCTCTGCGATTTCATGAAGTGCTCTTGGGGTTCCACTTCCGCGGCAAGCCGCATAAACCGCAGCAGCCGTTATGGCTGCGATAGACCTTCCGCGGACTAAGTTCTTATCTAAGGCTTTACGGTAAATGACCGCAGCCTTCTCTTTGATTGGCCGTGGAATGTAGACCTTGTCTGAGAGGCGGTCAAGCTCAGCCATTGCTTGGGCTAGGTTTCTGTCAACTGAAGAATGCGCCCTAGAACGGATCTGCCATTTCCTCAGGCGCCACATCTGCAGGCGCGTTGATAATGGAAGTTTTCTTCCGAAAGCGTCACGGTCAACTTGGCTTATGGCTGTTGACAAGCCTTTATCATGAACAGAATAAGATGTTGGCATCCCAACGCGGCTTCTTGAGGCTTTCTCTTCTTGGGTGAAGGCGCGCCATTCTGGTCCTTTATCCATCATTTGCCCGTATAAGACGAGTCCGCAGTCGCCGCAAACAGTCTCACCAGTATCATAATCATGGATAAGGTTTGCACTACCGCATTCTGGGCACTTATCCCGCAACGTTTGCTGAGACCATGCCACTTTCTTTCTTTTTTCCATCTTTTCTGTCTCTATCATGTGGAGTAGGGTCATAACAGGATAACCTTCGCAAAACGCAATTCCTCATATTACGTATCAGAATTTGAGCGATTTGATTGTTAGTCCGCAAAGCGCGCGTTAGAAAGAAGGATACTAAGGGTTGATGCCTTGTTCGGCAGGGTTTTCCTACTCTTTTGTAAGCGTTATTTCCATTGTGGAAACCATCCGTGCTCTGTTTTCGCCTTCTCTCGGTGGCATCTCCTCTGTTCCTATTGAGATTTTGCTTATTTTTAGGTCTTTTAGGAAGCGGTTTCTGGTTATTTCAGCTGCGTCAACAGCTGTGGTAATTGCTTGTCCTCTGGCCTTCAAGGTTATTTCTTTAGCATTGCTCGCGGATAGGCCTGTAATAATCGCTAGAACATAGCTCATTGCAGGTTTATTTCCAATGAAAACAATTCCCGATTTTTCCGCCATTTTTTCATCACTACTTTCATCATTGATTGTAACGTTGCTGTGTTCTTCTCGTCCTTCAACAACAGAACGCTGCTGCCCTATACTGCGCATACTTCCTTATAAACGCGATTAAACAACAAGGCAACCTGAGGATCTTTTTGTCTCAGTGAATGTTTTTTAGAATATTTTGGATTTAGCTTGCGCGTGAACGTGGCCTTCGATAATAGAGTTGGTAGCATGATTAAAGTTGACTGAACGATCTGCAAACTACAGAGTTTGCGTGGTGAAGAAGACTATGCCTCCAAATTGGCTGATTCGCTTGCCGGCAGGTGTCTCCTCGCTGACTACGCTTGTTTTCACTTTCTTATTTTTGGCGATCTGCAACAACCTGTTAATCCTGTTTCTGTCTTTGCAGTTGGTCAAGTATTTGTCTGTAAGTATCAGATATTTGGTTCTAAAGTCATCCTGTCTCTCTTGGTCACAGATGAAGCCCTCGATTTCTTTGGGCGAATACAGAACAACTGAGCTATTGTCGATGCTGTTAAGATGTTTCTCCAATGTATCAACAGTGCGCTCAGCCTCTCTTGAAGTAGTTTCTGCGATTAGCTTGCAGAATTCTTTGGTTTTCACCAGTTCAGCAACTTCATGAAGTTGGCTTGCGGCGCCAACCAGCTCGGCGAAAGTCGCCCTATTCGAACCTTTCGCTTGAATTAGATACGCATGATGTTTTCGTAAGTGATCAAGGAAGTCTGCCGCATAAGTGGTTCTCATAGGAGCTGCGACTACGACGCTTCTTACCTCCTCATTGAGTTCTGGTCTCAGCGCGTTAACGACGGATTCGTGAAAATTGTATAGAACCCTCTTGTCTGTCCTCGTTCCGCCAAGCGTCACAGTACAGTGTGGTTTTACGACATGGCTAAATACGTGCCACAGAACCGCATGGTCATCCATGAAACCTACAAGAAGTGCTACTGGGTACCCGCGTTTATAGCCTCGTCTCCGCTTCATCTTTGCCACCTGTTCTCTTGTTCTTCTCCATATTCCAATTGTGAGAACAGTCTTTTATGATGATAGGTGCCTCAGCATATTTGCGGTTCAACGAGTTGATCAGAAATGAGTTAAATAAAGCTTTAGAAACTCGTTTAGCGCGCACGATTTGTTCGGATAGACAATTGAGACAGAAGTGACAGAACTTGAGCATAAGAGACAAACTACTTGGGAAAATGAACGCAGATAAGAAAATGGTCATCAAACGAGAGCAGTTTGTGCGAAAGAGAAGGTAAAAACGCAACTTTAGCGCGCTCATCCTTATAAGGTACGCTGTGAACATATGTTGCTGGGAAAGCGTGCCGACGGGTTCTGCAATACTGTTTGCCTTAAGGGATGGTTTGCTTTTGCCTGAGAGGTAGTAGAGAATGTTGAGAATGAGAAGGGTCTCCGATAAAAATCGTAGCAGATTTGAGATTATAGCGGAAATTTTGAGGAAGTTGCGCGTACCGACGTGTAGGACGAATATTATGTCTAATTGTAACATGAGTTCCATGCAGTCAGGGGGCTACTTGGATTTTATGAGGTCCAATGATCTTATTCGAACAGATTTAACAACGGGAAGAGTAACGTATCAGAGAACAGAAGCCGGTCGAGAGTTTCTAGACTTATATGACAAGATGGTTCTGTTACTTGATGCTGGCTTTTCTGCACCCTCCTTGGTTTAACGCGGGCGCACGCGCATAACGCTTAACATTGGCGCGATGGGGAATGATTTATGAAAATGGTAAAAGGTTGGAGAAGAATAGACAATCAGAGAGGATACGTAAATGCCACGACAGGACAGAATCTCATCGTTACAAAGAAAGAGTTTGGAGAGCATTACTTAGTAATGCTGTTTCCTATGGTAAAAAATAATGATGAAGAAGGCAGCAAAATATCGCCAGAGTATGCGACCGAATCAAAAGCAGGCGCATTTGCTGTGGGTTGGATGAACAAGCATCCGAGAGGGGTCAAATAAGTTCTGAAGCTAATTTGTTTGGTGCCCATTTTTCTGTAGAGTTCATGCTAATTCTTGTAAAGAGGCGTTAGCTATAAAAGGCAAGCCTGCTATTCTAAGTTATCACAAAGCTTGGAAAACCATGACTGAAGAATCTAAAAGCAACGAGTCAGCTTCGCCGGAGAAACTTTTAATCGACAATCCATCTGACTTTCAATTTCACGCTGCCTATGTCACCTATTCTGGCATTTTTGACAAAACAACCAATTCTGAGACTAAAAAACAGCTAAACCAGAGCATTAAGGCGCTTCAGGAAAATCAAATAGACTATCCAACCTTTTACAGAAACATAAGTCAGTACCGAACAGAAGAAGGCTCTCAATATGGTTATGGTCGCGCTTTTATAAAAACGCAGAAGAAACGAGAATGGCGTAGAAAAGAGCAAAGACACGACAGAATCGAAAGGCACAAAAAATAACCGTGCGCTACAGGTGCGTTAGGCTCGTTTTCCTTTGTCCCAGTAATAGAGAAATAGGTCTTTGACCCAGTTGAGGAATATTGGATCTTTTCCAAAAAAGCCAGCATAATCCACCCTCCCTTCAACTGGGCGAAAGCATATGGCATCCTCTTTTTCAGTAAGCGCGATAATTGCTGGGATGTCAGAGAGAGTCCTATTTTCGAGGTTTGGCAGTTTTGCGGGCGGAATCGCATTAGTTGGAAGAAAGCTTTCCAGAAAAAGCATTCTGGTTTTTAACCCTTTGCGGATTTTTTCATTCATTATTGGGCCCATGAGCTCAGGGACAACACCTTCTGCTAGTCCCCACCCATATTGCTCAGCTTCCATAAACATCCTTTCACCCTTGTTTATGCTCTCCATTGTGTCCGTTATCAGGTTCGTTTGCGAAAGTTCTCCTATTCTATTCACGAATTGCAGGGGAAGCCGCCAAACATCATGTGCCGAGAAATAGTTCTTGTGCTTGAATACAAAGTCGAGAGAGGAGGAGAGTTGCAACACGAGTCTGCCATACTGCGTGATGGCGAATGTTCCTTCTGGCTGCTTCTGAACAAGCAACGCTTCGCTCAGGCGTTGCAGTTGCCTGAAAGCTTCCGTTGCCGTCACGTCTAGTCGGCGGGCGATTTCCTGCATCTTGGAATTTTCTCTCTGTAGCTCATGGAGTATGCTGAGTCGGCTTTCGCTAGCAAGCTCAAAGAACAACTTCTCTATTCCTTCATTCTCCATTTTTCTCATCCACCAATGCTGAAGTCTTTACACTGCTGCTTACTTCTAAGCATCTGCGTCAAATAAAACTAATCACTATTGGAGCCTTATCAGTAAAGCAAGGTAGTCGGAATGAAAAGCAAAACAATCAGTAAAGAACGGGTCTTCTCTGTCGAGCTCAAATCGAAGAGAAACCTCAAAAACGTCACTCTAACCAATGGCTCCAGCGACAGTGTCCTCGTGGAAGGCACAATAGGCGAACTGGTGCAAGCCACGTTCGCGGAAGGCATCATCTTGGAGGTCATCGGCAAAAACGGCATTCTTCGAATAGACCTCGGAGAAGACGAAATCAAAAAAACAACTGAGCAAAACCTAACAGAGGTGAAAAAACAGTGAGAAAACTGAGAATTGTAGCTTCAGCTCTTAGCATTTTCGCAGGACTTGGCGGGGCATCTCACGGACCTGGCGAAATACTGCAAGGCAACGTCATTCCAAGCGGTATCATGATAGAAGCATGGCCTTCGCTGACAGCGTTGAACGGAGAGTCCGCGATGACCATTATTCCAAACCTCACAGTCACTGGCGTCCTGACAATAATCTTCGGCTTGCTGGTCGCGGCATGGGCAGGCAAGTATGTTGAGAGGATGATGGGCGGCTTGATCCTGATTCTATTATCAACCGTACTACTCCTTGTTGGCGGAGGCATAGTTCCACCGTTTTTCGGGGTAGCAGCAGGGATCATCGGCATTGTAATCAACCACGGAGCGGCAAAGCAGGGAGTTGGTGACTGATGAACAAAGCGTTGATTGTTTACGGGACTCGGTACGGAGCAACAGCGAGCACATCCGAAGAAATTGCAAAGATACTGCGCCAAGAAGGATTGGACGTTCGGGTAGTTAACGCCAAAGAGGAGAAAGTGAAAGACATAGCCGAGTACGGACTCGTCATCGTTAGTAGCGGAATCCAAGTAAACAGGTGGACAGGCGAACCTGAAGATTTCCTGAAAAAGTTCCAGAAAGAACTGGCGAAGAAGAAAGTGGCGCTTTTCGTATGCTGTGGCTCCGCCTCTCAAGCACCGTGCGAAGGAAAACCTGAGATAGCGGAAGAAGCTAGACGAAAGTACCTTGAAGAAAAAGCCGCCAAATACCATTTGCAGCCCATCGCTTTAGGCTTGTTTGGCGGAGTCTACAACTACAACAAAGAGCCGTGGTGGGCGAAAAGATTCTTGGAGGCTGACAGACCAAGAGTCGAAGCTACCTACAAAGAAACGCAACCTGGAGTCTATGATACGAGAGACTGGAATGTCATCCGCGACTGGGCAAAAGAACTCGCCCAAAAGGTTAACCCTTGACACAGTGCGAACTTAATTGCGCTTGCAATGATTGTCAGTAGCATGAACGGGCAAAAAACAAACAAAAACAGGGAACAAGTAGACAATTTCAGGCAATGCGGGGGGTGGGATTTGAACCCACGAACCCCTGCGGGATAGGCTCCTGAAGCATAAGCGCATCTTTGTGATGCTCTACGCCTTTAGCCATGCTTGGCGACCCCCGCTTGGAAATGAAATGGTACATGAAAAGGTTTAAGAGTTACTGTAGGCTCTGCTTTGGAATGGTGTTGTTTAGATGCCGACTCACGGTTCGCTTTCGAAAGCCGGAAAGGTTAGGTCGCAGACTCCTAAAATACAGCCTATAGTGAAGAAGAGTCCTAGTCCAAAGTTTAGGAACAGGCGCAACTACGAGAAAAGAATAGGCCTTCAGAGAAAAGCAGGGCAAAACTGGGTTTAGCTCCCATTTAAGATGTTTATTCTTTCTGCGCACAAATTAGTGAGACGAAACTGTACTTGTCAATGGAATGTAGCGCATAGTTGTTTAACAATGAATTATCTTTCCAACAATTATAGACCAAGGCTAAGGTTGTCGGATTAATGTTTTTAGGCTTCATCTGATGCATGTCTATTGGCTGTCCAGTTTGAGCATAGAAAAAGCCCCGCGAGAAGTCATCAACGCATTGTTACTTATCCCTTCACCCAGCCAACACGATCTCAACCGCATGAAGATGCAAGTAGCCGCCAAGTACAGACTCGCCAAGATGCCATCAAACTCTGAAATAATACGCATGCTAAAGCCTAAAGAAAAAACCAAACTCTTGCCACTGCTACGTAGAAAAAGCACACGAGCAATTTCAGGCGTCACCGTAGTAGCTGTGATGACGAAGCCTTATCCCTGCCCGCAACCTCAGCCATGCGCATACTGCCCAGGAGGACCACAATTCGGCGTTCCCCAAAGCTACACTGGATTCGAACCTGCAGCAATGCGCGGAATACAGAACAAGTTTGACCCTTACTTGCAAGTCAAAAGCCGCATAGAACAGCTTCAATCCATAGGACATGCAGTGGACAAGATAGAACTGATCATCATGGGCGGAACTTTCCCAGCCACGCCAACAGACTATCAAACATGGTTTATCCAACAATGCCTAAACGCAATCACAGGAAAAGACTCCACAAGCCTCGAACAAGCAAAGAAGAACGCGGAAAAAAGCAAAATCCGCAACGTCGGCATAACCGTCGAAACACGTCCAGACTGGGCAAAAAAGGAACATGTTGACCAAATGCTCAACATGGGCGTGACTCGCGTGGAACTCGGCGTCCAAAACCCAAATGATGAAATCTACCGTTTGGTCGGAAGAACCCACACAGTACAGGATGTGGTTGAGGCAACTCGAATTTGCAAGGATGCTGGGCTGAAAGTGGTTTATCATTTGATGCCGGGGCTTCCAAGTTCGGATCTGGAAAAAGATTTGGCAGCTTTCAGAAATGTTTTCACTAACCCTGATTTCAAGCCGGACATGATCAAGATTTATCCATGTTTAGTTCTAAGCGGAACAAGGACATATGAATGGTATTGTAAAGGAGCGTATACGCCTTACACAACCGAGGAAGCCGCAAACCTCATAGCAGAAATAAAAAAGATGGTGCCGCCCTGGATACGCATAATGCGTGTCCAACGAGACATTCCTTCCCCATTGATAGTTGCAGGAGTGAAAAGAAGCAATTTGCGGCAACCAGTTCAACAGAAACTCGGGGAGCAGGGAATAAGGTGCAGGTGCATACGCTGCAGGGAAGTAGGGCA
>Ga0209323_10002094_pt1 | contig 13186 bp, 11 predicted proteins | sample Rifsed19ft2_FD_184014 | JGI IMG/M metagenome (GOLD analysis project Ga0209323, IMG submission 184014) | Soil microbial communities from Rifle, Colorado, USA - sediment 19ft 2 (version 2) | ecosystem: Environmental > Terrestrial > Deep subsurface > Rock core/Sediment | place: Rifle, Colorado...
CGGATATCCTGCTTAACAGCCGCATATATGATTACTTAGACAGGCTTGAAACAACGGGGTTCATCAAAAGCAGCATTATTTCAACAAGGCCGTTCAGCAGGTCAGAGGGCCGGAGGCTTACGGGTGAGGCCATGAGAACATGGGACAGTCTGCCTGATAATAAAAAGAATGAGATGCAGGACATCCGCCTGATTCTCGACATGCTGGACAGGGAGTTCAGCGAGCCTTCCATTGATACGGTTTACCTGAAATATACTTACAGTGATGATCTGCCTGATTATCTTAATACAAATAATAATGGTGATGATATTAAGGCAGGACACAATGTCAGGGCCGGTATTTCAACAGATCTGAGATTAGGTGACAACATATCATTTTATTTTAATCCCGAGTTCAGGGGAAGGGAAGGCGGTACAGAGGGTGAAGTGATAGCCGGTTATGGATTACTCAATGCCGGCAATGCTGAACTGGTCATAGGAAGAGAGCCCCTCTGGTGGGGGCCTGGTTATCACGGCAGTCTTCTTCTGACAAGTAATGCGATGCCGCTTGATATGATAAGGCTAACATCGCAGAACCCGGTTATCCTGCCTTGGATTTTCAAAGGACTGGGACGGCTTAAACCCACGCTTTTTGTGGCACAACTCGAAGAGAACAGGGATTTCCCACATGCAAAATTGATGGGTATGCGTCTTGATTTCAGGCCGCTGTCATCATTCAGATTTGCTTTATCAAGGGTGATTATGTTTGGCGGTGAGGGGAGAAAGGGGCTTACCATTTCAGACTGGTTTAATATCCTGATTGCAAATGACAATACCGAGCACTCATGGTCAGGTTCAGACATTGATAATAATCAGATAATATCAGTGGATTTTTCTTTCATGCTGAATGGTCCCGGCAGGTCACTGCCTTTTGGCGGGATGAAGCTATACGCCGAGATCGGAGCAGAGGACTCTTCAGGCAACGGATGGCCGAAAGAAAAGGCATTTCTTGCAGGCATGTCTGTTGATGAACCGGCGTTCATTGATAATGCAAGTTTCAGATTAGAATGGGCAACTACTGCAGTCAATACTAAATATAATGCATGGTATACCCACGGCCAGTATTCATCAGGTTACACATATAAAGGAAGAATCATAGGGCATCATATGGGGGCGGACTCAGAGGACATATTTGCACGAATAGAGTACTCGCCGGACAGCAGTATGAGAATTGGTCTTGAGACAGACTTTGAAAGAACAGGTGTTCATGCTGACCCGCCGGATAAGAGGACATGGACTGGTGTGGATGTGATGTATCAGCTATCGGATAATCTTGGTATCAGCGCAGGTTACGGTGTTGAAGATGTCAGTGATGCGTCTCATGTTATATGGCTTAAGCTGGATTTGGCTGGGGGACGAGGGCTCGAACCTCGATAGACAGATCCAGAGACTGTCGTCCTGCCATTAGACGATCCCCCAGTTTGTGCTGAAAAGTGCCCATCTGCGGCGTCAGGACAGCCCGTCCTTTCTTGCATATGGACACTTTTGAGCACAAACTGAATAGTTGCTGCAAGCGCAACTACTAGCAGTACATCTTTGAGCGTAAACTGCGTGATTACCTTCGGTGACTCGTAACGTTTCAGCAGTTATTCTCAGAGTACGACTTTACAGAAAAAACACAATAATGTCAAGAGGTGGAATATTAGCTGTATCTTACCGTATACACGGTATGTGCATTTTCCCCCATTAACAGTGGATAACCTGTGAATAACCCTCTCTCCAGTACCCTCTTCCCCCCTTGAATGTTGCTTTCTATGGTTAATGCCCATTTTTTAGTCATATCAATTACCCTTAAATTACAATAAGTTATAACTTTCTTATAAGGAGAGTATTTGAAACATCCAATATATAGTTGTATTTATATTTTCTCCACAAGATACTTTATGTAGCGATATAATACACTTATTTCTTTTTAAATAAATGTGTGATAAACTACCTTCAATTTTTTGGCAGATTTATCAATATCATACAGGTGAAGCATAATGCGTCTCATAACAAGAAGCTTTGATAACATACCGTTAAATGCCCCTGATGTTACATTTTATGCAATTTCCACAACAAAGCCTCAGCGACACAAAGACATAACGATTCTATGGCTTTTTACCCCAACCTTCGATGCCCAGATAGAATATAATAAGACAAAGGATTCTCAGAAGCTCAATGAAAGGATGACCGCAATCCTTAAACAGCGTGCATCTGCTATTGAGGACTGGGTAAAGTCTAATGCCAATGCAAAGATTTGTCTTTTATGCTGGGAAAATGTAAATGCCTGTCACAGGAAACTTGTTGCAGATGCAATCAGGGAAGCCGGCGAGAGGGCAGGGGTATCAGTAACAGTTGACATCGGTTAGAAGACACATCGCATGGAAAACAGACACGACAACCACATAAAAGATTTTCTGGATATCATACTCAATGTTAATAAGTCTATCTTCTCTACCCTTGAAACAAAGGACTTATTGTTTCTGATTGTTCAGAAGATATCTGAAGTAATACCTGTTATGCGATGCTCTATAGTTAATGTTGATAAAGAAAAGAATGCCGGTTATGTACTGGCCACATTTGAAGACCCTGACCTGGATTCTATAACTCTGGATCTGGATAAATATCCTGAGATCAGAAGGTGTGTCACGGACAATGACATCGTGTATATAGGAGATGTGGAAACTGACCCCATCCTTAGTCCAGTCAGGGACAAGATTGCCGGTTTAGGTATTAAATCTATAATTATAATGCCTATACGTTATTCTGATAATAAAAAAGCTTCACTTTATCTGAGGACATCAAGAAAGGGTGACAAGTTCAGTGAGAATGACTTGAAACTCTGTCAGGTAATTATAGACGGGGCCGCTGTAGCCCTTAAGAATGCCTATTTGTTTAATGTTTTAAGGGAGGAGAAGCTGCTCCTTGAAAAGATGGTAATCACAGATGATCTTACACGATTATACAACCGTAAATATTTTGTGCGGAGACTTGGCGAGGAATTCAAGAGGGCTAAGAGATATAACGGTTCGCTCTCGTGCATGATGATTGACCTTGATAATTTCAAACGGATTAATGATACTTATGGGCATCAGGCCGGGGACAAGGTTTTAAAGGATATAGCAGAAGTTCTGAAGGATGGTGTCAGGGAAACTGATATGATTGCAAGATATGGCGGCGAAGAGTTTTCTGTTATACTCCCAAACAGTGTAAGGGAGGATGCCCTGAGGCTGGCGGAGCGTCTTCGCAGTGCAGTAAGGAATTTCAGGTTTGCCTGTATTAAAGAGGGGGAGATGATAACAGTCAGCATCGGCGTTACTACTTATCCGCATCCTGATATAACAGATGTTGACGGCCTTATCAGAAAGGCTGACAGTGCTTTGTATAAAGCCAAAGAGGGTGGGAAGGACAATGTCGTCAGTTTATGACGATGCCTTTCATTTACTTTCTGGTGTTGCTTCTTTCTTAGCCGGTTCTTCGCCTGACTTATAGATATCAATGATACTGATTACTTTAATATTTGCAGTCTCAAGGGCCTTTTTTATCTGAGCCATCTTTGCGTCTTCCACCTTGACTATGTAATTAATGGTTGCCATTCAATCGCCTCCGTATGGAATTAAATTTCATGATGTTGTAGAATGTATCAATATTGAAATTCGTTGTCAACAACTTATGCTTACGTCATAAAAGTCCATTAATTAATGATAAAAATTATACCTGTTATTCTTGTAATCCTGTTATTTACTGATAACTTCATTGCCGGCTCTGTGGAGTATTTCAGATTCCCTTTCCTGAATGACCTTATGTCATGGTTGAGTTACCTCGGCAAGGGTTGGATTCAGGCGCTGTTTTGTGCTTTTATAATTGCCATTGGTCTGATAATAAAAAAAGATGAAAAGATAGTAAATGCAGGTAAGAAGGGGATCTACGCTGTTGCAGCTTCAGGCGTATTGATTCAGGTTATAAAGCACATAATTGGCAGACCCCGTCCAAAGATTCTGGAGGCATTTGGTTTTACCCTTGGTCCATCCCTTATCCCGGGATTTGACTCATTTCCATCAGGACACGCAACATCGTCTTTTGCATTTGCATATACCTTGTCCTCATTCTTTCCATGGATGAGATACCTTCTTTATGGATACGCACTGCTTGTCAGCATATCGAGGATTTATGTCGGAGCCCATTTCCCCTCTGATGTCTTTGCCGGTATTATTATCGGGACATGGACAGGACGTATGGTTGCGACAATGGGAATGGATGAGTTGAAGAAAGTGGTTGTAAAGTTTGGTGCGCCGATAGGCATTGCCGCCTTCAGCTTTTTTATCTTTTTCTACAATATCGGCTCACCCGGGCTTTTTGACGTTGATGAGGCAGTATATGCTGAGGCATCAAGGGAGATGATTGAAACCGGGGACTGGATTACACCTCAGTATAATTATACAAACCGCTATGACAAACCTGTCTTTTTTTACTGGCTCATGGCATCAGCATTCAGGGTCTTCGGAGTCACAGAGTTTGCCGCACGTTTCTGGTCTGCTGCCTTCGGCGTTATGCTTACTTTAATGTGTTACTATCTGCTCCGCCGGATTGGACATCCGAAATGGGGTGTCATAACTGCCCTCATATTTGCCACATCACTTGAAGTAATCGTACTTGCACATGCATCTATAACTGACATGACTCTTGCATTCTTTATAACCTCTGCATTATTTTGCTTTTTTCTTGGATATATGGGACGGGGTAAGGGGGGATTTGGGTGGTACTTGGGCTTCTACTTAAGCACAGCCCTCGCTGTCCTGACCAAGGGCCCTGTAGGGATAGTACTTCCAGGCGCCATTATCTTTATCTTCCTTATCCTGAGGGGGGATTTCATACAGACATTAAAAAAGATGCACATAGTTTCAGGTGTATTAATTTTCCTGGTTGTTGCCCTTCCATGGTATATAGTTGAGACATGGATTAATGGCTGGGAATATATTGATGCCTTCTTCATAAAGCACAATGTTACCAGGTTTACCGGAGTAGTCTCAGGACACAGAGGGTCTGTATATTACTTCATCCCTGTAATACTTATTGCCTTTTTCCCCTGGAGCGCCTTCCTGCCTCAAATCTTATACAGGTATTTCCCGCGATCACGGAAGAGAGGGGCTGTTGATCCTGAAGAATCTCTTACTTTATTTTCTATCATATGGTTCCTTGTAATCTTCATCTTTTTTTCAATATCAAAGACGAAATTACCAGGCTATATTGTCCCCCTCTCAGCGCCGCTTGCCATAATGGCCGGGAGATTATGGTATGAGTATATTTATCCTGATAATGAGGTCCATACGGAAAAAGGATTAAAGTACTCTTTCGTCTTCTTAATTATTCTGTCGCTTATAATAGCCGCAGGCGCAGGAATATTAACACCTTACCTGACTAATTCAGAGGCTGTACTGAAACAGTTTCAAGAGCCTGTAGAGTGGGGCTATGGCCTGTATTATATAGCTGTAGTCATAGCTTCCGCCATGTTACTCTTTCTTTTCGCATTGTGGCGAAACAGAAAGGGAATTGCATTTGGTATCATGACAGGTATGGTGACAGTTGTTTCATGCATCCTTTTCACCTTTGTAATCCCTGTTGCTGATAAGTACCTTCAGTCAACGTTAAGGGATTTCTCAAGGATAGCATCTGCTCAAATGGACGCTGATGACAAACTCGTTGTCTACGGCCTTAATAAACCAGGCATATTGTTTTATGCTCAACGGCCTGCTACCATATTGTTATCACGGGAGAAAGATAAGTTGACTGAAGTCATAGAATCACCGGAAAGGGCTTTTATTATATCAAAAACGTCAGGGATAGAGAGCCTGATGGGACACCCGGATTTGTATATCCTGTATGAACAGCGGGGTTATACACTTGCTGCCAATAAGCCGTTTAAAAAAATGAGCAATGAGTAAAGGAAGACGTTAGAGATGAGTAATGAGATAATAGTTACGTCTATGGAAAGGCCGTATATTTCAGTGGTTATCCCTGTCTATAATGAGGCGGAAAATATTCCACGGCTGAACTCATCCCTGCTTGCAGTCCTGCATAAAATGGGTAAGTCATTTGAGATTATTTATGTGGATGATTGCAGTTCAGATGAGACATTTTCCATCCTTAAGAAGATTTGTGCTCAATACGAAAATGTCAGGGCTGTCAGGCTGAGGAGAAACTTCGGGCAGTCTGCGGCCATGTCTGCCGGGTTTGACTTTGCGAACGGAGAGATAATCGTTGCCATGGACGGCGACATGCAGAATGACCCTGCCGACATACCGGCATTACTGTCAAAGCTGGAGGAAGGATACGACGTTGTAAACGGCTGGAGGAAGGACAGGAAAGACCGGCTGTTTTCACGAAGAGTTCCTTCTGTCATTGCAAACTGGATAATTGGCAGGACGACAGGGGTAAGGTTACATGACTATGGCTGTTCGCTAAAGGCATACCGTGCTGAGGTCATCAAGAACGTGCCGCTGTATGGCGGCCTGCACCGGTTTATCCCGGCACTTGCGAGTATCTATGGGGCAAGGATTACCGAGATGAAGGTGACTCATCACCCAAGGCTTTACGGAGAGAGCAAGTATACACTGTCACGAGCATTCCGGGTGTTGATAGACCTGATCTCCGTTATATTTTTAAAGTTCTTTCTTGAAAGGCCTCTTCATATATTCGGGTGGTCGGGGATCTTATTATTTGTAACCGGTACAGTAATTGACGGCTATCTTGCATTCCAGAAAATATTCTACGGTGCAAGTCTGTCAAACAGGCCATTGCTCTTATTTGGGACTTTGTTGATATTGGCAGGCCTACAGTTATTCAGCATGGGCATACTCGCTGAGATACAGGTGAGAACATATTACGAGTCGCAGGGGAAGCCTATCTACAGCATTAGAGACAGGATTAATGTTAAAAAAAACGAGTAGCCCCATCCCTCCCCTTCAAGGGGAGGGATGGGGTGGGGATGGGATGTTCAGGTGAAGAAGACAATCACAACACTGCTTAAAGCCGGTGTCAGCATAGCCATCCTTGTATATCTCTTCCGTACAATAGACTTTGCCGAGGTCTGGCAGCTTTTCAAACATGTGCATGTAGAATATCTTGCATTTGCACTCGGACTTTATTTAATAGGGCAGGTTTTTTGTGCCTACCGCTGGAAACTGGTCGCATCTCTAATGGGATTTCACAATAAATTCGGCGAATTCTTTACATACTATTTTATAGGAATGTTCTTTAACCTCTTTCTCCCTACAGCCATAGGAGGAGATGTGGGTAAGTGCTACTATCTTGCAAGAGGTAACAAAAAAGTCCTCAGGGCAGTTGTATCTGTCCTCGCAGACAGGGGCGCGGGACTTGTTGTACTGATAATAATTGCCGGCATATCACTTACACTGGTCAACGGTATTTCGCTGCCCTCATCACTGCCTGCAGGTATAATAATTGGAAACGTGGCTGTAGTAATCGGCCTTGTTACTCCAATCTTTGCCGGCAAGTATCTCTCAAGGTTAGGAGAAAAGGTCTCGCTGCTTTTAACCTACTGGAAACAACCGCTGCCGCTGATAAAGGCAATCGGCATCTCTTTTATTTTCCATGCCCTGATTATCATAATCCACATCCTGATAGGCTTGTCTCTTGAAATGAATATCCCGTGGAAGTTCTATCTCTTCGTTGTGCCGCTGGTAGTCACAGTGAGCATGCTCCCAATCAGTCTAAGCGGAATAGGTTTGAGAGAAGGGGCTTACGTCTTCTTCCTCGCATTCGTAAACGTCCCAAAAACAGAGGCGCTGACCTTCGCCTTCGGCTGGTTTACGATAATGGTAATGTCAAGCCTGGCCGGCGGGATAGTATTTGCCATTCATTCACTGGTTAGCAGAAAGTAGCTGTTACCGTGGGCGATTCCCACCCCCTCCTCTACGCCCTGTTTCTCAACTGAAGCATCAGCAGAAGCACTCCTACTGCTGCGTAGCACACTGCAAACTCGCCTGCTGCGCCAAGTCCAAACCTGTTGGTGACGCCGGCTGCTGTAAGGGTATAGGCGTGTATAATCCCGAAGTATGATAATACTGCTGCACTGAATGACCAGAGGGATGCCTTCCAGTAATTTCTTTCTATTACATGAACAGACATGGCTGCAAGTATCATAGAGGTGAATATGAACCCCTGGCTTAGTGAAATTGCCCCTGTGATAGGCATTATTCCCTGAAATGAGCCGCTGTTTACAGTGTTATAGAGATTGGTCCCTGCTGCCCGCAGGCCTGTATCCACCATATTCAATCCCCACGCGGCAAAGGCCGGGAATAATCCCATGGCAACTGCAAGCGCATGGTGTTTCGGTGTCTCCTGGAATGCCTGTGCAGCTATTATGATTCCTATCCATAACAGGATGCCTATGCCTGCCTCGATAGGGATTATCTTAAGCACGGCATCCATAGTTCCTGTAAGGCATATTGCGAGTATAAATATGCCATTTATGATTGAATATCCTGTGCGTGCACCAAGCGCCTTCCAACCCGGATGACCAATGTATATGGTGGTGGGAAAGCAACTGCCAAGGAAGGAGGCAAGGACGCTTCCGAGGCCATTTGCGAGCAAAGATGATTTTGTGTCGAATTTGTCTCCGGCTGCCTCTGCACTCTCAAGGTTCTGCAATGAGCCGACTACATTAAACAATCCCATAGGAATTATTACAGACATATAACGCCATACATATTCACTTGTGATGAGATTGAATATACTATCAATAACTGGGATTGGAAGGTGCAGGCTGACCTCAATGCCCTTACTCCAGTCAGGATCAAAGTAGCCGCTGATGCCTGAGAGCTTCATCAGCCATGCAATAGCTGCCCCGACTATAATAGCAAGCAGACCCCCCGGAAGTCCGCCTGGCATCCTCACATGTGACATGTAGTAAAAAAGGATGATAGCCATGGGTATGAATGCAAGGGCAGGTTTTGCAAAAATCTGAAATGTAAACTCCATCGAGATAAACGTTATCGCAATCCCGGCAAGTGTTGACAGCAGGGCAGCCCTTGGTGTAACCCTTCTTATCCAGCTCCCGGCAAAGGCGCCTGCAATCTCAATTATACCGCTGAATAAGCACGCTACTAATCCAATCTTCCATGTAAAGACCGGGTCCTTTGTCTCATTGTAAACCGGCGCCATTATGAAAAATATATAAGCGAATAAACTGACAGTATTAATCCCGTAGGGCAGTGCGGTTACGTCATCCCTGCCGGTCTTCATGGCGAGTTTGCGTGCCTGGATCGAGTAGAATATGTTGCCGCTTATGATAGAGATGGCAGCGCCCGGCAGGATATATTTGAATATTATATCTTCGGGAATACCTGCTACCCGGTTGGTCAGGGCAACGATAAGCATTAACTGTATCAGATTGTCAATGGCAAGACCAAAGAAACCGTCGAGGTCTTTCCGTACAAACCAGGGATATGAGGATTGTGCAGCCATATTCAGGCGATATTTATAGCATAATTGTCATTATTCTTCCAGAGCGGAGTAATTTCTTGACATCTCGACTTTATATGTCTTAAATATGCGTTATGAAGATTTTATATAAACAACTTCTGGGTTTTTTAATAATTGTTGTCATTATAAGCGCAGGCGGTTTCATGGCTGTCAATGAAATTGAAAAGGCCTACAAGCAGGACCTTATGGAAGCAGCCCTATCCCTCACAAACAGGCAGATGGATGAACTCAACCGGGATATCTATAATGAAATAGAAGGATTTGTAGAGTATACCACGAATATCCAGTTGCAGCGTACTGTATCTGATTCAAACCTGGAATTTGAGAGGTTTAGTAATGTCCAGGTCTACATAGATGATAAAGACCGCAAGTGGAAAACTGCGCCATCCGAAGAGATCACGCCTTTTATGCAAACCATACTTAACAATGAGTTGTCCCGGCTGTTAAGTAACAGGATTAGATTTTATGAGGAAATATATGGTCACAAGGTGTACGGTGAGGTATTTATTACGAATAAATATGGCGCAAATATTGCGCAAACCGGAAAGACCTCTGACTACAGGCAGGATGATGAAGGGTGGTGGCAGTCTGCAAAGGCCGATGGATTTTTTGTAGAAAAGGATATCTCATATGATGAGAGTTCAGGTGTCTATTCTATGGACATCGGGATACGGATTAATGATGCGGCAGGAAAATTTGCCGGAGTCATGAAACTTGTCCTGAACATTGAACATATCATAGAGTCCATAAAAAAATTAGAGGCTTTTGAACAATATAAAAAGTTTGATTTTAAACTCCTGAACCGGGACGGCAAGATCATCTACTCATCGGAAGGTGATAAATTCCTGAGCGACCTTTCTGATAAACAGTTTTTCAAGGCAGTAAAAGAAGATACCGGCTATTTTATTTTGCAGGGCGATAAGCCAGGCGAAATGGACGAACTGTATGTATATGCACGCTCAAAAGGTCACGAAGATTCCAGAAGCCTCGGATGGATATTATTATTAGAATATGACACTGAGGAAATATTCGCCCCCATCATTAAACTACATAAGTGGCGGACCGTCTTGTTCACAATTATTATCCTCTTCTCAACCTTTGTCAGTTTCCTGATTGCCAGGGCTATTGCAATGCCTATTGAAAGACTGAGAAATGCCGCTGCAGCGATCGGGGCCGGAAAGAAAGGTATACTGGTTGAGGTTAAAACCAGAGACGAAATCGGAGACTTAACGGTTGCATTTAATCAGATGACAAAAGAATTGCAGCAGGCCATTGCCAGTCGTGACATTGAAATTGTTGAACGCAAACAGGCAGAAGAACAGCTTCGCATTTTCCGTCAGTTTGCAGAGGCCTCCAGCCAGGGGTTTGCAATGGCATCTCTCGACGGTAAAATTCAGTACATCAATACTGCCTTCTGTAATTTGCTGGGCGAGAAGAGGCCAGAGGATGCCCGGGGGAAATACCTTACAGAATGTTATCCGGAGGAGCTGCGCCCCAAAGTCATGGAAACAGTTATTCCTTCCATCATGAAAGAAGGCCACTGGGAGGGCGAGATGGCGGCCATATCAAAAAATGGAGAGCGCATACCCACTTATGAACATATATTCCTGATACGTGATGATGAGGGTAAACCACTATATACAGCCGGCATAATCATAGACCACACGGAACGAAAGAGATGGGAAGAAGAGTTGACAAGATTGGCAACTACAGACAGATTGACAGGCGCTTACAACAGGACAAAATTTATTGAAGTAATGCCGGTAGAGATTGCGCGCGCAAAAAGATACAATCGCCTCTTGTCCCTCTCCATCTTTGATATTGACCATTTTAAGAAAGTAAATGACACATTCGGACACTCTGCAGGAGATGATGTGCTGAAGATCATTGCCGATATCGCCAGGAAAAACATGAGGGCGACCAGTTATCTCTTCAGATGGGGCGGCGAAGAATTTGTCATCCTGGTACCTGAGACAGCGTCCCATGGGGCAGGCATACAGGCAGAACACATACGAAAGGCTATCGAAAGCTACGAATTCGATGCCGTGGGTAAAGTCACCGTAAGTTTTGGGGTAACTCAGTTTAGAGAAGATGACACTGTAGACACCCTGCTATCAAGAGCAGATTCTGCCCTTTACCGGGCTAAATCGAGCGGCAGAAACCGTGTTGAAGTTGCCCCTTAATGCAGCGTACGGAGTATGCTTAACCTGTTTCTTTTAGCTGAAGCAACAAAAGTAAGATTCCCACTGCTGCGTAGCATATCGCAAACTCGCCTGCTGCTCCAAGTCCAAACCTGTTGGTGACGCCGGCCATTGTAAGCGTATATGCGTGTATAATCCCGAAGTATGATAACAGTGCTGCACTGAATGACCAGAGGGATGCCTTCCAGTAATTCCTTTCTATTACATGAACAGACATGGCTGCAAGTATCATGGAAGTGAACATGAACCCCAGTTAATCCCCACGAGGCAAAGGCCGGGAATAATCCCATGGCGACTGCAAGCGCATGGTGTTTAGGTGTCTCTTGGAAGGCCTGTGCAGCTATCATAACAGGATGCCCATGCCTGCCTCAATAGGTATTATTTTCAGAACGGCATCCATTGTCCCTGTAAGGCAAATTGCGAGGATGAATATGCCATTCATAATGGAATATCCTGTACGTGCACCAAGCGCCTTCCAACCAGGATGACCAATATATATGGTGGTGGGGAAAGCAACTGCCAAGGAAGGAGGCAAGGACGCTTCCGAGGCCGTTTGCGAGCAAAGATGATTTTGTGTCGAATTTGTCTCCGGCCGCCTCTGCGCTCTCCAGGTTCTGCAATGAGCCAACGACATTAAACAGACCCATAGGAATTATTACAGACATATAGCGCCATACATATTCACTTGTGATGAGACTGAATATACTATCAATGACAGGAATTGGAAGGTGCAGGCTGACCTCAATACCTTTGCTCCAGTCTGGATCAAAATAGCCGTGGATACCTGAGAGTTTCATCAACCATGCAATAGCAGCCCCAACAATTATAGCAAGAAGACCCCCCGGAAGCCCGCCTGGCATTCTGACATGTGACATATAGTAAAAAAGTATTATAGCCATGGGTACGAATGCAAGTGCAGGTTTTGCAAATATCTGGAATGTAAACTCCATCGAGATAAACGTTATTGCAATCCCGGCAAGTGTGGAGAGCAGGGCAGCCCTCGGTGTAACCCTTCTTATCCAGCCTCCGACAAATGCGCCTGCAATCTCAATTATCCCGCTGAATAAACATGCGACTAAACAAACCAGGGATATGAGGATCTCGCAGCCATGTTCAGGCGATATTTATAGCATAGTTGTCATTTTTCTTCCAGATGGGTGATTTCAAACAGTATCTTATGATATAATTATCACCTGAAAATCTTGTGTATGGTGGGCATTGCCCAACATCATATAACAATACGAAATAGGCAGATATTTTTATGACTACAGTACAGAATGGCACGCCCCAAGATTGCCCGCTGCCTACCTGTGGCAGACACGCTCTTGGCGAGAGCGAGGAGAAATAAAGCATAAGGCTTTAGTAATCCTAAAGAAGGGAAATAGAAATGGCAGATAACAACGAACTTGAAAAAACCCTATGGGCCGCGGCTGACAAACTTCGCAGTAATATGGATGCGGC
>Ga0209323_10002100_pt1 | contig 13168 bp, 21 predicted proteins | sample Rifsed19ft2_FD_184014 | JGI IMG/M metagenome (GOLD analysis project Ga0209323, IMG submission 184014) | Soil microbial communities from Rifle, Colorado, USA - sediment 19ft 2 (version 2) | ecosystem: Environmental > Terrestrial > Deep subsurface > Rock core/Sediment | place: Rifle, Colorado...
AGAGGCATTAGGTCGTGTCTTATCTACTGCCTTATCTGCTGGAATAGGAGCAGATGTACTGGCAAATCAACTTATAGGGATCTCTTGTCCTCATCATGTTTGGAATGGACAGGATTCACCTATCCTATCAGTTCCTGATGCTTTGGGTAAGTCTCTACTGGAGGCAGCAGGATTTAAACCCTCTAGTTTTGTGGAGGGAACTAAAAATGGAAACCTGTGTCCTGAGTGTGGATACAACTTGATCCACCAAGAGGGGTGTTCTAAGTGCTTAAACTGTTCTTATAATGAGTGCTATTAGAGGAAGGAGAGAAAATGCAGAACTACTGTGTACTTGATATTGAGTCTTCAGGACTTGATGTCTTGAACTCTCGTATTTTGGAACTGGGGGTGATGGTAGTAAAAGACCATAAACCTTTAGAGGCCATTTCGAGGGTAGTAGATGCTGGGGTAGAGGTGGATCCTGAGGTTACTAAGGTGACAGGAATTACTCAGGAAATGGTAAATGGAGGAGAATCAATTAACCTTGTGTTGGATTGGTTTAGAGATCTTACCAATCATCTTCCTCTAGTAGGACATAACATCTTTATCTTTGACCACCGTCTTCTCTTGGCAGAAAGTAAAAGGAATAAACACCCTTTGATGAGTGAATTACCTCTCAGGAGACTTGTAGATACTGCGGCCTTGTTTAAGGGGCTTCAACTGAAAATGAAGCCTGAAGAAGATGAATCGCACTTTAAGTATGCTGCAAGGGTTTTAAGTGTTAGGAGGAGAGGGATCAGATTTAACTTAAAGTATGCTTGTGAAACTCTTCATATTCCTATTGGTGGGGTTATCTTTCATACTGCTACAGGAGATATAGAAGTTACACAAAAACTTTATGAAAGGATGAGGATAGAGGTAGGGGAGCCTAAGATAGGAAAGGAGTGGAGTTGGAATGGAGAAGGAATTTAGAGGAGAGACGAAGTCTCGGAATTACAGTAGAGTGTCTAGGGTACTAGACTACTGAAGTACCAGACTGAAGGAGGAGAGAAATGATGGAACGTCCTATGTGGAAGGTTGGCATCTTCACGATATTCACTTTTGGACTTTACCAATTCGTTTGGCTGGGCTTAACTTGGTCTGAAATGAAGAAAGAGATTAAAGATGACAGTATGTGTCCAGTCTGGCATGCTCTTGCGATGCTTGTGCCTATCTATAGCTTTTTCCGATTGTATAACCACTATAAGACCATAAACAGTCTATTGGGTAAGGTTGGACATCCTTATAAAGTGTATCCTGGATGGGTAATACTAGGAACTATTGTATCAATCTTTTTATCTAGGATTCCTGGAGAAGATCCGGTTTTTGTGTTTATACTTATAATCGCCTTTCTGGGAATACAGGTTCGTATTATTACCCATGGGCAGAAAGGACTTAATCGTTACTTTACCGTATCGAGGGAGAAAAGTCTGGTGGTTTTGACATGAGACCTGAAGAGGTTGGAGGAAATTAGAGATGAATCCTGAAGAACTTGCCGTTTCAGAAAACTTAAGAAAGCTTGCTACCGGTCTTTCTGTTTCTCTAGAGTCTGTTCAATTAGAGGTTAATAGTGCAGATCCTGATAAGGATTATTATGGAGAGGCTTGGAGGCATGCAGGAGGACGGGCTTACTGGGATCCAAAGACGGATAAGCCTATAATCCGTATAGATTTACCTTTATCGGGTTCTCTCAAGCAGAAGATCTCTACGGCAAGAACTGTATTTAGGCATGAATTAGGTCATCTTGATCTCCATATGTATAAGTATAAGAAAGAGGCCTCCAGGACTCGAGAAAAGGATTTATGGGAGTTCATTCCAGATGAGGTAGATGTTGCAGTTTGGGAATATTCTAAAGGGTTAACTACTGAAGCGAACTTAAGACGAAGTCTTAATAAATTGGCAGAGATAGTAATTCAGCAATCTCGTGGAGGAAGAGGAGAAGGTATAAGTAGGAAAGATGCTTATGAAAAGGTAGCAGATATTATAGAGTCCTCCACATACAGTATTCTAGGTAAAGGGATTAGGCCTAAGTATTCGGGCCTGTATAGAACAGGCTATATGAAACTTAACTTGTCTTATAAGAGGTAATATGAAAGCTCTAAAATGGGTGGAGTTATAGTTAGTCTGGTAGTCTTTAGTTTGGCCTGGAGTTGTGACTAAACTTTTGGGCATACTCTTGAGAGAGTGGAGAGATTGAAGACAGACTAGAGGGTAGAAGAGGAAGTAGGAGAGTGTGAAGGGAAATTAGGAGAGTAGAAGGAGAGGGGAAATGAAACAAGTGTATAAGGAGTGGAAGGAGAGACGGGATGAAAGAAAAAAGGTCTACGGTGGTTGGATAGAAGCTTACCAGGAGTGGAGGGACAGGTATGGAGAGTGGAGGAAAAAATATGGAGGATGGAGAGAGGAATATGACAGGTGGTTGAGGGATCACTATAAGGGATTAGCGGAAAAAACTAAGAGAGAGGAAAAACAAAAGACGCAGGTAGAAAGAAGTACGAAGAGGACAGAGGAATACAATAGGTGGATGGAGGCAGTAAATGATAGATGGTTGGAGGGATATACAAAGAGACTAGCAAAAGGTTGGGAGGGGTGGAGGAGTAAGAGGAAGTGGTGGAAGGAGGTTTCTGAGGGGTGGAGGAAAAAGATAAAGGGGGAAGAGGAGGATGGGGACTGGGGAGAGGAAACTGGGGAGTGGATTGAGAAAATTAGGGAGTTGATAGAAGAAAGTAAGGAGAGGGACAGTCAGAAAATAATATGGGAAAAGGAATGTAGTAAGTGGATGGAGGAAGGGGAAAAGTGGAGAGAGGAGTACGAGGAGTGGAGAGGGGAGGTAAATAGGTGGATAAGAGAGGGGATTGGGTGGTGGGAAGGTAAGAGGAAGGTAGAGAAGAAGGAGAAAGTATGAAAAAGTTAGAAACTATAGAGGAACGTATAGAAGGGACAGAGAAAAGGTTTGTAGAGGCACTTTTTGGTGGTAGAGTACCTGTAGAGGGAGTATGTAAGAAGGATTGGATGCTGGAAGTGTACTTAAGTATAGCATACACGCTGGTACTGTGGTTAATTATGATGATACTGGGGTTGCTTACAATACTTGGTAAGTTTAGTCCCTCTTCATTTATGTTAGGGGTGTATGTATTGGCTGTTTCTGGTATCTTCTCAGCGTTTTTATCCCTACTTAAGCTTTGGATACTACATGATGATAGCTGATAATGCTAGGTCACAAGTAAGGAGGAAGTAGTTATGGTTAGTAAAAGTTTTCTAATGACCATCATTGCAGGACTTATAGGCTTCGCTCTCCTTTGGAGCTATGTGGGCTTCTTTGGAGCCTCCGCTATATTTGCTGCAATTGGAATAGTTGCTTTTGTCTTCTTCTTTCCTAGAGGATCTGAGGGAGGAGAAGTGGAGGAAAAGGAGAGAGAGGACACAAAAGACATCCACATATTTCACTCTTTTGAGTCTGACTTTGGATCCGGATCTGAACCTAAACCTAAACATAGGAGATCTGGATGGAGAATTCATCCTGTAACTGGTAAAAAGGTGAAAGGACCTAGATTTTAAGGAGGAGGGAATAAGCATGCCTCGTGAGTCAGTTGTCTGGTTTTCAGAACGTATGGAGGAGAGACTACTAGCGAACGACCATAAAGGAGGTTGGGGAACTTGCTCTGCTTTTTTCCTTCTTGGTCGTTTGATAGAGGAGGTTAAAGAACTAGAGGAGGTATTGCAGTCTTTTATGGGTCCTCCAATGGGAAGTTCAGGGGAGGATATGAGACTTCTTTGTAATAAGGTGTTAGGAGAAGCTGCTGATGTAGCTAACTTTGCTATGATGATAGCTGATAACTCAAAGGAGGAGAAACCTGTACCTAAGCCTAAAGGATATGGGTTAAAGATATATCCTAGACTTAGAGAGGAGAACTAAATGAAGGTTCTAATGATGGGATCAATTCTTGCACTGGTGGTTTTTGGGTATGCCTGGACTCAAGTAGGATTCTGGGAAGCCTTTATTATATTTGCAGCTGTGGGGATGGTTACACTAGCTGCTATGAATGCCTTTAGAGGAGATAAAGAGGAAGAGAGAGGAAATGAAGAAAATAGAGTTAAATAAATTGGAGGATTACTTGACCACTGCAGGTGCTCACAGTAATCCTAAAACACTTAAGGTGGTAGAGGCCTTCAAAGGGGAGAAATGCTGGGGACTTCGGGCTGTGACTTTTCCTGTCACTTTTATACTAGAGTGGAAGAAATACTTTAATTTGGATGAAGTGGGGAAGGCTGAATACAATACTACTTTAACATCATTATTGGAACAAGGGCATCTTGAAGGGAAAGTGACGGATATAACTACTGGTAGACAATAACCTATTTAGTGAGGGGACGGATGTCTGCGAGGGAACCTAAGATATTTAGGGAACTAGATCCGAACCAAGGTATAGCCATAGACTTTAATAAACTTCACCATCAGACCCAGACCAATCTCATGTTAATAGCGGATAATTAGTAGAGACCAGGCCTGGTATCTTTCAGTATGAAGGGAGTATTCCTCCAGAGGCTATTAAGGAACTTCCAGCTTCTGGTGACTATGTGGAGGTTTAGATGGATTTAGTACTTACAGATAAAGGAAGAAAATACCTAGAGAGGATATCAACAGAGGCTGAGTCTATAGTGGGTAACTGGGACTCTCTAATGTTAAGATACGTAGATATGTATCCTTCAGATGAAGGTTTAAGTGAACAAGTAGGAAGAAAAGGCACTGAGGTTATTAGGAGATTATTTGAAGAAGGGTACATATCCTATTGAAGATGGTAGACAGAATACACAGCAGGAGTTTAAAGGGAAGGGGATCTCGTCCTGCTATGCTAGAGATAGATACTCGAAAATTGGATCCCTCTAAGTTACAGAGTTTTGGGGATTATTCTGTGTATACGGAGGATATTCCTCCTGAAGTATCAATGTTATTCTTGTAGACGACATTCCTATGTGGCATGTAAGTCCTGAATGGACAGGTTATTAGGAACTTTAAGAAGAGGAGCTTAAGATGGATAAGAAAGTCAGAAAAAGCACTGGAAAAAGGGAAAAGGCAGAGGCCGAGAGGCAGGCTCCTCTTTTGTCTGCTTTTGAGGGAGTAGGAGTGAGGTGGGGAGCTAGGAAGGGAGGCACTGTAACTGGTCTTACTGTCCATGGTGAAGTGATAAGTCTAGAGAAAAATGATATAGTAGTGAGGAATAGGCGTTTTCCTGTTTATCAAGTTCTTGAAGCTCTAGATCAGGGGGTAATTAGAGGAGGAACCGGAGTTAGAGTAGATGATATAATAGAGGGAATGGATAGATACTTGGAGTACCAGGGTAGACAAGGGGAGTATTGGAAGAGTACAAATCCTGGTGCTGGGAATGTGATAAGAGATATCCATCGGAAGTACATTGAACAGATGGATAAGCCTTATGCCTTATATTACATTACTTCTCGAGATACTTTAGAGGATGTGTTGAGGGGCGGGCTGGCTAAAACTAAACTTGGTAAGTTTGAGGTTCTAGACAGAACCTTAGCTGAAGTAACTAGAAGGAAGGAGAAACCTGTTATACTAGAAATAGATTCTAGGAAATTAAAGCCTTATTTGTTGAAGGAGGAGAGAGAAGGATTCTATTCCTATGGCGAAGCTATTCCTTCTAAGGCTATAACTGAGTTACCTTCTTTCGATGAATATATAGTGGAGAAGCAAAAAGAGGAGTCTATCTAAACACTAGGAGAGGAGGCTTGAAGGGTGATTACTCTTTACAGAAAGGATATTCCGGGTAGAGGATCCCTTTTCTACGGAAAGACTCTTATCTTCTTCTTGAGAGGTTTTAGATTCTGGGAGAACTCTACTATTTATCAATTAGAGTATTTGGAAGTTCATACTCCAGAAGGTACTTTAAGATTCCATCTGCAGAAAAGATGCCTGGATTTTCTCTGGGTTTTAATGGAGGAAGAGGTTAGTGTTGAGTCCTCTTTCGATTACCACAAAAGACTTAGGCATCTAGAGATGGGTGGGAGTTGGTCTGAGTATTCAGATTTGGATGACTTCTTTCATTCAATAAGTGAAGGGTGGGTTGATAAGCATCTTTCAGATTTAAGTAGATATGAGATTACTTCTAAGGCTAAAGAGTGTCTAGAGACGCTTAAGGAATTAGAGGAAAAGAGGGAGTCTCCTGAGTCTAGATATGCTAAGACTGAGAAAGGAAAACTTACTCAGAAGAGGTATAGAGAATCTGAGGATGGACATATCAAGGCTCATCAGAGAAGACTAGATAGGTGGGCTCAGGAGAAGGAATTCAAGAAGGCTCAGAAGTGGATGTCTGAAGTAGTGGGAAGAACTTACGAGGACTACTTGAAACTTCAGATTCAACAACAGGAGGTAAAGAGCGATGGCTAAGAGAGAGTCCCCTCTGTTCAAGATCTTGGATCCCAATAAAGGAATTCCAGTGGATATATCTAGTCTCCATACTAGGACTCAGAGTAACCTAGTTGCGTTAGAGGACAAGTTGGATGTTGAGTGGACTCAAGCTTACAAATTTCCTGTTGCATCTAAACAGCTCATATCTAAAAGACTTAGGGAGGTTCTTGTCTCTAGAAATATTCCGGGTCCACCTTATACTCCTTCTAGGTATACTGTTCTAGTAGTAGGAAGAACTTCTAATGGGGAAGTTGTTAAATATGTTAGAAGAGAGACTCCCTCTCCTGGAGCGGGTCAGACTTCCGTCTATGTTGGGAATCGGAAAGTAAGAGCATCAGATTTATTAGAAAGTCTTGCAGGAGTAAAAGTTAAGACAGATCCTCTTGAGGCTATAAATCTGATAGCTGAGAGGAAACAGAAAGAGATAGAAGATAAACTTAAAGAACTAATGTCTAGATACACCAAGGAACTAGGTGTAAGATGGGAAAAAGTAAAAGGAAAGGTAGTAGAAGGAAAGACTTATCATGGTGAACCAGTAAGAATGGATCTGAACTTTATTACAGTAGAGGATAAGAGTTTCGCACATGATAAGATATTTGAGATTCTAAGATATAGTACTATTCAAAGTCTTTCTAGACCTTCATTAGAGGATGTAGTTAGAGAACTAGAGGGCATTAAAGCTTTTAATAGGAGACAGGGGGATCTACGATCTGGACGTCCTAGTGCCCGTTTGGGGGCGAAAGGATACTATGAGAAATACCTTCAGGCCATGGAAAAACCTTGGGCTTTATATCATGTCACTTCTCGTGAGAATCTAAGTTCTATTCAGAAAGAAGGACTATCTAGATCTGTGAGAGGTTCAGAACAGTTTGTGGGAAAACTTAAAGCAGTGACTGAGTACTTAGCTGAGAGGGGAGAAAGACCTACCATACTAGAAATAGACACTAGTAAGTTAAGACCTCATTTGTTGAGGGAACTTGAGGGAAGAGAAGGAATTTTTACGTACTCAGGGACTATTCCTCCAGAAGCTATAACTGAACTACCTTCTTTAGAGGAATTTGTATGGAGACCACGAAGAGAGGAGGAAAGGTAGTGGTTAGAAGGAAGGGGTCTCTAATTGAAGTGCTTGATCCTAGTAAAGGAACTCCTATAGAGTTTGAAAGCCTGTCCAGGCCAGTGCAGAGTACTATGTCTGCACTAGAGGACAAACTTGATATAGACTGGACACAAGCCTATACATTTCCTAAGACTTCCGAAGTTCTTGACACTACTCTAGTGATAGGAAGATCTACTGAAGGAGATATTGTAAGGTATGTTAGGAGGCTGTTGGCGGGGGAGGGAGGCCCGAAACATACTTTGTATGTAGGAGACAAGAGGATAAATCCTAGACTTTTGGTAAGAAGTTTGAAAGAAGTACAGACAGCACCTTTCCAGTCTTCTTTCGAGGAAGAGTTTACTAGGGAGCAAAAGAAAAGGAAAGAAGGAGTGGGGAAAGTTATAGCGTTTCAACAAGAAGTATGGAAGCAGAATAAACTAGTTCCTTTCAATCGGAAACTGGGAATTACATGGACAAAAGTGTCTAGGCTTGCTGCGGAAGGAGTAACTAGACATGGAGAACCTGTTACTCTTGACGAATATAGAAAGATTACATTGGGAGGAACTTCTTTCGTTCCCCAAGAGGTTCTCAATGCGAGTGATAGGGGATTTATCAAAGGCTATTCTACTCCTTCTGTAGTAGATATTGTAGAGGGGACAGAAGATTATCTTGCTTTGCGGGAAAAAGCAAGAGAGTTTGAAAAGGCTCAGATGAAATTACGAGAGCGTGGACATAGACTTTTTGGAGGTCCTGGATTTTACGAGAGATATTTGAAGGGTCTGGAGAGGCCTGGGTTTTTATACCACGTTACTCCTCGTGCAAATGTAGAATCAATTCTAAAAGAAGGTCTTACCAAAACTATGGGTGGAATGGGAGGGAGATATATGGGGGAACTAAAATATATCTCTGAAGAGTATTTGCCTGAAAGGGGACCAGGTGCTGCAATCCTTGAGATTGATACTACAAGGTTGAATCCTAGAAAAATAGTAGAGAAAAGGGCAGATGTATTTGCTTATGAAGGGGACATTCCTCCGGAGGCTATAACTGAACTCCGTTGGATTCGGGATTACTGAAAACTGTTGGGAGGTCTTGAGATGGTAGAGAGAAAAGACTCTGTACTTAAGAAGTTCTCACCGGAGAAAGGAGTAGAGGTAGACATTGACTTTCTTCCTACTAGATTGCAATCTGTTCTCTCTAAGTTGAGTAACAAACTAGATATAGATTGGACTCAAGCCTATAATATTCCTGCCAAGTATATAGAGGCAGGAGTTAACTTAGTTATTGGTAAGACTTCTAAGGGAGAAACAGCAAGGTTAGTCCACTATCCTGAAGATAGATCTTTCTTATATGTAGGGGGTAGAAGGGTAAGTTCTAGTCTTCTTCTTAAGAGTTCCACTTCTGAGGAAGGGAAAGTAGATCTTAATCTTCACATGGGAAAAGTGCGACAAGGGATAAAAGACAGACAGATTAAAAGTTTGTATGATGAGTTGTTAATTCCTTTAACTAAAGTAGGGGTAAAATGGGGACCTATTAGAGGTCATCTTGATGTAGAAGGAAAAACTTTCCATGGTGCATCTGTGCAGGTAATATCAGGTAGACTTGTATTAGGAGGTAGAGTCTATCCTAGGTGGTGGGTTGAAGAGGCTATAAGAGGAGGACATATACCTCTTAGAGCGACTTTGGGAGATATAACTTCAGGAATGCGAAGATATGTAGGGAGCGCAGGAAAGGATGAAGAGTTTCGGAGGATCCAAGAAGATCTGCGTACTGGAGGTCCTTCAAGACTTCTAGGAGGACCTGGATTTTACGAGAAGTACTTAAAGGGAAGAGAAAAGCCTTGGGCCTTATATCATATTACTCCTAGAGAGAACTTGGAATCCATTAAAAGAAAAGGCTTGTCTATGGGCCTGATGACAGGAAGGTTTATGGGTAAACTTGAACCTGTATCTAGATTTTATCTAAGTTCTAGAGGACCTCATCCTGTCGTGTTGGAGATAGATACTAGACAGTTGGACCCCACGAAACTAAGGGAGTTGGATCCAGGTATTTACAGGTATGAGGAGGTTGTAGATCCTAAGGCAATATCTGAATTTCCTTTGGGGGTAGACTATCCAACTGAGTAAACTGAGAGTAAGGAAGATCTAAATGCCAGAGTTAGGTGAGAAGAGGTCGGTAAAAATTAAACCTGGAGAGTATCGAACTGAAACTTGGGTAGCCTGTCCTAACTGTGGATCTGAAAGATGGACTCGCTACTTAAACTACAAATCTGATAAACACAGAAACTGTCAGGACTGTAAGCACCAACTTACTGGGAGTAGAACTGCATGAAAATACTGAAAGACATCTTTAGACATAAGAAATCTCCACCGCAAAATGATTCTCTACTTGCGTTGGATGAGGCCTCTGTATTTTTACCGGGGTCTGGAGTTCTTGCAGAGGAGGCTAAATTCTCTGCCTTTCTAGACCAATGCAGGAAAAAACAGACAGAAGAAGTTGAGAAGAGGAGGGAGAATTAGAGAGGCTGGATTTTTTTATGAATTTGACAAAAAACAAAATAGTCCCAGTTGACAAATTTGATAAAAACCCATATAATAGAGAATGCGACAGATTGTGGACTAATTAGAGGAGAGGAGGAAACGTGGAGACCTTATTTGAGTATCCTTCTATTGAAGAGGAGGAGCTTAACTACTACCCTTGGAACCCTGTGGTAAGGTGGGAGACTAATGGGAAACTACCTGTCAAACCTCCAATGAAAGAGGGACAAGAGTTCCGGATTGAGGAGAACTTATTTGTCCACCAAAGAGAAGATGTGGATAGAATGAAGTCCACCTCTTTGAATTATATGGTTCTTTCAGAGATGGGCACTGGGAAGACTCCTGAGATCATCTCCTTGGTGGAAGAGGAGAAGTTCAAGAGCGTTCTAATAATTTGTCCCAAGACTATCAGACTGGAGTGGAGGAGGCAGATTATACAATGGACAGGAGTAGACCCTATTGTTTGTAGGAGAGGATCTGGAAGACGTCTGGACCCTCTGTTTGAGGCGATGAGCAATGGAAGGATAAATGAGACTCCTTACTTCATCCTAAATTACGAGACCTTTAGGATGGAGAGGTTTACTGAACTGCTATCCATGATGAAATGGGACCTCATCGTTATGGATGAGATCCATAACATGAGGAATGCTGAAACTCAGACTACTAGAGGCTTGGTTAAGTTCATGACTTCTCAAAAGCAGTCTAGAGTAATTGTTATGACAGGATCTCCAATAGTTAATAATCCTCTTGATATATACACCCTTTTGATGATAGTCAGACCTCAGATGCACGACATGAAAAAGAGGCGGGAGTTTCTTGACGAATATACTTTTTGGACCCCTACTGGGAGAGGAAGAGGAGTAAAAGTCTTTGGGATAAAGTCTGGAAAGAGGGAGCAATTCCACAACTACACTGAGCCTTTCACCATCCGCAGGATGAAGAAGGATGTTCTTGCCTACTTACCTGACAAATACCGACGGGTAGTGACTTTAGATATGGATCCGGAGCAGGAGGAGGTTTACCGCCAGATGGCAGAGGAGTTAATAGTTGAACTGGATAATGAAGAGTCCATTTCTGCTCCTTCAGTCCTTGCTAAACTAATTCGACTCCGGCAGATAAACTTGGATCCCGGGATTTTAGGAATCAATGCTCCTTCTTCCAAAACTGAGTTCTTGATGGATCTAGTTAAGGACGGACCTCCAAAACTTGTGGTGTTCACCACTTTCGAGCAGTATGTGAAGAGGATTTCAAGACTGTTTGAGGCAGAAGGCATTAACCACGTGTCTATATCTGGGTCTGTGTCTGTGGATGAGAGGTTTGCTAGGGTCCAGAAATTCCAGAATGATCCAGAGGTACAAGTTGCCTTGGGAACCATCAAGACCATGGGTGAAGGTATTACCTTAACTGCTGCTTCAGACGTTGTCTTGATGGACAGATGGTGGACTCCTGCTGCCAATAACCAAGCAATTGACCGACTACATAGACCTGGACAGAAGAATGCTGTTCAAATAATTCTTCCTACTAACGAAGGAAGTATAGACCAAGTTCTTGACGCTATCCTTGTTCAGAAAGAGCAGGTTGCTGATGCACTTTTGAACGAGAACTCTGTTATTGCTGAGGTGCTAGAGGATTTGAGAAGGATGGTCTACAAATGGTAGGAGTAAATTCTCCTTACATCAGGGGGAGGTCTATATCTCAACTGACTGGACTTCATGGAGAGGATAGAATAATCTACTTTATAGCCTATGCACCTGAGCACTGGCAGTGGAATTCTGTAAAAGAGGAGAGACTAATCTGGGAATTCTACGTTACGGAGAAAGTTTGGTCCAGATCTCTAGAGAGGATACGACAAGGAAAAAATACGAAACTTTATGCAGGTAAGTTCCCTATGGTAGGTTTACTAGGTTCCAAGATAGCAAAAGACTTTACGAGAGATGGGAAGGATGAATAAAGAAGTGAAGAGGTGGAGGGACATGAGTTTGATTACTCTTCTCCTAATCTTTTGGATTCTTTCTCTATTCTTTGTTGTTCCCGTAGTGTACTTTTGCTCTGTATTCGGTAAAAGAAACTTTCTAAGGAGAGGGAAAACATGAGTAGGAGAGATACTGTAGTAGGACTGAATAGACGCGCCGAGGATATAGTGAAAGGGTGTGGGTTTCCTCACTGGGAAAGAGGATCTGATAAAAGGATAGTTGCAGCAGGAGAAGGTTGTGGAATAACTATAGAGTTGTCAATGCCTAAATTACTTCCTTGTGTGAAGGTGGAGGAAAGTGAGAACACTTACCTTGGGATGTCTGGACAGACTTATCCTCTAAAGAAGTACCATTTTAGGAATGGGGCCGTTTTAGAGGAATTTATCCAGAAGACTACTTGGTCTTCCGGACCTCAGTTCTTTTTGGCTTTGTGGAACTTTTTCCTGGATAAGCCTGCAGAAAACTCTCTATGGACTCTAGAGGAAATAGAGTCATATAGTCATGAGTAATTCAATTGTTTGGGGAACATGCTTCATATTTGGAGGTTGCTGGAAGTGTGGAGGAGTACTGGTAAAAGAGGAGAAAGACGAGTACAGGTGTCTTATCTGTGGAGTGATCTATTATCAGAAGACTCTTCTGAAGGAGATAGAAGCTGATGGGGACAGATATCACGGTCATATCAGATCTAGAGGTAAGTCCAAGGGTCAGACCTGGTCCTAAGACCTGCTTCTGGTGCAGGAATGAGATTTCTTACACTATCCATCCCATGTATTGGTACTGCTTTGAATGTGGCAGATATACAGGAGAGGAGATACAAGGAGTTAGTAGAGAGGAATCTCATGCTTGCACTCTAGTAGGGTCTCCTTATCAAGGAACTGTTACTATAGAGTTGAAGTGTTCTCAATCCTACTGTACCAAAGAAAGTTCTCTTCTAACTTCTAAACAATACGAGGAGTATCTTAAGAAGAAGGAAGAGAGAGATTATGTTTCATCTTTGGACTTTGCTCTTTATCTTGATGGGAAGGATGAGGAGTTTAATAAAAGGAAGAGCAAACTCGATATTGCCAAGCAGCCTACTATGAAGATTTCAGATCCAGACTTTCAAGAGTCTTTTGCTCAA
>Ga0209323_10002110_pt1 | contig 13138 bp, 11 predicted proteins | sample Rifsed19ft2_FD_184014 | JGI IMG/M metagenome (GOLD analysis project Ga0209323, IMG submission 184014) | Soil microbial communities from Rifle, Colorado, USA - sediment 19ft 2 (version 2) | ecosystem: Environmental > Terrestrial > Deep subsurface > Rock core/Sediment | place: Rifle, Colorado...
TAGCAAACCGGGATATTGGCAGGATTGTTGCTATACTTAAGGAACTGGAGATAAATGATGACGAGATCGTACTGGTGGGGGCCGCAAATAGACTGGATCAGGAAAATGACAATATAAGTAAAATCATAACGGAAGGCAGTACCCTTCAAAACGGCATCAGGGAGAAGTTGAATAAGCAAGCCGGAAAAGGCAAGCTTATAGTAGCGGACGATCTTAATGTATTTTTTGCTATCGATGATGTGGATGTGATTATAGATGCAACCGGTAGTCCTGAAGCCGGAGCATTTATAGCCTCCACTGCCATATCATATAAAAAACATATAATAACCTTAAACGTAGAGGCAGATGTGACCATAGGGCCATATCTGAAAAAGATGGCAGATGAAGCCGGTGTTGTATATACCGTATCGGCCGGAGATGAGCCAGCCGCCCTGAAAGAACTTTATGATTTTGCTGATACTCTGGGATTCGAGGTGATTGCAGCAGGAAAAGGTAAAAATAATCCTCTGGACAGATATGCAAACCCGGCTACGCTTAAGGAATATGCCGAGAGTAAGGGGTCGAGCCCTAACATGATGACCTCATTTGTAGATGGCACAAAATCGATGATAGAAATGGCCTGTGTTTCAAATTCTACAGGACTGGTACCCGACTGCAGGGGAATGCATGGTCCGAAAGCAGATATAAAAGACCTGGTGAATGTATTCAGGCCAAAAGAAGATGGCGGAATATTATCAGGAAAAGGAGTTGTTGACTTTGCAATCGGAAATCTTGCTCCCGGTGTTTTTTTAGTTTATACAACCAAAAATAAGATGGTGAGAGCTGACCTTGAATATCTTATGCTGGGAAGCGGTCCCTATTATCTTCTTTATAGACCCTATCATCTCACAAGTATTGAGACACCTCTATCTGTTGCCAGAGCATATTTTTATGATGAACCTACGATTATACCGGATCACGGCCTGGTGTCAGAAGTCATAACGCTGGCTAAAAAAGATCTAAAAGCCGGTGAAATAATCGATGGAATCGGTAGATATACGGTCTATGGACTCATCGAAAGGTACGGCAAAGCAAAGAATGAAAACCTTCTGCCTATTGGGATTTCAGAAGGCTGCATTTTAAAAAAAGATATAGAAAAAGATAAGCCAATAGAGTATAATGACGTGAGTTTGGTTAAAAATTCGTTGTTGCAAAAGTTTAGAAGATCGCAAGATAAGTTACATAAAAATTATTGATCCCAAATACAATAATCAAAAATTATAAAAGAGGGGGAGTTTTTAGTGCCAATTTTTAAAAAGAAAATAAAAGTACTTTGTTTATTGAGTATTTTTTTAATAGCAGTTTTTTTATTTCTGTCTTTTGGTTCCTGTAAATTCAGCACTATTGAAAGAATAGAAGAAACACGGGATATGTGGGGAAGTTATATGACAATTACCGTATTTTCTGATGAAGAGACCGGTAATGAAGCCATAAATGCTGCATTTGAAAGAATAAAGGAAATTGGGGACGTAGCCTCGATTTATGATGAGAACAGCGAAGCATCTTTTTTGAACAAAAATGGTTATCTGGATGATCCTTCACCTGATTTTCTAAACCTTATAAATAGTTCCATCGATTACTACAATATTACCGGCGGGTGTTTTGATATTACCGTTCAGCCTTTACTTGATCTCTGGTCAGTAGGCGAGTTGTGGAAAGAGAGCCCGGAAGTCCAGGCCCAGAGAGTAGAGGAGACTTTCCCGGTGATTGGCTCCGATAAGATAATTGTAAGTGATGACAGAATAGAGTTTAGTGTGGATGGAATGGCCATTACCCTGAATGGCATTACTCAGGGATACGCAGTCGATGAGGCAATGAAAATCATAAAAGGATTTGGAATAAAGCAAGCCCTTGTAAACATAAGCGGGGATCTATATGCGATGGGAATCAAGCCGGATGGAGAGAAATGGACCGTTGAACTGGAAAATCCCGACAAGTCCGGGAGTGCAGATACCGATATCGAACCTCTTCCGACATTTGTTTTTGCAGATAAGGCAGTTACCACTTCCGGTAATTATTACCGTTATTATGATCCCGAAGGCGAAGTAGGGCATATAATGGATCCGAGAACAGGATATTCTGCCAATGCTTGCATAAGTGCAACTGTAATAGCGGACACATGTATAGAGGCAGATGCCCTTGCGACTTCGGTCTTTGTGTTGGGGCCGGAAGATGGAATGGACCTTGTGGAATCACTTGATGGTGTCGAAGCCTTGATAATAGATTCCGAGAGAAATATCTATGAATCTTCTGGACTTTCAGAATATATAAAGTAAAATTACGTATTGTTTTTTTGCTTTTTAAAAATTAAATGAATATTGCAATAAAGAAAAAAAGAGCATTTAAAGGTTTATCTCTACCGGAAAATAAAATCACCGCTAAAAAGCCTATTGAGATATTACCTGTTCCGGATAAAGTGGTCATACCCCTTCAGCAAAGCTTAGGTGCCCCCTGCCAGTTCATAGTAGAAAAGGGAGATGTTGTAAAAACGGGTCAAAAAATAGCCGATTCCCAGAGTTATGTTACGGCACCTATTCATGCTTCTATCTCCGGTAAAGTCACCAGGGTCATTAAAGTAGTAAATCCGGTTACAAGCACAATGATGGATTCGATAATCATAGAATCAGATGGAGAGGACAATTGGGTAGAATTAAAGAAATTATTCGATATCAAAAAGTCTGATGATTTCCCCGGACTAAAAAAAATAATAGATTCCATTGACAGGAAAGAAATAATCAAAAAAATAAGGGAAGCAGGAATAGTTGGTCTGGGTGGCGCTACATTTCCAACTCATGTCAAACTCAATCCTCCTCAGGATAAAAAAATCGATACACTGATTTTAAATGGTTGTGAATGTGAACCTTTTATAACTTCCGATCACAGAGTTATGTTAGAGCACGGCAGGGAAGTTTTAATGGGTCTTTACATAATCAGTAAAATACTTTCGCCGCAAAATATTTATATAGCGATAGAGAATAACAAGGAAGATGCTATCATCCATATGGAAAAGCTTGTAGAAGAGATGGGGCTGGCCAGTATTTTTAAAATAATCATGCTGGAATCGAGATATCCGATGGGAGCTGAAAAAACACTGATAAAGACCATAACCGGAAGGACGGTTCCAATTGGCGGATTGCCGATGGATGTGGGAGTCATAATGAACAATGTAGCAACTTCCAAATCGGTTTATGAGGCAGTGATAGAAGGAAAACCGATGATAGATAGAGTAGTCACAGTTACCGGAGCAATTGAAACTCCTAAAAATTTACTTGTAAGGTTGGGTACAACAATAGATCATCTTATTGATAGCTGCGGTAAAAAAGAGAGCGGAGCTAATTATATTATTATCGGAGGACCGATGATGGGGATTTCTATCGTAAATACCGATTTTCCGGTAACAAAAGGCATGAATTGCATACTTGTAAGGAAAAGTAGGGTACCGGTTGAACAAAACTGCATAAATTGCGGAAGATGCGTGAATATATGTCCTATGAAGCTTATGCCTCTGGCGTATGTCAGGTATGTAAAAGGGGGCGACTTTGAAGTTTGCAGGGAATATTATATTGAAAATTGTATAGAATGCGGCTGCTGTTCTTATGTCTGCCCGGCAAATATACCGATAGTAGGTTATATAAAAACTGGTAAAAACCAACTTTTAAAAGTTATCGATTAAAATAAAAAATGGAAAATGACAAATTATTGATTTCACATGCGCCCCATATCTGGGGAGGTTTTTCTACAAATAAGATAATGTTTATAGTCGTATTTGCTCTGCTTTTTCCCACTGCTGCAGCGATTTATTTCTTTGGATTATATGCAATTTATATAATACTAACCAGCATTGCAACCGCTGTCCTTTCGGAATTCGTCATAAAGAAACTGCGTAAAAAAAGATTTATAATGGATGGGAGTGCAGTGGTCACAGGACTGCTTCTGGCTCTTACTCTGCCCCCAAGGATACCTTTATGGATGGTTGTGATCGGTGCCTTTTTCGCTATAGCGGTTGTAAAGGAAGCTTTCGGGGGTCTGGGATATAATATATTCAATCCGGCTCTGGCAGGAAGGGCATTTTTATCGGTAAGTTTTCCTAACGAAATGACATCCTGGATAATCCCCCCGCATTTTAATTATGATGCCATAACCGGGGCCACTCCGTTAAATGACAATTTTACCTATTATGCGGATAAGCTTTCTTTATATAAAGATCTTTTTTTTGGAAATAGGGGAGGTTCGCTGGGAGAGACATCGGTAATGCTTATTTTGATCGGGGCGGCGATTCTTCTGGTATTGCGTATAATTGACTGGAAAATCCCTGTGATATATATAGGAGTCGTTGCACTGGGATCATTATTAATGGGAAAAGATGTATTGTTTCAGGTAATGGCTGGCGGCCTTATGATCGGTGCATTTTTTATGGCTACTGATTACGTGACTTCACCGGTGACCTGGAAAGGAAGAATAATATTTACGGTTGGTGTGGGAATACTTACTGTTCTAATGAGGAATTTCAGCAATATGCCTGAAGGTGTATGTTTTTCCATACTTATTATGAATGCTTTTGTTCCCCTTATAGATAAATATGTAAGAATAAAACCATTTGGTTTTATCAGGAAAAAGAAAAATGCTTAAGAAAATTTTATCAAATAAAGCATATCCGGTTGTTTTTCTGGCTATAATTGTGACTATTTCAGTGATCCTGCTGATTGCAGTCAATAGTTTTACTTCGACGGTCGTGGAATCCAGAAGAATAGAAGAAATAACCGGCATCCTTGAAGAGATTTTTCCTGACATGAGCCGATATGAACTTGAGGGTGAAGTATATACTATATATCAGGATGAAACAAAAACTGGTTATGCTTTTAAAGCCAGCGGCAGCGGTTATAGCGGAAATATCGATATCCTGGTAGGGCTGGATAACGATTTTGGAATTATAGGAATATCCATACTTTCACAGACAGAGACCCCCGGTGTGGGTAACAAAATAACTGAAAGCTCGTTTACTGATCAGTTCAAGGGACTATCTGCGAGTGATATTGCCCTTAGTTCGGAGGGTGGTAAAATAGATGCGATAACGGGGGCGACAATAAGTTCAAGGGCTGTAGTAGAAGCTATTCAGGAAAAGATGGTTGAAATAATAAATACTCTAGAGAAGTAATTTATTTAAATTCCGGATCATTAAAAGATTGGAAGATTGAAATGAATGAGAATAAAGACAGAAGTGATTACAAGCAGGAACAGAGCTGTCATCCGCAAGATGTAAAAGAAAATAAAAAAAGCGGCAGTGGATTCTGGAAGGAGCTTGTAAGAGGTATCATTATATCCAATCCTGTATTTATACTTATTCTGGGACTTTGCCCGGTCCTGGCTATTACAAATTCGGTCACCAATGCTTTTGGCATGGGTGCAGGTGTGATATTTGTCCTCCTTTGTTCGAATGTATTGATTTCAAGCATAAGAAAAGCGACACCTTCTATGGTAAGAATTCCTGTCTTTATAGTTGTAATAGCCACATTTGTAACTATTTTAAATCTGATGTTTGAAGCTTATGTACCACCACTTTATGAATCACTGGGAATCTATCTTGCACTAGTTGTAGTAAATTGTATTATTTTGGGGCGGGCAGAGGCATTCGCCTCGAAAAATCCAGTACTGCTTTCTATTGCAGATGCAATAGGAACCGGAATCGGCTTTACAATTTCTATTATAATAATATCATTTATAAGGGAAATAATGGGCACCGGAAGAATGGAAATTTTCGGAAGACAGCTGTTTAATATACCAGGTTTATCTGCACATCCCCTGATTTTCTTTATTTCTCCTCCGGGAGCTTTTCTTGTAATAGGAATTATGATGGCATTGCTGAGGTTGGTAGGAGTGATGAAAAATGAATAATCTTCTCACCATATTTGTATCGATGGTTATTATAAATAATATGGTCCTTGCCAAGTTTCTGGGCCTATGCTCTTTTTTCGGAATATCTAAAAAACTGTCCAATGCTTTCAGTATGGGTATAGCAGTAACCCTGGTAATGCTACTTGCTTCTGTTTCCACTTCTGTTATTTATAATTATATACTGGTGCCGTATAAAGTGGAATTTATGCGAATTGTGATATATATTCTGGTTATAGCGTCCCTTGTGCAAATAACGGAGATTATCATAAGGAGAACAAATATAAACCTGTATAATGCACTGGGAATCTATTTACCTCTTATTACTGTAAATTGTATAGTATTGGCTATAGCGTTAATAAATTCAACAGAAAATTACTCGGTTCTGGAGAGTATCGTAAATGCTTTGGGAGCTGGAGTTGGATATACTCTGGTTATTATTATGATGTCAGGCATAAGAGAAAAACTTGATCTTGCAGATTCTCCAAAATCTATGAGAGGATTGCCGGTAGCTTTTCTGGTTGCAGCACTTCTGGCACTGGCATTTGTTGGTTTTAATGGAATGATATAATGTAAAAAATATATAGCGGATCAAATAATTATGAATATATTGACTATATCAATTTTAAGCTCAATAGGCATCGTATGCGGCGTATTGATTTTTTTGGTATACAAGTTTCTTCCGAAAGAACCCGAATCTCTTAAAAAAGTCGAGGAAATTTCCGGATGTCTTCCAGGAGTCAATTGCGGTGCCTGCGGTTTTGCAGGATGTTTTGCCTATGCACAGGCACTGGCAAAGGATAAGAATATTTTTTTTACAAATACGTGTGCTACTGTTCTGAGGGATCCGGTGATGCTGAAGGAACTGGAAAAAACACTGGGAATTGAGGTGGATTCCTCACAGATAAATAAGAAAGCGGTGGTTCACTGCTACGGTAATTCCGATGTAGTAGGTGATTATACCGGCATAAAATCATGTAAAGTTGCCACCAAACTTGTGGGGGGGAACAAGAGTTGTCCTTACGGCTGTCTGGGATATGGTGATTGTGTGGCAGTCTGTCCCTATAACGCCATATCCATCGATAAAGAAATGAACGTGGCAGTAATAGATCCTGATAAATGTATCGGATGCGGCCTGTGCGTTAAAGAATGTCCCTTGGGAATTATTAAGCTTGTACCCGCAAAAGCGAATATAGTATATCAGTGCAGTTATGAATCCTTAAAGAATATACCGGGCAGGGAAAGATGCGATATGGGATGCCTGCACTGCAAGAAATGTTTCAAAGCATGTGATAGTGGAGCCATAATATGGGATGAGGAAAAATCTGTTCCCAACTTCGATTTTTCAAAATGCGTAATGTGCGGAAAGTGTATTGAAGCATGCCCGCGTAACAGATTAATAGAACTTTCCAATATTGCAAATAGAAAAGAGAAGAATGCTTTAAGGGATAAGGAAAAAAATAAAGAGCTTGTGGGAAAGAAATCTTAAGTCAATAGTCTTACCTTCTACCAATGCAGTTCTGTCTGGGGCAAATATCACAGGCAACCCGGGTTTTATCAATTTTATCCTCAGGACCAAAACCATAAACTCCCGATATAGATTTAAAAGGGACCATTAGAAAGCTTTCGTTTAATTTTACGCCAATTCTATTACTTTCGACCATCCTAAAAATCTCTTTTTGCTCTTCGATAGTCCACCTGTATTGTCCTGGAGAATATGCACAAGTTGAACCCCAACTTTCATCTTTTATTCCCTCCTTCTTAATTATATTACCTACATGCTCTCCAAGTGTTCCTAATATGCCTGTTGTTATTGTATCCATTACTATTTTTGCTATTGTATCCCCAGACTTATTTTCTTCTTTTATTATTTCATCAGTCTTATTTCCCAGAGTGAGTATAAAAATTGTGGTAATCTCTGAACCAGTCAAAATTTTAGAGATATTAAGACCATTAAAAATGTGACCTGATTTAAAATATACCAAATTACCTTCTACTTTTTTGATTTCAAATGATTCATAAATTGCTTTTGGATGGACATTTTCAATGCAAATCTTTTGTTTTTCTTTGAGTAATTTTTCGAGCGTGGGATTTAATCTTCCTCCCATGATCTTTTTTAAGAAATCTTTACCAATATCTTCAGGTATGTCTAATCTTATATTTTCTAAAATAATCATTGCCTATGTTCTCAATTAAAATTTTATAATTTTTTATTATGGAAGATATTATTATAAAATCCTAGATCCATATAATTTTATAACTCGAAACTGTTATATTTACCTTCTTCAAATTCTTTACTAACTTTATCAAATAACCCTTTTATATGGTCATCCATAGTTAAATAGATTATCTGCCATCCTTTACTTGCAATATCTGCAAGTTTATTTATAAGGACTTCACGTTTTTGCCAGTCCGAATGTTGAAACGCATCGTCCAGGATCAAGAACAGTGTATCTTCTTTCAAGATTTTTGAAGTAAATCCAACTCTCAACGCCAGCATTACCTGCTCTTTGGCTCCTGTGCTTAAATCTCTTATATCAAAATCATCATACCGGTCCGAAACAATAAGCCTATCATTATCCAGTGAAAGTTTATCATATCTTCCCGTTATTTCCTTTAATGGAGTCAGGACCGTTTTTGACTGTAATCCTTCCTGTATTTTTACATCCTCTTCTTCGCGCAATCTTGAGACGACTTTGTAAACGCTATAGCCCGCTGCGATATTTGCAGTGATTTCTCGTAGTCTGTTTTGTACCTCGAATCTCTTGAGGCGTAAATTTTCTATTAAATCTTCCCAACTGATACTTAGATCATCTCCGGTCTTTTCACAAATTTTTATTTTTAACCTTTGAATCCTGTCTTCCTGATCTTTGACTCCTAATCTGACACTTTCAAGTGTCGATCGAAGCTTCTCATATTCCTGCTCGTTATATATGGTTCCGATATCTTCAGAAATGTAACCTGTTTCCGGTATTGCCAGTTTATACAGTTCCCGTGTTTCTTTATCGATCCTATCCTTGATGTTTCTGTTATATAGCAGTAAATCTTTTAGTATTGCTTCACGGTCCTTTTCTTTGAATTCCTTTCCGGTAAAACCTGCTATTTTCTGATTGATGGAAGAATTTAGCTTCAGAAGTTCCTCATTAAGACTGCCTGCTTGTTCCTTTATTACTATCGATTCACTGTAAAATCCTCTTTCTTCATTTAAAGCGGATTCAAGTAGTGCTATATTCGATAATTCTTTGCCAATCCTCGTTTTAAATTCTTTCTTGATTTTATTAAGTTCAACAGTTTGACCTGCCTGTTTTGAATAATTTTGGAATTTTTTAATATATACAAAAGAAGAGGCAAGCAAACCCAGAAAACAAAAACATATAATGGCTAGATAAAGGATTGTTGCAGTTATGGAAGTTTTCTGATAATACGAAAATAAAATTACCGCAGCAGCTATGCCGGCAGCTGCAAAAAGTCCACATACAAAAAGTAGGAAATTGCCTGGTTTTTTTATTGTTCTTAATGATAAATCTTTATAATAAGGAAGAGCACTCTCAAGCCATTTAAAGTCTCTGCTTTTTTCGAGAGCGTTTTTGTATTTTTCATCCAGCTGGCTAAAATATTCCTTCTTGCTTTTGTATAAAGAAAGCTCATTTTCTGTCTTTCTTAATTCGTCATCAGGAATATATTTTAACTTTGAATCCAGTTCTTTTATTTTCTCCGATATAAGGAAAGCTTTATATCTTTTGGCTTTGTCAAGACGAGCCAGATTATCCTCCAGGGTTTTTTCTTCCATCCTGTATGTTTTTAGTATTCCCTGAGTATATCCGGATTCTATTTCTTCGAATTGTTTCTCGATTCTGTCCAGCTCGTCCAGGGCATCGAAATAAGTCTTGCCTTCTCCGATCTGTGATATTTCGATCTTTCCATCTTCGATCTTCACTTTTTTTATGGTTTTTGAAATGTTGCTGTCCCTGTCTATTTTATCCAGGACATTTATGCCCGATAATATTTCTTTGACAAGAAATTTACTTATGCCATCATCGGTTTCTATTCCTGTTTCTCCGCCTTTTACTATCAGGAGTTTTGCCATTGATACGGGAAGCCCTTTTTCGCTTGTTTCCCAGTAATCTTCCAGCTTTTGCCTGGATGATGGAGAAAAATCAATCGTTTCTTTCTCTAATCCGCTGATAGTAATCTTTCCCTTTCCTCCTTTTCTTAAGTAACACCAGCGGCCGGTATTCTTAAATAGGGAGCAAATAATGAACTCAGTAAGAAAGGTCTTGCCTTTCTCATTTCTGCTGTATATGAGATTAAACATGCCGAACCTGGCCGAGAAACTCTTAATCGGCCCCAGATCTTTTACTGATAATTTATCGATCTTGATTCCCATAAATCTTTGATTCAAGTATCTGGTTATTCTTTTAGAATTATATTCAGACCTTTTTCCAGAATATCTTCCTTTGAGACGATTTCATCATACCATTCCATTTTTCCGATCTCTTTTATAAATTCCTCGACAATAGCTATTCTTTCCGGATCATTAAATATCGATACTTCGGTCAGGTCGGGTTCTTCATTGTTATAAAAAGTAAAATCTTTGAGTGTTTTTTTTGTTATTTCAAGCAGCCTTTTTTTATCAGATGTATATCCCTTGATTTTTAAACGGATCCTTACCCTGGATATTTCATTTTTATTTAGATTCCATTTTTTGATCATTTTTTCTATTTTTCTTTCCATATATTCGAATTCATTGGTGGTAGGCAGGGAAATCAAAGTCTCGTTAAAAAATATGTAGTCGGTATCGATTGATTTTTCCATTATTTCCAGGGTGCCTGTATTTAATATTAAAAAGCTTCTCTTTCCGGTTTCATTGATATCAAGCCCGCATGGAGATCCGGGATAATAGACTTTACCCAGAATTATTTTTTTATGTATATGGCCCAGAATGATTCCGGCAGGATTATAATACTGGACATCATTTCTGGCCAGAGTCATATAAATACCAGGTTCATAGGGATTGGAATCGCGCAGTCCGGCCACATAGTCACCGTGTCCAATAAGAATCCAGGATTTTGCAGGAAGACTTTCTTTATATTCGGCAATGGCTTCTCCCATTGACCTCACCGGCTGGTAAGGGATAAAAAGAAAAGTGGTGGGTGGTTCTCCTAATTTGATGATCTCAGGTTTGCCGGAGATGCTGATATTGCCTGAAGTAAAATACTGTTGTTTGATAGAAGGGTCATGATTTCCGGGAATTATATAGAATTTAATCTGATTATCGATGATAATTTTATTTTTACAAAACTGGTCAAAATCTGAATAATTCTGGCTTTCTTCATTGAACAGGTCCCCTGCGATAATCAGTGTTTTGATATCTTCCGAAATCATCTTATCAACGATATCCGAAAGTGCATTCCATCTTTCGGGAGATTTTTCTTTAGACTTTAGATGTAAATCGGCTGTAATTGCTATTTTCATTTTGCTGCTTCAAGTTAAAATAAAATATTTTTTTAAACGAAAGAGAATTACCCGTAAAATCAGTCAGATGATTTATAATATACTTTAAATTGCGGTTAAGTCCAAATATTTTCTTATTTTTTATTATTTTTATTTGAGTTTTTTATTTATGCGTAGAGAGAGGCAGGGCAGCCTTCTATATGGGTAAATAATATATGTTATGGTATCATAAAATTCATGAGTGAAATGTCATAAATGCCGCTTAATTAAAATATATATTTGAAATGAGGCTTTGAGTGCAAAAAAAGAATTTTGAATTCAGTCCGGATCTGTATGATCTTCAGGTAAACTGGACCGAAAGATTGAAGAAAGAAAAGGATTTCTTTTCACGTATATTTAAGGATAACAAAATCGAAAGCGTATTTGATATAGGATGCGGCACAGGACACCATGCTGAATTTTTTTCCGGATATACAAAGCAAGTAATTGCTATAGATTCTTCTGGAGAAATGATAGATTATGCCAAAAAAAAAGTAGTAAAATCTCCCAATGTCACACTGCTAAAAGAAGGATTCGAAAGACTGGAAAAAATCCCCTATGGCAAGTTTGATCTCATCACGTGCCTCGGAAATACGCTTCCTATCTTAAAAAATCGCAGGAATGTAAAGCAGGCCCTGAAAAAGACGAGAAATAAACTTTCGCCTCACGGAGTGGCAATAATCCAATTTCTGAACTTTAACCCTGATCTTATGGAGAAGAACAGATTTTATAGTCCAAAGGTATTCGAAAAAGACGGAAAGACATATATTGTCATCAAACACTTTGAATATGGAAAGATCGAGACAAGGGTAGACTTTATAATCAATGTAATCAATAAGAATAAGTCAGAGGATTTCTTTATAAACTCTTCCTATCTCTGTACCTTAAAAATAAATCTATTTTTGAAAATGGCCAGAAATTCAGGATTCAAGAAGATAAAGCTCCTGGGGCCAGGAGGAAAAGAAGCATTTGACAGTGGAAAGGATATAAGTCTTTTAGCGCTTCTGTACAGGTGAAAGCACAGGTAGCATACCTCATACATACGGAAATGCTTGTAAGATAGATTACTCAGGATTTAACGATCCCACGATATCAGGTATTTTCCTGACCGTATCTGCAGTATTTAAGAAGACCGCAGATGGGGCATTTGGGATTTTTTGCAATGCAAATGGTCCTGCCAAACGCTATCAGTCTATGCGAAAAAATGCTCCAGTTTTTTTCGGGAATAATATTCATAAGATCGAATTCGATTTTGACAGGATCCGAGTTTACCGTGAGGCCCAATCTGTTTGAAATTCTTTTTACATGAGTATCGACTATTATTGCCTGCTTGCCAAAAACATTTGCCAGCACCACATTGGCGGTTTTTCTTCCCACACCATGAAGCGAAGTCAGGTCTTCGATATTATCCGGCATTTTGCCGCTGAATTTAGTGGTTATATCTTTTGCGCAGTTGATTATGTTTCTTGATTTGTTACGGAAAAAACCTGTTGATTTTATATCTTTCTGAAGCTCTCTTATGTCAGCTCTGGCGAAATCTTCCGGGGTCCTGTATTTCTTGAAAAGCTGAGGGGTTACCTTATTTACCAGCTTATCGGTGCTCTGTGCAGAAAGAATAGTAGCAACAAGAAGCTGAAAAGCATTTCTGTTCTTGAGCGAGGTATGGATATCTTCGGAGTACTCCCGGTTTAGAAATTTGATTATGCTGCCGATGTTT
>Ga0209323_10002115_pt1 | contig 13122 bp, 14 predicted proteins | sample Rifsed19ft2_FD_184014 | JGI IMG/M metagenome (GOLD analysis project Ga0209323, IMG submission 184014) | Soil microbial communities from Rifle, Colorado, USA - sediment 19ft 2 (version 2) | ecosystem: Environmental > Terrestrial > Deep subsurface > Rock core/Sediment | place: Rifle, Colorado...
CTCTTATATCTGCGAAGTTTAAATGATACACCTAATTCATTTTTTAGTTCCTTTCTGTTTTCTGTATCAATTTCTTTCTGATATTCGCTTGGTATTCTAACATTGGAATTCATATTTCTTGTTGCGTAATAGACATATGTATTAAGCATTGATTTTCTTTGTTCAAAAGCTTTTTCTGCTTTGTCTAAAAGATTAGCTTTGGCCCGTGCGTCCATATATTGTTTTCTTAGTTCTTTAACTTTATGATGATTTTTAACGATGGATTTAATTGCGCCCTCTCGCAATGGTACATCTTCATCATAGTCATCAATGTATTTCTTTGGTTTGGATCTTACTTTCGCATCGATTTCATTTTCAAGGATATCCAATTCATCTTTTAAATCATCACGATCATTTTTAGCTTGTGCTGCAAGATATGCGTATTCATAAAATTTTTGTGGTTGTTTAAGTAATTCATGGTTCAGATCAAATTCGTTTATTCTAAGATCTGCTTTGTACCTTGTTGACATAATTTTTAATCCCTTATTTTCTGTTCATCATCAATAATGATATCATATCTTGCTTGAAAGATTTGGCGCCAAGGTCTTCAGTATTTTAAAGAAATTTTTCATTCCTTCTTTGAAATAAATACTATTTTCTGGGTTATGCAATACAGCAGCAGGATGAATACACCAACAAATCCAACATGCGTATTTTTCACTCCATGTTGTTTTACCACTAATGGATATAATACCTTGGTTTACGCCTTCAAAAAATTGTCTGTTGGTATTTCCAAATGCCAAAATTACTTTTGGTTTTATCTCCTTTAGTTCAGCATCTAGATATTGACTTCCACATATTTCAATTTGTTTTGAATTTGGCTTATGTGACTTTGATGGATAGCATTTACCTACATTGCTGATATGGAATAAATCTCTTGTATAGCCAGCTTTATTTATTTTCTTCCATAATAGTTTACCTGCTGGTGCATTTCCATAAAAGCCCATACCATGTTTGTTTTCCTGTGAACCAGGTGCTTCGCCAATAATAGCAATATTATATCTCCCAGGGCTTGGAGCTACAGGTCTATTGCATTCATGTATCAGATTACATTTCGAACATTGATTCAGATTTTCAAAGCCTTCGAATGAAACCTTTTTAATTAGTTTTTTATGCTGCAATTTTTTAAGTATTCTAGAATCACCATTTAATGCAGGATCAAGATTTTCAATTCTTATATGTCCATCAAATAGATTATATAAATTTTGATAATTTTCTCTTGGGTTTGCAATTATTCTGAAGTCAAAAAGAGCACAAATTTCATCTGTAATCATAGTTGAATTTTTATCATAAGCATTAATGGATTCTAAAACTCTACCAATTGCTCCTTTATGTTTTTGATTAATATTTTCTTTGGCCACGCTTGTATAAAATGAGCTTATACCTCTTGATTTTTTTGATTGTATATTTGGAAATGATGCAGCTTTTGCTGCTTTTATATCACCAAAGCCTTTTATTTCTTTAAATGGTACATAAAGATCTTTATCTTTTGCAAGCCATATTGCCGAGTCACTAATTCCAACTTTTGGAAGTTTCAATGTAAGACCTATGCGGTATGCTTCTTCTATTAGTTCTGATTTCTTTTGCTTTGCCCCATATGTCAATGATGAACATATAAACTCATTTGGGAAATAATGTTTGAGCCATGCAGTCCAATACCCAACAACTGCATAACAAACGGAGTGTGATTTATTAAAACTATATCTTGCATGTTCTTGTAATGCTATCCAAAATTCCTTTGCTTCTTGTTGAGAAAATAACTTCTGTTTTCTACAACCATTCATAAACTTTTTTTGATATTGTTTGAATTCTGAAACATCGCGTTTTTTACCGATAATTTTCCTAATACTGTCTGCTGTTGAGTATGGCAAGCCAGCGACCTGATTAATTACTTGCATGATCTGTTCTTGATATGCAATTATTCCATATGTATCTTTTGTTATTTGTTCATATACTTTATTTTTATGTTTCCATTTTCCTTTGTGTTTTCTTTTGATATATTCTTCTGTCATTCCTGAATTAGCTGGTCCTGGTCTTACAAGTGCGACTGCATCTGATAAATGACTGAATTCTTCAATTCCCATATCGGTTACTAATTTGGTCATTGTCCAAGTGTTAAATTGAAATATACCAATCGTATTGCCATTATTTATATCATTCAAAACATCTTTATCTTCAAGATCTAAGGATTCAAGTTTAATTGTTTTGTTATGATTTTTCTTAATTAACTTTACGGCCTCACTTATAATTGTTAGTTGTTTTAGGCCAAGTGCATCTAACTTCATTAAACCAACATGTTCTGCATCATCCTTTTCCCAATTGATTAATTTGATTTTATCTCTTACAAGTAAATTACATCTACCGCTTTTGCCAATATTTTGCTTTGAAACAATTAATCCAGCAGCGTGTTGGGAATATGATTTTATGTTATTCTCTAATGCTCTTGCATATTTAATAATCTTTGGATATTTATTAGAAAATTCCTTACATTCTGGATAATTTTCTATAGCATAATGTATCGCGCCGTTTTCATCTTCGACTTTTTCATCTATCATTTTTGTAAATTTGTTAACTTCAAAGTTAGGAATTTTAAAAACTCTTGAAACATCCTGAATAGCTGCTCTTGCTTTCATTCTATTAAATGATGAAACACCAGCAACATTATCTGCACTGTATAATTCTTCTAAATGCTCTTTGATTAGATATCGCTTATTGTCTGGGAAATCCATGTCGATGTCTGGATAATCAATACGATCTTTGTTAATAAATCTATCAAAAATCAAATGGTGTTTTATAGGATCAATCGATGTAATCCCAAGTAGCATTGCCATAAGACTGCCAGCAACAGAGCCCCTAGGTCCAACAGGTATCTCGTTTTTTCTGCACCAATTGCACAATTCCCAAACAATCAAAAAATATCTTGTAAAATTCTTTTCTTTGATAACATCATATTCAAATTTCAATCGATCATAATAAGTTAAATTATGGTTTATACTATGATGAAATTTGTCTTTATATCCTTTCGTACATAGATCCCAAAGTGTTTTATTTTCATTTTCTTCTCCTATCCAGGGGACATTAGGTAATTCTATATCTTGTTTTGGTATTGTGAAGTCAGAACATTTTTCTGCTATCTCTATTGTATTTGTAAAATATTCCTTTTTGTAAAATCCAATTTTTTCAAGTTCAGTTTTCATTTCATCTATAGATCGAAGATGATAACCTTTAAGATCAAATTTCCATCGATTTGGATTATCCCATTTTGATTTTGTTTGTATTGCCAAAAGAACTTCATGCGCTTTCCAATCTTTTCTATTAACATAATGACAGTCATTACTAGCTATGATTTTTATTTTATTTTCATTTGCTAGTTTTGTAATAAATTGATTATGTTTAATTTGTTCTTTCGAATTATGTGGCATAATTTCGCAATATAAATCATTCCTTTTTATATCATGAAGATCTTGAAAGAATTTTAACCCATCCTTGCAGGTCTTAGTAAATGACAAAACACATGCTGTTCCAATGACAAGACCTTCATGATATTTTAGAAGTGTTTCGAAATTAATTCTTGGCTTATAATAGAAGCCTTCTAGGTTGGCTAATGTCAATATTTTGCATAGATTTTTAAATCCTTTTAGTGTTTTTATCCATAGGCAAATATGCCCCCTAGGTGATTTCTTTTCCCATTCTTTTACTATGTATCCTTCACAACCTAGAATTGGTTTTATATTTTGTTCTTTGCATGCTTTCTGAAAACGGATAAGTCCATCTATATTCCCATGATCTGTACAGGCAAGATATTTAAATCCAAGTTCTTTCGCTCTTGTGATATAATCTTTATGCTGCCCCATTCCATCAAGTTGTGAATATACACTATGCACATGGAGATGTGCAAAATCTAGATTATTCATGGCATTTTTCGTTTTCGATAATTTCATTGATGCACTTTATAAGAAGATCTTCAAAGCTTTCATTTTCAATAGATTCTTCTGTATATTTTGCCCTAATATCATCTAATATATAGTTTGCATAACATTTTAATTTTGCTTTAGTCAACTTCTTATGGCACTCTTTTTCATCACAGAATGGGCCATCATCATAATTATAATGATAAGAATGGAATCTGCATTTAATATCATAGCATTCAATAGTCATTTTTTATTACTCTTTCTATATATTTATTTTCTTAAAATAGAATTAACAATATTTGGGTGATCTTTTAAATAAGAAAAAATATGACTAATAACATCTATAGTCCATCCATTTCCAATACAATTATATCTTTTTCCCTTTGGAATCATTATTGTATAATCTTCAGGTAATGTTTGTAATCTTTCCCATTCTTTTAACGTAAGATATCTTATTTTATCTTTATCAATGATACTACAAAAAATTTTTGTAGTATCATTGATTCCTGATTGAGCCGTTAATGTTGTAAACTTTTCTTGTATATTTATTTTTTGTTTAACACTTCCTGGATTACTAACCAAAGTATTACATTTAGATTGATTTTTATTTAATATCTTATATGTACTTTTATATTTATATTCATGATTCTTAAGTTTCTTTAATTTCCAATCTGGATATATTTCTTTTTTAATATTATCTTGATCATTTTCTAATATATCTTTTAGAAAAATTTTTTTGTTTTGAGGTTGATCTATTGATGAGATTCTTTGTTTATTTTTTATACTACTCCATCTTGAAAATGAATTCGTTTTGTATTTAATATTTGTCCAATATAATCGTCTTCTATTTTGTGCTGAAACCAAATTTGAATTTATTTCTATAGGAAGAATATCAAGAAATTTTGATATTGTTTCTTTACTTTTCCTTTTCATTATAACATTTTCAAGAATAAATAAAAGTTTAGGATTTCTTTTCTCAAGTTCATTTTTAATTCTTACATATTCAAAAAATAATTTACTTCTAGGATCATTAAAATTTAATTGCTTACCTGCAAAACTAAATCCTTGACATGGACTTCCGCCAATTAACAAATCTATTTTAGGCAAATTACTTACATTAATTTTTGTTATATCATATAATTGTATAGTATTAGGAAAGTGATATTGTGTTACTTTAATTGCATATTTATCGATTTCAGAAGCAAAATATTTATGAACTAATATATTAGCTCTTTGTAATGCAAGTTGACCACAACTAATTCCATCAAAAAGACTAAGAACATTTATTTTTCTCAAGATTATTCTCCAACTTTTAATATTAAGATTTTAATATGAAAAGTTTTTCATATTTATTTTCTTCTTCTAATAAAATTTTTAATAGTCTTTTTTTTACTTGTTGTATTTTGCATAAACATATTGCGCATCTTCAGTTGTATTCTTTCTGGATTTGGGTCTTCACATAAAGAACCACCATATAGATAAGATCGTTTTGTTAAAAATACTTTTTGTGCTTCAAGTTTTAGTGTATTTCCCAAAATAACTACGCCATTCAAATTAAAAAACATAAGATTCAATGCTGTCATTTGAATACAAGTAAAATCAATATCCTGTCCATAAAAACAAGATTTGTCTACATTCTTACAAGACATATTTTTGCAACAAGCAATTAAACTTCCTCCAGCACCACAAGCAGGATCAAGAATATTTCCATTTAATTCTGTATCACTTATTGTTAATTTAGCCATAAGATCAGTCAATACTGGTGGAGTAAAAAATTGTCCAGTACCTTTAAATGCAGAAAATTCCATATACAAATATCCAAGCGTTTCCTCATTTGTTAATTTCATATGAGAAAGTAATTCACCTAATGCAAATGAAAAATAATCTGCTGGTCTAGTATTTTCTTTTTGATCATTATTATATCGATTCATTACCTTTAGATATTCTGGGTCGCGTCTTTGAAAAGACCAAAACATTAACTCTATCCAATCTGTAAAAACTTGTGATTGTCTATGCCCATATGAACAAATCAAAGTAAGATATTTTCTAATAGACTTTAGATGTTGTGTTTCAGTATTTGTAGTTTGACAATATGTATGAATTTTTCGAAGTTGTTTTTTAATTCTTCTTCTAATTATAATTTTTTCTTTTCTATGTCTTCTTTTTATTTTCATTTTGCTACATTTATTTTTTATCTCTAAATAAAAGAGTTAAAAGAGAACAGAATTTTCTATGAAAAAAATGCGTTGATGGGTAAACTTCAAGACATTTTTGGAGAGCTTCATCATCGGAAAGAAATTCCGATGAACGATCACAACTCCATTCCTTTAAAAGTTTTTTGCTATATTTTTCAATATCATTAGTAATCCCTGATGTTCTATATTCTTGCATAATGGCTTCAACTGGAGTTGTAAATCCAAATATCCACATATCTCTTATAGTAGAATGGAAAAACATCAAATATTTATAGTGGTCCTCATCAAATTTTGACATATCGTATTCCCTTTTTAATTATTATACTACCAGTAACCATTTCTTTTAATTCTGATATTGACATTTTCTTAAAGCAATTCATGCATATGATTATTCTATTTATTGATTTCCAGTATTTTGTATTGTTATCAATAACACATTTGCATTTTTTGCATAATCTTTTCATTTAATACATTCCTGATTTTATTGCTTTTAATAATCCTTTTTATGTATATTTAGCATTCTTGGCAACATTTTGGAATCATCTGTGCATTACCAGTTGTAATCAAGCAGTAAAGATAACAACCAAAATGAGCAATTTTTAAAGAATCTCTAAGCCCATCTCTTTGACCTCTTGAAGATTTACCAATTCTATCTGTATATGCTTCAAGCTTTCCTTGAATTTTTTCAGCAGTAAATTTTGCAATTGTTTTATCAGGGAAATTTCCATACTGAGGTGTGACATATTCAATGATGTGAAATTCTACATGATTTGAAAACGTATCCCACGAAACAAAACTATTTGTTAAAACGGAATAAAGCTTACATGCGGTTTTTGCTATTTCAATTGCCACTTCAGATTGATTTTTACATTCATTTGTAATCGAATTAACCCAACAATCCAATTGCTCTTGAATTTCATCTAATTTCACAATCAGAACCGCATCTGGATATTCAAATAGATCAGTTTTTACAACTCTTGAAAATGCTCTCCATTGTTCATTTTTGGTATGATCATAATTTCTCATTTGCTTTTCTCCTTCGATTATGAATTATGGTTTTTCTTGAAGTAATGCGCCACAATCTAAACATTGTGATCTTAAAACATTTGAATAGACATATTCACTATCACTTTTAATTTTATACCATTCATGAACTTGTTTGAAAATAGCACATCCACATTCACAGTGGATTTGTATTTTCATTTCTTCTGGAATATCTTGAATATTTACTTCTTGTTGATCATTGATATTTTTAATAAATGGTTTAACCTGACTCATAAGTTTTCTCCTTTTGACTTTATATAAACTTTTTAATGTTTGATTTTTTAATTTTTTTTATGCCAAATTGATATGCTTTTTTCCAATATATTCTAACATCTGTTCTTTCATTTGTATTGAAGCCATTCCATGGCTTTGATGTTCTTTTTGTTTCTATTTTAACATAATTTGGATGTAAATCATGCAATTTTTTTGCTGCATCTTTCATTGTTTGTGGTGATCGATATATGCTACAGCCTCCACTATCATTGCTTTTTCTATGTCCATTAGCATAATTATAAACAATTCTGTTTGGGTGACCAAATTCTAATAATTGTAAGGTGATATCAAAATCTGACATAAGTCTTATTCTATTCATTTTAATATTAAGTTGTCTTAATTTATCAACATTAAATCCCATTACCCTATATGCTCTATTATTATCCAAATAATTTTCTTTAACCCTGTTATTCCCTTCAATAGGTGAGAGAGCAACGTGAATAAAATTATGTTTATTTAAAAGCAAATATAACTTATTTAGCCCTCTAAAAGATTGGAATGTATTTGCTTTAATTAACTTGTTATTATTTCTGTATGAAAAAGATAAATCATCATCCATGAAAATTATATATTTTGCATCTGTATTTTCATAAATCCATTGTTTTTTATCCCATGCACAACCATAATTATTTGTTATAAAATTTCCTGTATTTGGTGGAAATTTTATAATTCTTTCTTGTGGGATTATATCTGAACAATATACAAGATGATTTAAATATTGATCCGCATCACAAACTAGATATGTTCTTTTTAAGATAAAAGGATGCAAATTTAAAATTGTTCTTTGTCTTTTTGCACGATCTCTAGTTGGAATATAAAATTTTATATTTTGCATATTTACCTATTAAATTTTTCCAAATTTCTAATATCTTTTATTTTTGGGATTGGCATAGCTAATTTGCCTAACTTGTCTGGGAGCAAGCCATTTTTTGCAGAAAAAGCATTACAACCATAACATATAGAAAATTTTCTGCCAAAATAATATAAAACTTTTCTAGCAGATTGTAAATTAACATTTTGCCATATATTAGTTATTGAATTCCTATAAATATTGTCTATTATAAATTTTTGCTTCCAATCCAAACAGCATAATATAGCATTACCATTATATTTAAAAGATAATTCTCTAAATGGACGATAACATCTTTGATTGATTTTAGAAAAATCTAATTTGCCGCTATTTCCGGCGGTATTGTGTAATTTTCTTTGACCTATATTTTTTTGACCTATATTATTTAAAACAACCAGATAATGTTTATTTGATTTGTGTTTACTATATATATTAATTTCTGGATAGATATAAATTCTTATCTTTTTTGTTAGGTCACTTATAATTTTTTTAACAATCCCTGTATTATAATCATCTAAAGCTAAAACATTTACATATTGCAGAACATCATATATAGAAATTTTTTTATTTGCTATTTGTGTGGCATTACTAGTTAATGTAAAAGATGATTTCGGTAGTATTTCTCTATATAATCTAAGAATTTTTATAATATTTGGGTTAAGTAATGGCTCGCCATGCATGGCAAATTCAACCCTGATTGGCTCCCATATATCGGCGATACCTTCAGCTATTAAACGTGCTGTTTTGATACTAATGAATTTATAATCTTTTTGTTTATCTCTTATGCTTTTTATAGCACAAAATTTACAAGATAAATTACAACCTTCTGTTAATTCAACCTTGACAACATTTGGTTTGGGTTGTATTAAAAGTCTTTCTTTCATTTTGTTAAATCTATTCCTTCTTTTGACCATTCTTCTTCATATTCTGATGGATTATATTTAAATATATAGTTCTCATTTGAATCTAAAGTAACAGGTAGTAATTTACCATGAAAATAATTTCTAGGGTTTGATGGAGATTGTAAATTGTTCCATATAGTATTTGCAATAGATAGATGATTTGAATTTCTTCTCCTACATTGATCAACACAAGATAGGGCAAAACCCTCAAATTTTTGTTCTAATAAATAACTATCATGTTCTGGATTAAATACATGATGAAATTTTAATTTAACGATTTTGTTTTCTGCATGATATATTTTTCTTGCCTCTTTAAGATGATATGTCAGTTGGTTTTTAGTCCAGTTTTGTAATTCTGGATTATCTGGATATTTACTTGGTAATCCACAACAGCTTCCGCTCATATTAAGTTCTTTATAATCTGGGTCGGAACACGCAAACAGAATATTGTTTTTAATACAAAAAGTATAAATTTGTTTTATAAATATTTCTTTTACAAGTCTGTTTAGTCTCAGATAGCTTCCTCTGGAATTAGGAGATAACGTGGAAAAATATCTTATAATATTTTTAGTTCCAATTAAATCACCAATATGTTTATATCTTTTCATTAGTCCTTTGTTATAATATTGTCTTTGGTCAAGTGCAAAAAATTCTATAGAGATCCCCTTAATACCCGCCTTGGCACATCGATCTAATAATTCACCAAGACCATCATCTGATATCCCAATGATAAATGGCCTTAATCTTAATATAGTATAATAACCCATATCAGATAACATTTTGATCATTTCAATCCGTTTACTTGTTACTGGGACGCCAATCTCTATTTGTTTTGACATATCATCATTAGGGCAAATAATAGAAATCTGAAATGCAAAATTTTTATTGGTGGCATATTTCAAAAATAATTTCTGAAAGTTTGGTCTTAATATAGCAGTACCCTTAAAACTAAATAATGTAGGATATTTTAATTTAGCCAGTTCTGAAACTATTTCATAACCAATATGATTTGTTTTTTCAAAGTTACAAAATGGGTCTGCTAGACCTCCCCAGTGCAAAACAAATCTTTTACTATAAAAATGTTTATATAGTAATTTATTTTTAATATCTTGTGCCTCTCCATTTAAAGCATAAATCATTTTTTTTGAATTTACAGAACGCAATGACCTTGTGAAGTTCATTTTATTTACTTTAAATGCATATGCAAAACAATATTGACAACCTAATGAACAATAACTGTATTGGTCAAATGTCAAAGGCATTGAACAGTCCATGAATTCGCTAGTAATCCTTGGACTACCATAATTTTGATTACTATTTTTAAATCCTTTATTTTGCAATACAAATTTTAATGATTCTTGCCTAATACTATCATTCATATTTTAATCTTTCTGTTATTTTTTGAAATTAAATAATATTCATTTCTTGATGAATCAAACTGAATTCTATTTTTATCTATTAGCTGTAGTATCTTTACAATAAATGCAGTATCATAACTATTGTTTTTGATATGTTTACTAATCCTAAAGTGCCTAGACCACAAATCTAAATATTTTACATCAGGCAAAATCAAGGAAATAGTTTTTTTATCAATGGCATTTTGTCTTTTATCTTTTTTATAATTATAAAATGGTATTGGCTCCGGCTTTAATAGTTGGATTTCTATTTCTCTAATTTGTTCCTTTGTTTTATTCATAATCAATTTCATGAATCTTTTTATTATGAATTTATTATTAATTATCTTTTTATTAAAAAATTCATCAATATTTTTCATTTATTCACCATTTTTTAGACCATAAAGGGATGGTGGATTAATATTCATTTTTTTAAATATGCAAATGATTTGCTTTGCTATTTTGTAATTGCAATTAAAGGTTTCACATATCTTTTTAATTAATTTTGGCTCTTTCATTTTTGGCATCTTTGGATATTTAATAAATGGTGCCTTTTGCTTTTTGATATTACTACTATAAATTGATGCTAATAATTCATTAGGGATTCTATTAATATATTGGTTGCATACTTCAGATGTTTTAAATGATTGCATATAAAAACTTAAAAGCCTGTTGATCATATATGGGTTTGTTACATTTATATTATCTAATTCAAAAATTGATTTTAACTCTTCAAATAATGGGTTCATGACAACTTCCCTAAAATTTAATTTCCTTCTCCTGAATCATACATATATCTATTATACATGCAATTGCGTTGATTTCTTTATCAACGGCAAATTTATCCTTGTACATGTACTCTGCAACTGACAACGCACAGTCCGCAATATATTTACTTTTTATTGTCTTGAGATAGGTATTAAATAGATATTGATATAGCCAAATAAAATTACTTATACCTAACCACATCTCTCTAATTGCTCCAATTTTCGCCTTAACCAATAAATTTTTTAGTAGATCAAGATTGGGTTCTTTATCCATCATGTGTTTAAGATTTAGATTATTGTCGATAGAGCACGATTGTAAATTATTGATAATAGATCTTACATCTGGATAGTATTTTTTGATAATGATCTTGATATCTGATTTTTCATATTGTACTTTTTCATGCTTCAAAATTTTTTTACAACTGATTAATGTATCCTTAAATGGTAGGGTATCAAATTGGAAATGTGTACATCTTGATCTGATTGGCGATTGGATTTGCTGTAATTCATTTGCAGCAAAAATAAATCTGCAATTAGATTGATATCTTTCGATAGTATTTTTCAATGCTCCTTGACTATCATGACTCAATCCGTCTGCTTCATCCATAAATATTATATTTATTTTATTCTTATCAAGTCTTAATTTACTTGCAAAATGTCTTACTTTAGTTTTAATGGTCGCAATGCCTCTATCCTCAGATGAGGCATTCAATGTTAAATAATTTGATGCGCATTGTTCTATCAATATATTGGCTATAGTTGTCTTGCCAGAACCGGCAGGGCCGGTCAATAGTAAATGTGGTATTTCTTTTTTTTTGATATAGCTGTTTAAATGCTTTTGAATATAATCATTTAAGATAAGATCTCCAATTGATTTTGGACGGTGTTTTTCATACCATATCAAATTCTTTTTATTCTTCATCATTTTCTGATTTATCCTGTGAATCATATAACATTACTGCCCATAAAGTATTTTGATCATGAACAAGAATGGGTTTTTCATTTGCTATATAAAGATAGGTTATATTTTCATTGCTAAAATCAAGACACGCAAAGATCTTTGCAAGATAATCACCATTAAATTTAATATCAATTGACTTTGAATCTTTATCAAGTCTTTCAATATTTTCATCGATGGTTAACTTAAACAAATGGGTATTATTATCTCCGCATGTGACAATAATAGTTTTATTTTTATGATTATAACTGATCGATGTTTCGTTTTCTTTCATTTTGGATAATGATATATATGATAGAAAATCTTTGACAAATGATTCTGTTAATTTAATTTTGTACTCTTGCAAGTCAATAAGTTTCTGCTTTGTATTTTCTTTAGGGCTATCTTTATTTATTGTGGTTGCTATCAGTTCAGGATCAGATAACAGATATGTTAATGATCGTTTTGCATCTTTGCATTTGAAGATAATCCTATCATTTTTATATTGCATTTCGATTTGAGTATCATTTAGTGTGTTTAAAAATTTGATTAGTAATTCTATATTGCCATTGCCTAATCCAAGTTCTAATTTATCAACTTGATCTTTGGATAATATATTGATACCAGCAATAACAATAATGTTGTTTGATAAATCAACAGCTTCGATTTTAGCAGTCTTTTTTCTAATAACCATTACACAATCTTCAATAATGCCATTAAGTGATATCCGTTTCAGTAGATTCATTAATGGCTTAACTTTTATTTGTATTGACTTCATAAGTTGTTCTCCTATAAATAGAAACAAAAAAA
>Ga0209323_10002118_pt1 | contig 13117 bp, 12 predicted proteins | sample Rifsed19ft2_FD_184014 | JGI IMG/M metagenome (GOLD analysis project Ga0209323, IMG submission 184014) | Soil microbial communities from Rifle, Colorado, USA - sediment 19ft 2 (version 2) | ecosystem: Environmental > Terrestrial > Deep subsurface > Rock core/Sediment | place: Rifle, Colorado...
CCCGCTGGAGAAGTGGGCCTTCAGCATCGAGGGGCAGGTCGAAAAGCCGGTGCGCTGGTCGTGGGAGGAGTTCCAGGGGCTGCCTGCCCAGGACTTCACCGTCGACATCCACTGCGTGACCAAGTGGACGAAACTGGACACCCGCTGGAGCGGAGTCAGCGTCGACACCCTGCTGGAGCACGTCCAGCTGGACCCAAAGGCCCGATTCGTTATGGCCTACTGCGACGGAGGCTACACCACTAACCTGCCGCTGCCGGATCTGCTCAACGGGCAGGCGTTCGTCGCCTACGGATACGACGGCCGGCCGCTGGCGCCGGAACATGGAGGCCCGGCCCGGCTGGTGGTCCCCCATCTGTATTTCTGGAAAAGCGCCAAGTGGGTCCGTGGGTTGCGGCTGATGGAGCAGGACAAGCGCGGATTCTGGGAATCGGCCGGGTACCACCATCGCGGGGATCCATGGAAGGAAGAGCGGTATGCGGGTGATTGATTATGCTTAACCGCACTCTGGAATGGCAGATCGCCACCGTAGCCGCGATCCGAACCGAGACGGCCCGCACCAAGACCTTCACCCTGTCACTCCCCGCGTGGGTGCGGCATCTGCCCGGGCAGCATTACGACCTCCGGCTGACCGCGCCGGACGACTACCAGGCCCAGCGCAGCTACTCCATCGCCTCCGAGCCGGAGCGGGAAGGGGAAATCGACCTGACGGTCGAGAGCCTCCCGGGGGGCGAAGTGTCCGGCTATCTGCACGACGTCCTGGTGCCGGGCGACCGGCTGGAAGTGCGCGGCCCCATCGGGGGTTACTTCGTCTGGGAGGTTTCCCGGGGAGGCCCGCTGCTGCTGGTGGCCGGCGGATCGGGCGTGGTGCCGCTGATGTCCATGCTCCGCCACCGGAGGGCGGTCGGCTCGAGCGTCCCGGCCCGGCTGCTGTACAGCTCCCGGACCCCGGAGGATGTGATCTACGCCGACGAGCTGAAAAGCCTGCAGGAGGGCGGCGATGGGCTGGAGGTCATTCACACCTTCACCCGCTCTCAGCCGGCGGGGTGGACCGGCTACGCCCGCCGCATCGATCCGGACATGTTGAAGGAGATCTACCGCCCGCTGGGGGGCAAGACGCAAGTGTTCATCTGCGGACCGACGCTGTTGGTGGAAGCGGCGGCCGATGGATTGGTCGCCGCCGGCCTGGCACCGGAGCGCATCAAGACCGAGCGCTTCGGCCCCAGCGGTGGATCGGTCTGAAGGAGGAGGCAAGGCATGGATGAGCCACTAGATGGAGCTCATGAGCTCATGTTGGATGGTAACGCTGCGGCCGGGATCCTGTACGAGATTTTCGGCCAGGAGATGACCGCCGGCCCGATCGAGTGTGGCGGCTGCGGCCGGGAGGGGGAGCTCGGCAGCCTGCTGGCCTTCGCCCCGGCCCCGGGATTCGTGCTGCGCTGCCCGGCCTGCGAGCAGGTGATCCTGCGAATCGTGCAGACCCCCGATCACGTGTATCTGGACGCCCGCGGTGCGGTGTACCTGAGATTCGTCAGGCAGGCGGCCTGACGCCCAACAGTCGGCGAGGAGAGGCGCAATGGACATCGAGTCGTTTTGGGAGTACAGCGACCCGGCCGCAAGCGAGCAGCGCTTTCGCCAGGCGCTGGACTCGGCCGAGGGCGACCAGCGGCTGGAGCTGCAGACCCAGATCGCCCGCAGCTATGGGTTGCGCGATCGCTTCGAGGAGGCCCATCAGCTGCTGGACGAAGTCGAGAGCCAGCTGGCCGGGGCCGGACCGCGGCCGCGGCTGCGCTACCTGCTGGAGCGCGGCCGAACCTTCAACTCCGGCGGTGACCGGGACAAGGCCCGGGCCCTGTTCGTGCAGGCCTGGGAGGGGGCTCAGTCAGGCGGGCAGGAGGGCCTGGCGGTGGACGCCGCCCACATGGTGGCGGTCACCCATTCCGGCACGCCGGAGGCGGTCGAGTGGAACGAGCGCGGGCTGAGCATTGCCCGCCGGTCGCAGGACGCCAGGGCCCGGGCGCTGGTCCCGGCTATGCTTAACAACAGCGCCTGGGATCTATTCGATATGGGACGTTATGACGAGGCGCTGGGGTGGTTCGAGCAGGCCCGCCAGGAGTGGATCCAGCGCGGCCAGCCCCGGCAAATCCACATCGCCCGGTGGGCGGTCGGCCGCTGCCTGCGGGCGCTCGAGCGCTGCACCGAGGCGCTGGAGATCCAGCGGGCCCTGGAAAGCGAGGACGAGGCAGCCGGTGCAGCGGACGGCTTCGTGTATGAGGAGGTGGCGGAGAACCTGGCGGCGCTGGGCCGGTCCGACGAGGCCAGGCCCTACTTTGCGAAAGCCGCCGACCGATTGAGCCAGGACCAGTGGTTTGTGGAAAACGAGGCGGCTCGCCTGGCCAGCCTCAAGGAACGGGGCGGAGGCGCCTGAAGGAGTCATGCTAGTTTCGCTTAGGCATCGACCAGCCTCAGCATGAGAGATGGCCGACGTTGAGTAAGGGACGTCTGGAGGCCTTCAGCGACGGGGTGATCGCCATCCTGATCACCATCATGGTGCTCGAGCTGCGCGGCCCGGAGGAGCCTAGCCTGGCCGCCCTCCGGCCTTTGGTCCCCAAGTTACTGACCTACTTCCTGAGCTTCCTGTTCCTGGCCATCTATTGGAACAACCACCACCATCTCTTCCAGGTGGTCCGGCGGGTCGACGGCCGGGTGCTGTGGGCCAACGTCCATTTGCTCTTCTGGCTGTCGTTGGTGCCCTTCGTCACGGCCTGGACGGGCGAGAACGGCTTCGTCTCTACTCCGGTCGCGCTGTACGGTGTCGTGCTCATATGCGCCGCGATAGCCTATTACCTGCTGGTCCGTTCGTTGCTGCGTCTGCACCCGGCGGATTCGCCCCTGGCCCTCGCCGTCGGGAGGGACTTCAAGGGCAAGCTCTCCATTGTGATCTACGCGCTGGCCGTCCTGTTCTCGCTGGCCAGCGCCGTGGCGGCCTGGGCCCTGTACGTCCTGGTGGCGATGATCTGGCTGGTCCCCGATCGGCGGATAGAGAAGGTCGTCGATTGATCGAGGATGGTGCATAATGAGCCTGGATCGCAGCCCGCGCGGTCGACCCCAGCGGGGAAAGGGGTTGCAGACATGAAATGGACCGCTGCCTGGATGTTCGCCGCGCTGGCCGTGGGAGCCTGCGCGATGTTCCAGCCGCAAGGGCCGCCGCCGGAGGGTGAGCTGGCCACCCGGGTGAGCGGCACCCTGACAGCCATTCCGCCGGTCATCACCCTGCCTCCGGAAACTCAGGCGACCCCGGAGGCCCCCAGCCCGACCGCCACGTCAGAACCCACTCAGGCTCCGCCCACCGCCACCTTCACACCGGAACCTTCGGTCACGCCGCTCCCCAGCTTCACCCCGCTCGCCACACCGACCCTGCTGTCCGGCGATCCCCGGTCGCAGCTCGGCAACCCGACCTGGCGCGATCCGTTCGACGCCACCAACAACTGGCCGCTGGGCGAGGACGACTTCACCCGGGCCGAGATCGAGGACGGCCAGCTGGTCATGACCGGCCTCTCGACCACCGACGGTTGGCGGCTGACCTCGCCGGAAGTCCACGACTTCTACATCGAGATGACCGTGGAGACCGAGTCCTGCACTTCGACCGATCACTACGGCCTGATGGTCCGCGTTCCCGACCGGCATGAGGCCAATCAGGGCTACCTGTTCGCCTTCACCTGCGACGGGCGCTATTCGCTGCGGGCCTGGGATGGGGAGACGATGACCTCCCTGGTCCCCGCCACCGCCAACGCCTCCATCCTGGCCGGTTCGGACAAGACCAACCGGATGGGACTGATGGCCGACGGCGACCGACTGGTGTTGTACGCCAACGGGGTGCAGCTCAGGGAGGTCGAGGATGATGCCTACGATGAGGCGGGGTCCTTCGGCGTATTCGTGGGTGCCAGGCAAACCGCCGATTTCACCATTCGGGTGAGCGAGATCGCCTACTGGGAGAATCCCTGAGCCGGGCTTCGGTCCACGAGCCTGGCGATGTCCATGCGGCGAGAAGGACTTCGCCCGCTATCCCTGGGCGGGCAATCGTCTCGGCAATGCTGATCCTGGAATCTCCTCCAGCGTCCACCCGACTACTGGCCAAGTCGCCTTGAGACTGCGGGTCTACCTCCTGCTCGCCTTGGCTTTGCTCTATGTCTCGGCGACGGCGCTGTATGATGCCCTCTCCGCCGATCTGACTCGGGACGAACACCAGTTCATGGCCGGCGCCTACCTGATCGCCGAGCAGGGTCTGCGTCCCTATCAGGATTTTGCCTACTTCCACATGCCCAACCTGAGCTATGTGCAGGCCTTGTTCTTCCTGACGCTGGACCATCCCCTGCTCGGTGCCCGGCTCTTCTCCGCGGCGAGCGCGGTGGCGTTGGTGGTGGGGCTGTTTCTGGCGGCCAACGCCCTGGCGCCGCGGAAGCAGGACGAGTCCTGGGTCATCATCTCGCTCAGCAGCGCCCTGCTGTTCGCCAATTCGAGGCTGTTTGCGGACGCCGCCGGTTTCGTCTGGAACCACGCACCGGCGGCGCTGGCCTCGCTCCTGGCATTCATGCTGCACCGCCAAGTCATTCGCCGCAACCTCCCCGCCTGGCTGGCTGCCTCGAGCGGCTTCCTGCTCGGGCTGGCCATCGGGTTTCGCCTGACATCCTTCCCGTTGATCTTCCCCTTCCTGGCCGCACTGCTGCTGGCACCCAGGGTGCACCTTCGGGCCAGGGCGCTGGCCGTCCTGGCCTTCGGCCTGGGCGGGCTGCTGGCCAATGCCCCGGCTCTCAGCGCCCTGGCCTCGTCTCGAGATGCGTTCATCTTCGGCAACCTCGGCTATCCCCGTCTGAACACGCTGTACCGGCAGGAGCAGGGATTTCAAATCGGCATGACGTTGGCGGGGAAGATCGAGCTGGCGGCCACGGAGGTCCTCCGACGATTGCCGGAATTGTTGCTCCTGGCGGCCGTGGTGTTTAGCCTCACCGGTGTGCGGCCGAGACGGTGGCTGCAGCTTGTCGCCTCCCATCCCGATTTTCTGCTGCTGCTGTCGGTGGTCCCCTTCGTGCTGATCGGGGCCCTGGCTCCCACGCCGACCTTTTCACAGTACTTCATCGGACTGGCGGCCTTTAGCGCTCTGCTGGCACCATACGGTCTGGCGTACCTGAAATCACCGGAGGGTCGGCGGTCGGGAGTCTGGCTGCTTGCCAGCAGCGCGATGCTGTCGACCCTGTACGGTGGTATTCCGAAATCCACATCCTCGTTGGAGCTGCTGGTTCGGCCGGGGCTGTGGGCCCCGATGCGGTTGCACGTACAGGCCGCCCAGCTAGCCCTGCGCCTGACCGATCAGGGGGTGAACGGCGAGGTGCTCACGCTGGCTCCGACCTATGTCGTCGAAGCCGGACTCCCGATCTTCCCGGAGTTTGCCTCGGGTCCCTTCGGATGGCGGGTCGGCCATCTGATGTCGCCGGCCGACCGCAGGCGCTACCGGCTGGTGGCCCCGGCAGACCTGGAAGAGTTCCTGAGCGCGGTCAAACCGGAGGCCATGCTGACCGATGCGCCCCAGGTTGGTCAGCTGGATGGGCTCCTGGGGCAAGCCGCCCTGCAACTGGGCTTCCAGCAGGAAGTGCTGTCCGATATCCTCGTGCTCTGGACCCGCTAGCGCGCGTTCAGAGTTCGCCCCGGAGGCGCATCGCCTGGTGGGTTGTACGCATGCAGGTGTCCATCACCACCTGCAGCCCCGCCTGTCGAGCTCGCTCCGCCGCTTGCTCGTGGATGATGCCCGACTGCATCCAGACGACTTTGGCCCCTATGCGGATGGCGTCCTCAACCACCGGCGGCACATCTTCGGAACGGCGGAAGATCTGCACCACGTCCACCGGCTCCGGGACCTCCAGCAGGCTGGGGTAGGCGGTCTCGCCCAGCGCCGAGCGCAAGTTGGGATTCACCGGGATGATGCGATAGCCCTGCTGCTGCAGGTAGGCCGGGACCGTGTGGGCCGGACGATCCGGCCGGTCGGAGAGGCCCACCACCGCAATGGTCTTGCTGGTGGCCAGGATGCCCTGTATGCGCTGCCATGCCGAGGAGGGGGGTTCAGCGGTCGGGGCCATACGGTCACTCCTGCGGGGCGTGGGTCAGGACGAGCCCGTTCTGAGAAGGGTCGCGGACCAGGTAGCCTTCCGGGAATTGTTCCACGGGCGGCCCGGCCGCCCGGACCCTCTCCAGCGTTCGCTCCAACTCGTCTCTGTCAGGCAGCACCACGGTGAAGTGGCGCAGCCCCTGCGACCCTGGAGCGGGCGGGGGCGCGCCCTCCCCGACCCAAGTATTGAGCCCGATGTGGTGGTGGTAGCCGCCGGCTGAAACCATCCCCATCCGGAAAGCCCGGGCGACACCCATGTTGTCGAAGCCCAGCACCTCGTGATAGAAGCGCATCGAGGCCTGCAGGTCGGCGACGTAGAGATGCACATGCCCCATGGTCGTGGACGGCGGCATCGGCGCATCCAGTCGATCGTCCGGTGTCAGGTGTTCAAACAAGGCTTCCACGTCCAGCGGTTCCCGGCCGTCGCTGGGGATTCCGTCGGCGCGCTGCGCCAAGAAGGTGCCATTGGCGAAGCCGAAGGTACCGTCCTCCGGCGTATCGGTATACAGCTCGATGTTCTGACCTTCCGGGTCGTCCAGGTAGGTGGTCTTGGTCATGATGTGATCGGTGGGGTAGTTGGGGTAGCGCAGCCCGAACAGCCGAGCGATGGCGCGCGCCAGCTCCTTGCGGTTCGGGAGCAAGAGCGCGAAGTGGTAGAGGCCGGTCGTGCCGCGCCTGCGCGGCGCACCGGGGAGCTCGCTCAGTCGCAGCAGGTCCTTCCCTCCTGTGCCCAGTCCGGCGGCGCCAGCTTCCCGCCAGCGGAGCTGGAGGCCGAGGACCTGTTGATAGAACTCCAGCTGGCGGTCCAGGTTGGCCACCGTGAGGTGGACCAGCCCGATGCGGGTTTGCGGGTGGATACGGAACTGCGTCTCGCTGGTCGTCATGGAGAGTGCCATGATTCTACCGTGTCCGGTATCATTCTCGGCGGCGGCAAGCACGGGTCGTCGGATGGGGTGCTGAGGTGGATGTCTACCTTGAGGTCGGATCGAAAAGGACCTTCGCCGGGGCTGTGGAATGGGCCGGCTGGTGCCGCAGCGGACGGGACGAGGCTGCCGCCCTGCAGGCCCTTCTCGGCTCTGGAGTGCGCTATCAGGGCGTGCTGCAGGCGGTCGGGCTCGTGTTCGCCGCCCCGGCGGATGTAGAATCGCTGACTATCGTGGAGCGGCTGATCGGCAACTCGACCACCGACTTCGGCGCGCCGGGGGTGGCCCCGGCCGGCGACGCCGCTCCGATGGACGAGGCTGAGTTGGGAAAGGCACAGACCATGCTGGAAGCGTGCTGGCGGGCTTTTGATTCCGCTGTCGAACTCGCCCGCGACCGGGAGCTGCGCAAGGGACCCCGCGGCGGCGGCCGGGAGCTGGAGGGGATTGTTCGCCACGTGCTGGGGGGCGACGCCGGGTACCTGGCTGGGCTCGGTTGGAAATTCAAGGAGGCCGCCGGAGAAACCCTGGACCGGGAGCTCCAACGAACGCGTCAGGCGATCCGGCAGGGGCTGGTGGCCGCGGTGCGAGGTGAGCTGGCGGAGCGGGGTCCGCGCGGCGGCGTTCGCTGGCCGGCGCGCTACTACGTGCGCCGGGCCGCCTGGCACGTGCTCGATCATGCCTGGGAGATCGAGGACCGCCTGTGAACAAACGTCAGGCCGTGCTCAGCCTGATTGCCGGGGAAGGCCCGCCCTCGATCATTCCGGCCGCCTTCTTCCTGCACTTCGACCAGGCTCACCACCAGGGACAGGCCGCCATCGACCGGCAGCTCGAGTTCTTCCGCGCGACCGGCATGGACCTGATCAAGATTCAGTTCGAGCAGGCCATCCAGCCCTCGATCCATGGTCCGGAGGACTGGAGGAAGATCCGGCCGCAGCCCGAGGAGTTCTTCGAGCCGACCGTTCGGGTGGTCGAAGGGTTGGTCCGTGCCGCCCAGCGCGAAGCCCTGGTGATCCTGACGCTCTACTCCCCCTTCATGTGGATGGTGCGCATAGCCAAAGGGGAAAATTTGGCCAATCACTTCTCAGAGCAACCTGTGGCCGCCGCCGGGGGGCTGGAGGCCATGACTGAGACCGTATTGAACCTGGTGCGCGCCTGCCGCCGCGTGGGGGTTGATGGTTTCTATGCCTCCAGCCAGGGCGGAGAGGCCGGCAGGCTTCCCGGCCGAGAGATCTTCCGCAAGTACGTCAAACCGGCCGACTTGGCGGTGTGGGAGGAGATCCGAACCTGCGAGTTCAACGTGCTGCACATCTGCGATTATGAGGGAGGCTACGCCGATCTCGGCGACTTCCTGGACTACCCCGGCCAGGTGATCAATGCCGGCCTGCAGGTGGGCGAACGCACGCTGCAGCCCCGGGAGATCGCCGAGATGTTCGGCAGGCCGTTCATGGGAGGGATGGAGCGGCTGGGCGTGATCGCGACGGGCACTCCGGCGGAAATCCGCCGCGCGGCGCAGGCAGTGCTGGCGGAAGCGCCCGAACGCTTCATCCTGGGGGCGGACTGCACCGTCCCCGCCGACACTCCCTGGGAGAACCTGAAGGCTGCCATCGAAACCGCCCACGAGTACCGATCGTAGGCGGGTGAGCGCGAAAGAGGCGAGGACCCATGGAAGTGAAGCGAGTGCTGTACCTTTCCCAGTCGGATGTGATCTCGGTCGGCCTGGGGATGGCGGAAATCATCGAGTTGCTGGAGATCGCCTTCCGGGAGAAGGGCAACGGCCGGGTGGAGATGCCCCCCAAGCCCGGCATCCACCCCGGCGGGGGCGACAACTTCATCCACGCCATGCCGGCCTACATTCCGGCGATGGCCTCGGCGGGGGTCAAGTGGGTGAGCGGATTCCCCGAGAATCACCGGCGCGACCTGCCCTACATCTCGGGGCTGCTGATCCTCAACGACGTCGAAACCGGGCTGCCGGTCTCTGTAATGGATTGCAGCTGGATCACCGGCATGCGCACCGCCGCGGCCACCGCGGTGGCGGCCCGCCGGCTGGCGCGGCCGGAGTCGGCGGTCCTGGGTGTACTGGGCTGCGGCGTGCAGGGCCGCACCAATACCGAGGCGCTGCTGGTGGACTTCCCCCTGCAGCGCGTAATGGCCTACGATGTGAGCCGGCCGGCGGTGGAGCGCTTCGCCGAGGACATCTCCTCCCGCTTCCATCTGGAGGTGGTACCGGTGGAGACACCCCGGAAGGCGGTCTCCGAGTGTGATCTGGTGGTCACCGCCGGCCCGATCCTCAAGCGGCCGCATGCCACCATCCGGGCCGGCTGGATGGAGGCCGGCGCCTTCGCCTCGCTGATCGATTTCGACTCGTATTGGCACCCGGAGGCCCTCAAAGAGGCGGACAAGTTCTGCACCGATGACATTCCCCAGCTGCTGCACTATCGGGAGGTCGGATACTTCCAGGATCTGCCCCCGATCCACGCCGACCTGGGTGAGCTGGTGGTGGGGAAGAAGCCGGGCCGGGAGACGGCCAAGGAATGCACCATGGCCTGCAACCTGGGCCTGGCCCTGGACGACATGGCCGTGGCGCCGACGATTCACAAGCGGGCATTCGAGAGCGGGATCGGCAGCTGGCTGCCGCTCTAGCCCACATTGACGTATTCCAACTGGGCGAACCGATGAGCATGGACCAGCAGCGTGAGCAGAGGTTTCGGGCCGGGCTGGCCCAGGTCTTCGGGGCGCTCGCGGCCTACCTTGGCCTGCAGGCCCTGGTCGGCTGGCTGGCTGGGATCCCGCTCCTGACAAGCTTTGCGCCGGATTGGATTCCGATGGCGCCGAGCACCGCGCTGCTCTTCGTCCTGCTCGGAAGCGCGGCCTTCCTGCATGCCATCTGGCCGTTGGATTCCCGAGCGCAGCGAGTGGGCCTCGCCATTGGGTCTTTCGGCGGGCTGGCCTCGGCGCTGCTGTTGGTGCTCTCCTCGCTGGGGATCCACTGGAAGGTCGAACACCTGGGGATCCCGATCACCGGCTCCTTGGACGGCGCGCCCATCGGCCACATGTCCCCGGTGACCGCGCTCTCCTTCTTGCTCGCCAGCGCCTCCCTGCTGGGCTCGCTCACGTCCTCTCTGGCCCGACCCAGGCGGGCGGAATTCGCCCTGTGGCCGGCGATTCTGATCGTCCTCATCAGCTTCGTGCTGATGCTCGGCTATTTCGTGGGCACACCGCTGCTCCAGGGCGGTCCGGTCATTCCGCCCGCGCTGCCGACCAGTCTCGCCTTCCTGTGCCTGGGGTCGGCGCTGATGGGACTGGCCGGATTGAAGTCGAGCGCGGCCGCCCAGGTGCTCGAGGCGGCAACCGCTCGGGCCGGCGTCACCTTGCTGCTGACTTACTTCGTCCTGGCACTCGGCATGCTGACTGCGGGGTATCTCTTCTACCGCGACACCGAGGACCGTTACCGGAGCCAGGTGGAGCGGGAGCTCTCGGCCATAGCCGGTCTGAAGGCGGAGCAAATCGCTCGCTGGCGCAAGGAGCGGTTGCGAGATGGGGCGCAATTCTATAACAACCGCGCCTTTGCGGATCTGGTGCAGCACACCCTCGAAGCACCGGAGGATGAGCAAGGGCGCGAGGAACTACTGGCCTGGATGAGCCGCTCGCTGGTGGATTCAGAGTACTACCGAATCGGGCTCCTCGATGCGCAGGGTGTGCTTCGCCTCTCCGCGCCGCAGTCCGCCGAATCACAGCCTGGCTTTGATTTCGCCGAAGCGGGGGATGCGCTGCGGACGCAGCAGGTGACGTTTCTGGATCTCCATCGCGATGTCCCCAACGAGGCCATTCATATGCAGCTGCTGATCCCCATCCTAGCTGAAGGGGAGCCGCCGGTCCTGATCGGACTGCTGTTTCTTCGCATCGACCCGGCCAGGGAGTTCTATCCCCTGACCAGCCGCTGGCCCACGCCGAGCCAAACCGCGGAAACGGTGCTGCTGAGGCGGGAGGGGAGGGAGGCGCTGGTCCTGAACGCACTTCGGTTGGACCGGCTCGCCGCGTTGACCCGACGCATTCCGCTCGATCGCACCGAAGTTCCCGCGGTCCAGGCGGTGCTGGGCCGCACCGGGATCGTCGAAGGCGTGGAGTACGATGGGATGGCGGTGCTGGCGGATGTGCGCAGCATCCCGGACTCGCCCTGGTTCATCGAGGCGCGGGTCAGCACCCAAGAGATCTTTGCGCCGTTGAGGGCGCGCGTTTGGAACCTGGCCGCACTGGTGATTGTGCTGCTCCTGGGCACGGGGGCCGGCACGGGATGGATCTGGAGACAACAGAGAGAACGCTTCTTCCGGGAGCGTCTTGAGTTGGAGCGCCAGGGTGAGGAACGCTACCGGGCGGCCCTGGACAGCATGCTGGAGGGCGCCCAGATCATCGGCTTCGACTGGCGATATCTCTACCTGAATGACTCGGCGGCCAGCTACGGCCGCCAGCCGAAACAAGACCTGCTCGGCCGGACCCTCATGGAGAGGTACCCCGGTATCGAGAGCACTCAGATGTTCGCGGACTTGAGCGAATGCATGCAGACTCGGAAGCCGCGCCTGGCAGAGTATCACTTCGAGTACCCCGACGGCAGCCAGGCCTGGTTCGAGTTCAGCATCCAGGCGGTGCCCGAGGGTATCTTCATCCTCTCGCTGGATATCACGGCCCGCAGGGAGAGCGAAGAGGCGATCCGCCGGCTCAACCTGGAGTTGGAGCAGCGCGTCGAAGAGCGAACGGCGCAGCTCGAAGATGCCAACCAGGAACTAGAGGCCTTTGCTTATTCCGTTTCGCACGATCTGCGCGCGCCGCTGCGAGCCATCGACGGGTTTTCACGCATACTGCTGGACGAGCACTCGGCGGAGCTGGGGGCCGAAGGCAGGCGGCTGCTGGATGTGATTCGCACCGGCACGGAACAGATGGATCAGCTCATCAGTGATCTGCTGGCCCTCTCCAGCGTCGCCCGTGGGGAGATGAAGCGGGCGCGGATCGACATGGCGGCGCAGGCCCGTTCGATCTATGAGGAGATCGCCACTCCTGAAGTCCGGGAATCCTTCAACCTGGTCGTCGAATCGCCTCCCGAGGCCCATGGCGATCCGGCGCTGCTGCGGCAGGTGTGGACCAACCTGCTTGCTAACGCCATCAAATACTCCATGCGCGGCCAGGAACGCAGCATCCACATTGGCGGCTATGTTGAAGAGAGCCGGTTGGTCTACTTCGTGAAGGACAGGGGCGTCGGCTTCGATCCGCAGTACGCCCACAAGCTCTTCGGGGTGTTCCAACGGCTGCACAGCGCACAGGAATTCGAGGGCATCGGGGTCGGCCTGGCTATCGTCAAGCGCATCGTCCGCCGGCATGGAGGAGAGGTCTGGGCAGAGGGTAAGCCCAACGGAGGCTCCACCTTCTACTTCTCACTGCCGTCGGACCGCGGGGTATAGCGCGGCCTGTGCTGCCCAGAGTGGTGGGATCCCCCGTACGACCGCTGAGGCGGCGCGGCCGGGGGGGGTCGCCCGCTGTGGCTTGAAGATGGCGATGCCCGCAACCGATTTCGTCCTGGGGGTGAACTACTGGCCGCGCCGCAAGGCCATGTACTGGTGGTCGGAGTTCGATCCGGATGAAGTGCGGGGGGATTTCGACTTGATTGCCGAGCTGGGCCTGCGAATGGTGCGTATCTTCCTGCTGTGGGAGGACTGGCAGCCGCAGCCGGAGATCGTAAGTCCCCAGGCGCTGGAGGCCCTGCAGCAGGTCTGCCAGATCGCTTCCGAGAGAGGACTGCAGCTCGATGTGACCTTCTTCACCGGTCACATGAGTGGGCCGTCCTGGGCCCCGGAGTGGATGCTCCGCCCGAATCTGCCGGTGCCTCGCCGGGTGCGCCAGGTAGTGACCCGGCGCCGACCGGTCGAGCGCGGCTACCTTAATCCCTTCACCGATTCCGGCGTGCTGGCGGCCTGCGAGCTGCTCCTGCGGACCGTGGTGACCCGCTTCAAGGACCATCCGGCGATCGCCCTGTGGAACCTGGGGAACG
>Ga0209323_10002122_pt1 | contig 13111 bp, 7 predicted proteins | sample Rifsed19ft2_FD_184014 | JGI IMG/M metagenome (GOLD analysis project Ga0209323, IMG submission 184014) | Soil microbial communities from Rifle, Colorado, USA - sediment 19ft 2 (version 2) | ecosystem: Environmental > Terrestrial > Deep subsurface > Rock core/Sediment | place: Rifle, Colorado...
CAGTCGAACGCTTGTCGAAGGATCAGTCGAACGATTATCATAGTAGGGGTTTAAAATCTTAAACCCCTACACCGCTTCTAGCTCGGCCTTCATGGCTTCTGCCGTTTGGATACGGTTATCAGGGTTTTCTTCCAGCAGTCCCAAAACAACCTTGTTCAACTTATCCGGAATATCCTTGTTAATTTCCTTGGGAGGGATGGCCTCCTCCTGCCACAATTTTCCCGTTATTGCCCGGTAAAAGATCAGACCGACGGAATACAAGTCAGAAGCGGGGCCTATCCTGACCTTTTTCAGTACGGACTTTTCACCCTCTCCGTTGCGTAATAACCGGATCATTTCCTTCTGCTCAGGAGAGGCATATTCCTTGCTCATACCACAGATAATTTCCCCGGTCTTAATCGTGCACTCAAGGTCTATAAGCGCCATCGTACCCGTAGCAGGGTTCAGGATGAGATGGCCTGGTTTGATGTCACAATGAATATATCCTTTAGAGTGCATGTGATGCAAGGGTAACGTGGCACTGGAAAAATATCGAATCACGTGCCCGATCTCACGTTGATCCGGCAACCCCTTTTTTTTGTAATATTCAACGACATCTTCACCCTCAAAGTGGGTCATGATGAGATAATTCTGGATGAGCACCGATTGGCCATCCTTATACATGACACCCTTCCCCTCTTCATATCGAACCGGGATTTGAGGGTGTGAAAAGAGGGGAAGTATCTTATACTCACGCTGGTAATTATTAGCAGGTGAATATTTCATACCCCATTGTTTTTCTTTAAATTCGGGATTGCAGAGGATGGCGTAATTTGCCCGATGACCCGGCGCAATCTTGAATTCCTTGAAGCAATGCTTATTGATAGAATACATGGCTAAATCCTTTTTATTACAATTGTCTGAGAAAAGCGCTTAAATCCTTTTTCTCCTGGGCATAGGAAAATGGCATGCTTATAACAAGAAAAAGGTACCCTCCTAAAAACCACGTGAATATTTCTTTGCATTCTGCATATTTACTCCTTTCTGTTTCTGTTTTTTTAAATCCCCCTTAGAAAAGGGGGAAACAGGGGGTTGTGTTTTCTTCTCAAATTTTTCTATCCAGTCTTCTATTGCCCCTACTACTGCATGTATATCTTTCTTGACATCCCATTCATAAAATCGTAATACCGACAAACCCATTGATTCTAGTTTTTGTTGTCTTATTTGATCACTCTCAGATTTGTCGTTATGACTGATACCATCAATCTCAATTACCAATTTCAGCTTACTACAAAAGAAATCAACGATATAATTACCAATTGGCTTTTGCCGCATGAACTGATAACCTTTTATTTTCCTGCCTTTCACTATTTTCCAGAATAAGACTTCAGACAAAGTACTCTTTATTCTTAGTTCTCTGGAGAGGGCTTTTCGTTTTGGATTATAGTAAATCTTCATGAGAGTTATTTACAACCCCCTTTATCCCCCTTTTCTAAGGGGGATTTTTACACCTACTATCTCTTGATTCGCATAATTAAAATGAAAATTCCTATACAGTCCAGTTATCTTTCCGTTCTGGTTCTAAATATACCTTCCACCCTGACTGCCTTGCCGCTCTCATCGCGCAAAAGACTACACGTCATCTCAGAAATAAATCGCTCACCATTCTTTTTCTTACAATAAGAAATAAGGTCTTTCCTGATTTCCTCTTTTTCTAAATTTTTAATTAATTCATTTCGATCATTGGGATTCACATAGACATCTTTTACCGGCACTCCGATCACGTCTCCGATTGAACTATAGCCAAGCATTTCTGCCCCAGCTTGATTGATCCACGTAAAAACCCCGTCTTCTGCGGGTTCACTCTGGTATACCCCCTCTTTTAACAAATTCAACAATTGTCTGTGATGATTCTCAGCTTCCTCCAACTCCTCCTCCAGCATTTTCCGTTCGGTAATGTCCCTGAAGAGTCCTTCTATGCGGATCGTTTTATTCTTCTCATCAGTAACCAGATTAGACGTCCGCTCCATGTAAAATTGCTCTCCATTTTTCCTCCTGCAGAGGGAGGTAAAATTCTTCAATATCCCTTCCTCTTCCAGCTTTTCAACAACCTTCCTGCGTTCATCCGTGTTTACGTAAATGTCCTTTACCTTTGTCCCGATTACTTCTCCCGGGAAGTCATAACCAAGGATTTCCGCGCCAGCCTGATTAATCCACGTAAACGCGCCGTCTTCAGAAGGCTCACATTGATATATTCCCTCTTTCAACGAATTCAACAATTGTCGGTGATGCCTCTCCGACTCCTGCAACTCCTCTTCGAGTCTCTTGCGCTCCGTAATGTCTCTGAATATTCCATCAATACGGATAACCTTGCCCCTATCGTCAGTAACCAGATTGGACGTCCGTTCCATGTAAAATTGTTCTCCAATTTTCCTCTTGCAGAATGAAGTGAAATTTTTCAATACCCCTTCTTTATTCAGTTCTTCAACAACCTTCCTGCGTTCATCCGGATTCACATAAACATCTTTTACCTTCATCCCAATCACTGCCTCTGGTGACTTATAGCCAAGAATCTCGGCGCCAGCCTGATTGATCCACGTGAACACCCCGTCTACTTCCGGTTCAGATTGATAGACACCTTCTTTTAATGAATCAAACAACAAACGATATCTCTTCTCGGATTCGACAATTACCATCTCTGCCTTTTTCCTCTCCGAGATATCTCGAAATACTCCATAAATAGCAACAGGATTTCCCTTCTCATCTCTCAGCAAATTACTGGTACGTTCTGCATAAAAGGTCTCACCATTTTTTCTCTTACATATGAATACACCATCTCTCAATACCCCATCTTTTTCAAGTTTTTCGCAGAGATGTTTTCTGTCTTCCGGGTCCACATAAATATCTTTTACCTTTGTCCCAATCACCTCTTCCGGACTGCTATAACCCAACAACTCCGCACCGGCCTTGTTAATAAAAGTAAATGCACCATCCACGCCAGGTTCAGACTGGTAGACTCCTTCTTTTATAGAATTAACCAACTCCCTGTATCGTTTCTCAGATGCGGCTATCTCCTTTGTCTTCTCATCCAGTGACTTCGCCATCGCATTAAAGGAGTTTGCCAATATCCCAATTTCATCTTCTCTCCTGATGTCCACCCTTTGTGTTAAATCTCCTGAGGCTATTTTCCTGGTTACTTCGGTCAGCTTAATAATCGGTGTCGAAGTCTTTTTACCTATAAAATAAGCCACTATCACAATTGGAAATGCCAGAGCCAACAACACCGAACTTACTATACGATTCAGATTATAGGCCGCCCCATAACCTTCGTCTTTATCAATTTCTGCTATAATACCCCAATTAAACTCAGGCAGCCACCTCCATACACCCAACACCATGCGTCCCCTATAATCTTTGTATCCTTTTGCATTAAAGCCGCTATTGCCGTTAATACATTGTTTAACACCGTCGGTCATTTCACTGGTTTCCGGATTAACTAATTTTAGTTCCAGAGCACTCCTCTTTTTCACCAACCCCTTATCTTTTAAATGCGTAGAAAGCCTTGATTCTGTAATCATGTATCCATCTTTGTTAACGAGATACGTCTCACCTGTCTTCCCCAGCCTGATGCTTAACATCAGGCCGTTCAACGTATCCACATTAATCCTCAGGGCAATAACACCGATTACAACACCATCCCTGTTTTTCAACGGCGCCGAAACGAACATGGTCGGCATACCCAATTCCATCTCTCCGACTTCATTTAAAAGGGGAGTTTCAGAGGGAATTACACCTGATACAAAGGTATTCCCCTGCGCCGCCTGCTTAAAATAATCCATCCCTGAAATATCATTTATTCCACCTTCTTCTATTGTGGTAATGGTTACCAATCCTTTATTATTACTGATAAGTATACCCCTATAATCGTACTCAATCTTCGCCACCTCAAGGTATTGGAGGATATCCATATAATCCTTATCATCTCGTGTGATCTTTACACACTTGACTATCAAAGGATTGCTGGCAATGACACGGGAGTCTTTCACCCGCTCACGCATCCAATTGGTCACCAATTCTGCTTGTTTATGGCCGATGCCGTCGAGGTTTCGTATCAGCACGTCCTGAAGATCGGCTTGCACTCTTGGGTAGGCTATGATCCGTAGCAGAATGAATGGCAACAGGGTAAATGCAATCAGCAGGAAAATGAGTCTGTTTTTAATCGAGATATACATGTGCTTCTCCTTTAATTTAACAGATTTGTTAAACCATTGCATGGACGGTAGTATACCTCTCAGCTTATGCAGAGTAAACCAAAAATTATTTTCTGCTTGCTTTTGAAGTGGGATAATAATTATTATAGCGAACGTGTGGATTAATTGAAAATACCCCCCGTACAACTTATAAAACATGCTCAAAACTAATTTCTTAAAAGAATGCCTGAGAAGTATCTTAATAATATGGTTTCTCCTGTGCATATTACCAGGCGATTGTCTGGTATTAGGCTGTGCAGAAAAGGATTTATCCCATTGCGTTGCGAAGGAATCTGCAGTTTCATCTCATAATGATGATTGTTCTTCCATTCCAACGGATGACCCATGTTGCCCAAATTGTTGTGTACTCTGTGCCCACAATTTAGTCCTGCATGTATTTCAAAACGCTTCATTCACTTTTATCAGCACCCCCAGTTGGTTTAAACCGCAGCCTTTTAATCATCCCAACAACATCTTCCAGACTGTTATCTACCATCCACCGCGTTTGACCGCATAACACATTCCGCAGTTAGTTTCCCACGGAAAGAACCTGATTAGTATTAATGAGGCTGCTATCGGCAGCGACTTTTGAGCTCCCCTTATTGGTAGGACAAGCGTTCGACTGAGCTCACGCCGAAGGCTCAGGATGTAGTGCCGTTCATGGTGAGCCTGTCGAACCATCACGACGAAGTCCCCTCTTCCTAGAGGGGAAATACACAAGATTGGAATTCCTTGAACATCAAGTATCCGTGGTGAACAATTCATAATGCTTTAATTTTATTGCGAAAGGTTTTGTTATGGATACATATTCTCACGTTAAACGCAATCTTCGAATGTACAGATTTATATTCCTTATTGTGGTAGGCTGTTTATCGGTTTATTTACCGTGCTTCCAGGTAATAATTTTCGGGAAAGATTCTCCAATCAGAGCTGTGGACAAGAATAATCAACCCGTAGACAAGAATATTTCGCTCGAAGAAGCCCTTAAGATAGCCATTGAAAAAAACCCGCAATTGCAGTCGACAAGGGATCAGATAGATGCAGCCATTGGCTCATTACGGCAGTCAAAACTGTATCCAAATCCCGTCTTGGAACTTCTAGCCGAGGAAATTCCAAGTAGTGACCTTGGATTGAATCAGAGTCAAAACCTTGTTGGTATAACTCAGCCAATTATCACAGGCGGCAAAAGGGGACTAGGGGTAAAGGTAAGTGAGAAATCAAAAGAAAAAAACGAATTAGAACGCGATACCGTTCTCCTGGCCGTTATAGCCGACACAAAGAAGGCGTTTTATAAAGCCGTCGCTGACCAGGAAGGTTACGCCATTGCAAAGAAAGTTGAAGAAATTGCAAAAGGTATTTATGAGAGCGAGAAAGCCAGGTTTGATGCGGGTGAGGTAGCTATTACGAACGTCCTCAGGGCAGAGGTGGAATTGTCAAAGGCAAGAAATCTCGTTTCCAATGCCGAAGGAAACCTCCAAAATTCTATCAAAGAGTTACAGACGGTGATGGGCATCCCGGAGGAAACCGTCAATGGCGTGATGGGAAAGCTCTTAACGAAACCTGGAGAACTATCGCTTCATGAACTTGAATTGAATATGAAGAGTAATCAACCATTCCTTAAGGCATCAAAGAAGAATATAGAAATAGCGGAAACGCAATTGACGCTGGAAAAAAGACTGGCTATACCTGATATCAATGTATCGGCAGGCTATAAACGGCTTACACTGGAAAACGAGGACACCGTTCAAATGGGCATTGAAATACCAGCCCCCTTTTTTAATCGTAACCAGGGCAATATACAAAAGGGTAAGGCCCTTTCAAGGAAGGCGAAAAGCGAGAACCTGTCTGTTTACAACGACCTGCTATTTCAGTTAAAAAAGAATTTCAACTCATACAACGTGGAACGGAAGAGTGTCATTGAATATAGGGATAAGATTCTACCAAAGGCGGAAGAATCCCTTAAGTTAATTACAAGGGGATACAAAGAAGGTGAGTTCGATTATATAGACCTGCTGGATGCCCAGAGGACGTGGGCTGAAACAAGGATTTCATATATAGAATCCCTAAAAAATTTAAACCTGCTGATTGCAGACATTGAAAGACTCGCCGTGACGAAAATAAGGGAGCAATAAGGGCGGCAAGAAATTTACCGTAACGGTTCACCGCAAAGGCGCCTGTCTGCCGTGCCGGCACAGGCAGGCAAAGAATGCAAAGGAATATTTGAAAGAAGAAGATAAACTTTCAACTCGTTCCCAAACCATGTCCTCATGGACATGAGAATCGTTTGGGAACGCAATGGTAGAGAAACTCTGTTTCGAGAAGGGAAAGAAACTTATGACATGTTTACAAATCTTTAACACACGAATGTTCTATTTCACCATTATTCTTTTATTCGCCGGAATCATTCCAATGGCAACTGTTGCTGCAAACCAAAAGCACGACAGTTGCCAGGATTCACATAAAGATGAAATATGCCCTGAACATGGTGTTCCGGAAAGCGAATGTTCTTTATGTAACCCTACTATTAAAACCAATAGTTATGAAGAACTGTTAAAAAAACAATGTGAACACCATGTCCCCATTATTGAATGTGACGGATGCCGCCATGAGGTTGGGGCCGTCAAGGTCGATAAGTCGATAATAGAGGAGATTATAACCATCAAAGATGTCGAGTCGTTAAATATTGATGTTACGCTTAAGGCAACAGGTGAGGTGGGACCAAACCGTGACCGTTTTGTTATCGTTTCGCCAAGGGTATCTGGGGTCGTTAAAGAGTTATTTGTGGACTGGGGAAATTATGTGAAGAAAGGACAGAAGCTGGCCATATTGGATAGTATAGAACTGGGGGAGGTCAGGGCCAATTATAAGAAAGCGATGGCAACGTTGAGAATGGCAAAAAAGAATTATTCCAGGGAAAAGGCTCTCTATAAACAAAAGATTTCTTCCACAAAACATTTTCTGGAAGCTGAGAACTCATACGAACAGGCGCGGATAGAGTTAAAAGCGCTAAAAGAGAAGTTAATACTCATGGGTCAGCAGGATGGTGACATCCAGGGTATAGCGGAAGACCAAGTGTCCTCCCTATTTAGCCTTTCAGCCCCCTTTGATGGTACGGTGATTGAAAAAAATGTAGCCATTGGTGAACTAAAGGATGCCTTTACCCCTATTGTCACCATTTCTGACCTCACAAATCTGTGGGTATGGTTTGATATCTACGAAAAAGATATCCCAATAGTCTTTAGAGGAAATAAGGTAATTATATCAGTTGCCTCCTATCCGGAAGAGCAATTTGAGGGACTCGTTACGTATATTGGAGCTACCGTTGATGAAAAGACACGCACCGTGAAGGTTCGGGCAGAGGTTGACAATCGCCATGAAAAATTGAAACCCGGTATGTTTGCCAAGGTATTGCTTCAGGTGGAAACAAGAGGCGATTCCATTATGCTTCCAGAGGAAGCTGTCCAATCGGACGGGCAAAAAGATTTTGTCTTTGTGCCCCTTCGTGAGGGACTTTTTTTAAGACGGGACGTGACCCTGGGTGCGCGGGTAGATGGCCATGTAAAGGTTATTAGTGGCTTAAACAAGAATGAACGTGTGGTTGTCAAGGGAGGTTTCTTACTCAAGTCTGAAATCATGAAGGGAAAGTTTGGGGAGGGGTGCGCAGACTAATTTAACGCTTAAGAATTTCAAACAATTAGTTCCTCCCCCTTGATGGGAAGGGTTAGGGGTGGTATTTTTAATTTTGTATAGGCGTCGAATGCTTAATTTATGATCAATAAAATTATTGAATATGCATTAAAACAAGGTTTCCTTGTCATTGTCGTTATCTGTGTCATCATAGGGCTGGGCTTATACTACATTGTACGCTTGCCTATTGATGCCGTCCCCGATGTTACAACAAACCAGGTACAGATCAATACCGAGGTGCCGGGACTCGGCCCTCTTGAGGTGGAAAAGCTCATCACGTTTCCCATTGAATTCTCCATGAGCAGTTTACCGGATGTTGTGGAGTCACGTTCCCTTTCAAAGACAGGACTTTCACAAGTCACGGTAGTTTTCGATGACCACGTAAACATTTATTTTGCCCGTCAATTGGTCTTAGAACGTTTGCAAACGGCAAAAGATCAGATTCCACAGGTTTTCATGGCTCAGCCTATCATGGGACCGATTAGCACGGGACTGGGTGAAATCTATCAGTACGTGGTTACCGGCGAGGGCAAAGACGCCATGGAACTCAGAACCATCCAGGACTGGCTGATCAGACCCAGGTTGCTTACCACGCCAGGGATCATTGAGGTCAACAGCTTTGGTGGCTTTGTAAAGCAGTACCAAGTGCAGGTGGACCCCAAAAAGCTCATCACTTACGATATTACCCTTCGCCAGGTCTTTGAAGCCCTTGCTGCCAATAATGCCAATGCAGGTGGGCAATACATAGAGCATGCATCTGAGCAATACCTCATCAGGGGAATCGGTCTTATCAATTCAATAGATGATATTGAAAATATAGTTGTCCACGCCACAAAGGAGGGTACCCCCATTTATATAAAAAATCTTGCAGATGTGGTGGTGGGTCCTGAGGTACGTTATGGGGCAGTTACCAAGGACGGCAAGGGAGAAGTAGTTGTGGGTATTGCCATGATGCTCAAGGGTGAAAATAGCCGTACCGTGGTGGAAAGGGTAAAACAGAAGGTTGAAGAAATCCGGCAAAACCTGCCAAAAGGTGTGGATATCATACCGTTTTATGATCGGGCTGGCCTTGTCAACTATGTTATTCATACAGTTATTAGCAACGTCATTTTCGGTATCATCCTGATAATAATAGTTCTTACTTTGACGATAGGAAATTGGCGCGTATCACTCCTTATTGCTTTCTCCGTCCCTTTAACGGTCATTTTAACATTTTCAGGCATGTATCACCTCGGGATTGCTGCTACGGTAATGAGTGTAGGTTCCCTGGGATTTGGTAATATTACAGATGGGTCAGTTTGTACAGTAGAAAATATCATCCAACGCCTCACCCTCAGAAAAGACAAAAATAGTTACAGGGAAACTATATTGCTTGCGGTTCAGGAGGTGGGACGTCCCATCTTCTTCGCCGTGGGCATCATCATTATCATCTATGTGCCACTCTTGACCTTACAGGGTGTTGAAGGCAAGATGTTCAAGCCTGTAGCCCTTACGGTAAGCCTTGCCATGCTGAGTTCCCTTTTTGTTGCCCTGGTCATTATGCCCACCCTGTGCTCCCTTATTTTCAGGAAAGGGATAAAGACAAAGGCGCATACTGAGGAAGCGGATAACCGCATTATGCGGTTTTTAAAGAGTCGTTACAAACCATTTTTACAAAAGGCTGTATTCCATCCCAAGGTAACCTTAATTATTGCTGTCTCGTGCTTCCTTTCAAGTCTTGTCCTTGTCCCCTTTTTAGGTTCGGAGTTTATGCCTGAATTGGATGAAGGCGCCATAGAAATCAACGTGCTACGTTTACCCAGTGTCTCTTTAAAGGAATCAGTAGAACTCTCTACGCTCATAGAGAAAACGCTAATGAAATACCCAGAGGTAGAGACGGTTGTATCCGAAACTGGACGGGCTGAGATTGCCACAGACCCTATGGGTCAGGAGAGCAGTGATGTACTTGTGATGCTTAAACCCAAGAAGTCGTGGCAGACGGCTAAGACCAAAGAGGGCCTCATTAAACGTATGGAAGAGGATTTGGAAAAGATACCAGGCATGCGGTATAGCTTTTCACAGCCCATTGAGCTAAGGGTTAGTGAACTCATAGCCGGCGTCCGTTCTGATATTGCCATCAAGCTTTTTGGCGAAGATTTTGAAGTACTAAAGTCAAAGGCAGAAGATATCGAACGCGTTGTCACTCCTATCCAAGGGGCTGAGGATGTGAAAGTAGAACAGGTGACAGGACTGCCTGTGGTGCAGATAAAGATTGATCGAAGCGCCATTGCCCGTTATGGGATCAACGTATCGGATATACAGGATGTTATTACAACGGCTATTGGCGGTAAGGCCGCCTCACAGGTGCTGGAAGGGCAGATGCGATTTGACCTTTTGGTCCGTTTTACCGAAGAGGCAAGGAATAATGTGGAGGAAATCAAAAATATCCTGATTAGCGCCCCAGGCGGTGTGCGTGTACCGTTAACCCAACTGGCGGATATTTCCGTTGAAGAGGGGCCTGCACAGATCAGCCGTGAAAACGGGCATCGCCGTATCGTAGTGGAATGTAATGTACGCGGCAGGGATATCGGCAGCTTCGTGGCAGAGGCGCAAAAGAAGATACGGGAAAGGGTGGATACCCCTGCTGGATACTATCTGGACTGGGGTGGTCAGTTCGAGAATATGCAGCGGGCAAGGAATCGCCTTGCAATCGTTATCCCCATTTCGATGGGATTAATTTTCATACTTCTCTACATGAGTTTCCGTTCCTTTAAAAACGCCGCCCTTATTTACGCAAATGTCCCTTTTGCAGCAACGGGAGGGATTGTGGCGTTGTTCCTGAGGGATATGCCCCTAAGCATCTCCGCAGGGGTAGGATTTATTTCGCTTTTTGGACTGTGCGTATTAAATGGCACAGTAATGGTATCATTTATCAATGAATTTCAACAAAAAGGAAAAGAAACGAGAGATACTATCGTAGAAGCGGCTTCAACACGACTCAGACCTGTACTCATAACAGTTCTGGCCGATATTATTGGATTATTACCGATGACCATATCTACGGATGTTGGAGCCGAGGTACAGAAACCGTTGGCGACGGTGATCGTTGGTGGGGTATGTTTCTCAAGCTTTTTGACCCTTTTTGTGATCCCTGCCCTTTACCAATGGTTTCCCAAAAAGATTGAGGCAATATAAAATAATTTTACCACAGAGGTCGCAGGATACGATATATGCATCAAACTAATGTGAACGAATTAAAAAAGTATACATAATACACCCTCCCCCTGCCCCTCCCATCAAGGGCGGGGAGATAAAGTACACCTCTCAATAATGGGAGATGCAGGAATTTCCTCTCCCCTGGTGGGAGAGGTTAGGTGAGGGGGATGTATACTTAAATTTTGTCATTTACTATAAGTACCTTTTTGCGGAAATCAAAAATCTCCCCTCTAAAAAGAGGGGACGGGGTGTGTGAAAAATGGGGATATGTAAAAAATGAAGATAACCTATAATCCAAAATTGTGGTGAGGTAAAAAAATGGAAAAAATTGAAATTGCCAAATCACTTTTCTTTTTTGTCATTGCCGGATTGTGTGAAATAGGCGGAGGATATTTGGTATGGCTCTGGCTAAGAGAGGGTAAGAGTATTTGGCTCGGTTTATCCGGAGCAATCGTGCTGATTATCTATGGAGTTATACCAACATTCCAGCCTGCAAATTTTGGCCGAGTCTATGCCACCTATGGTGGCGTATTCATAGTTCTCTCTATTTTGTGGGGATGGAAGATTGACAAGATAGCTCCGGACAAATTTGACCTGATAGGTGGTTTTATTGCCCTCATTGGTGTAATTATTATCATGTACTGGCCAAGGGGATAATTTTGGACTGAGACTTTTAGGGTAACAATATGAAAAATTTAATAACCAGTTTTAAAAGTATAGTAGCAATTGGCATTGTCGTTATCGTGGGAATTGTTCTGGCATTCGTTATTCTCCAGATGGAAAAAACAACGGTTAGCGATTCTTATGAGGATACTGTCACAGAGCACGAAAGCGCTAATCACGTAAAGGGACATCATGGAGGTAGGTTGCTCTCAGAGGGTGATTTTCAGGTTGAGATTACAATCTATGAACGGGGTATTCCACCTCAATTTAGAGTATATGTTTTTGATAAAGGAAAAGCGGTTAACCTTGATGAAATAAACCTGACCATAGAATTACATAGGCTCGGTGTCAGAGTGGAGGTGATTAATTTCCGGAGAGAGGGTGAGTATCTTTGTGGTGACAAGGTTATTGAAGAGCCGCACTCCTTTGATGTTAAGGTGTTAGCTGAACATAAAGGCAAGACTTATCGCTGGGAATATTCACAGATCGAGGGAAGGGTTGAACTCTCTACTGAAGCAGTACGAAGCGCTGGGATCGTTATTGAGACTGCTGGTATAGTACAGATGAAGACAATCCTTGAGCTTCCCGGCGAGATCGGACTTAACATTGACAGGGTAGTTCATGTAGTCCCAAGACTCTCAGGGGTGGTAACTGCTGTATACAAAAATCTCGGCGACACGGTCAGGCATGGTGAAGTTATTGCCGTTCTTGAAAGCCGGGAACTAGCGGAACTCAAGAGCGCATATATTGCTTCTCTTAAACGATTAGAACTAGCCCGATCGACATTCGACCGGAAGGAACGTCTCTGGAGAGAGAAGATTTCCTCAGAAAAGGACTATCTTGCCAGTCGGCAGGCATTGGCGGAAGAGGAGATAAATCTGCAAGTGACTACTCAAAAATTGCTTGCACTGGGACTCTCCCAAACGGATTTAAATAGCATCCCTGAAATGACAGGTAGGGGGCTTACACGGTACGAACTAAAAGCACAGTTTGATGGGACCGTCATAAAAAAGAACATTGCCGTGGGTGAAGCTATTAAGGAAGATGCTGATATCTTTGCTATTGCTGACTTATCAACGGTTTGGGTCGAGGTCACGATATACGCCAAGGACTTGAATGTGGTCAAGGTTGGACAAAACGTTACGGTAAGGTCTGAGGGATTAGGTCTGAAAGCGGATGGTACGCTGACGTATCTCGGCCCACTCGTTGGAGAGCAAACACGGACTGCACAGGGAAGGGTCGTCGTGCCAAATACCAGCGGGCAGTGGCGTCCCGGTCTCTTTGTGACCATTGAAATTGTCCAGGAAGAAGTATCAGTGCCGGTGGCAGTACCTGTG
>Ga0209323_10002126_pt1 | contig 13101 bp, 10 predicted proteins | sample Rifsed19ft2_FD_184014 | JGI IMG/M metagenome (GOLD analysis project Ga0209323, IMG submission 184014) | Soil microbial communities from Rifle, Colorado, USA - sediment 19ft 2 (version 2) | ecosystem: Environmental > Terrestrial > Deep subsurface > Rock core/Sediment | place: Rifle, Colorado...
AATGAACCACAAAGGCCCAGAGTACACGGAGGTAATAAATAATTGATTTTCTTTGTGAACTTTGCGCCTCTGTGGTGCAAAAGGAGACTTTCTTGTGGATTGTTTGGAAAACAGGATAAGGGATGTTGGAAGAGAGATATACACTCAGGCTATAGCGGGCACCCCATCTATATTTGATAAAAAGAGGTGGGAGGGAAAGGTCCTTGAGTGGGCAATAAAGAATGAGGACTTTAAACTCAAGCTCTTCAGGTTCATTGATGTCCTTCCTTCATTAAAAAGTGATAACTCAGTAATAAGGATATTAAAGGAATATTTTACTGATGAATCAATAGACCTTCTCGGGATATTAAAAGTGGGTGTTAAAAATATTCCGGATCGGGGTCTCATGGCAAAGGCTGCAGTAAAGGCTATCAGAACAAATATCAGAATAATGGCAAGACAATTTATTGCAGGATCAAATCCTCAGGAGGCCGGTAGAATCTTACAGTACCTCCGGGAATCTAATTACGCAATGAGTATCTATCTGCCCGGTGAGTTAGTGGCGAGCGATAAAGAGGCAGGTGATTATACAAGGCGATATCTTGATCTATTGGATACTCTTCATCCGTTGTTTGAAACATGGCCGCACAACACCATGCTGGACAATGATAATAGAGGTTATATACCAAGATTAAATATATCTGTGAAATTATCATCTCTATATTCACAGCTTGACCCTGTTGACCGGGAAGGTTCCATTGAAAATACAAAGATAAACCTCAGGGCGATCTTAAGAAAGGCAAAAAAACTCAGGGCATTTTTAAACCTTGATATGGAGGCGTATTACTGTAAAGATATATTTATATCCATTTACAAGAGCATCCTTGAAGAAGAGGAATTTAAAGAGTACCCCCATACTGGAATTGCTATACAATCATATCTTATTGAATCACAAGCAGATTTGCATGAATTAATAAGGTGGAGCAGGGATAATAGGAAGGTTATCACTATACGGCTTGTAAAAGGGGCGTATTGGGATTACGAGAAAGCTATTAACAAACAGAAGGGGTGGCCAGTCCCGGTATTTCTCTTCAAGGAAGAAACAGACTTGAACTTTGAAAGGCTGACAAGGATTCTATTGGAAAATGGAGAATTTATCAGGCCTGCTGTAGCAACCCATAATATAAGGAGTATCGCAAATACGATTGCATGTGCAGAGGAAATTGGACTATACAAAGAGGCCTTTGAGTTTCAGATGTTGTACGGGATGGCAGAGCCGGTAAGGGATGCCTTAAAGAATATGGGTTACAGAGTCAGGGTATATACTCCTGTAGGTGAACTTATCCCTTCGATGGCATATCTGGTCAGGAGGCTTATAGAGAACACCTCCAATGAGTCATTTTTAAAGAGGTTTTTTGTTGATAAGACACCATTTGAAGATTTAATAAAACCACCTGAACAGATTATTAAGACCTCTGAAAGACCTCCATTTGATAAAAGATTCAGGAATGAGCCATTGATAGATTTTTCAAAAAAATATAATAGAGGGAGGATGATTGAGGCAATTATAAAGGTAAAGTCCGGGTTAAATAAGAAATACCCCTTATTGATAGGTGGAGATAAGGTATGGACTGATAAAGAAATTATATCTGTAAATCCTTCAAGACCTGGTGAAGTAGTTGGGAGGGTTTCCTCTGCCACAATAGATGACGCAGATAAGGCGGTAAGGACGGCAAGGATAATACAGGATAAATGGAGAATAATTGCACCTCACGAGAGGGCCGGTTATTTATTGAAGGTAGCTCAATTGATGAGGCAGGAGAGATTTAATCTTGCAGCCTTAGAGGTCTTTGAGGTGGGTAAGACGTGGAAAGAGGCTGATAGTGATGTGACTGAGGCTATTGATTATCTTAACTATTATGCTTTAGAGATTATGCGTCATGGGATAAGGAGGATTGATGACTATCCAGGCGAGGTTAATGATTATTTGTATGAACCTAAGGGTATAGGAGTTGTAATATCGCCATGGAACTTTCCCCTTGCGATTCCAGCAGGTATGGTTTCAGCAGCCATTGTGACAGGTAACTGTGTAATATTTAAACCATCAGGTCTTTCGCCGGTAATTGGGTACAGACTTGTTGAATTATTCAATGCAGCCGGGCTTCCTGAGGGTGTCATTCAATATCTGCCTGGCCCTGGAGGGGAGATCGGTGAGTATCTTGTTACTCATCCTGATATAGACTTCATTGCATTTACCGGTTCAAGGGAGGTTGGACTCAGGCTAATAGAACTGGCAGGTAAGACATTGCATGGTCAGAGGAGCGTTAAAAGGGTTATTGCAGAGATGGGTGGCAAGAATGCAATAATTATAGATGAAACAGCAGACCTTGATGACGCGGTTAAAGGTGTATTGGAATCGGCCTTTGGTTTTCAGGGTCAGAAGTGCTCCGCATGTTCGAGGGTAATTGTGCTGGAGGATATATATAAAGAATTCTGTGAAAGGTTTGAGGAGGCAGTGAGGAGTATTAAAATAGGACCTCCTGAGGACCCAGGGAATTTTATGGGGCCTGTTATTGATGATAAGGCCATGGAAAAGATCCAGGGATATATAGAGTCAGGAGAAAAGGAAGGAATGCCACTTCTCGTTCGTAAGGTTAATGAAGATGGATATTATGTTGGCCCTGCAATCTTTGAGATTTCAGATATTAATTCACCAATTGCCCGGGAAGAGGTATTTGGGCCTGTTGTGATTATTCTAAAGGCGGAGGATATCGAAAGTGCATTAAAAATAGCAAATTCAACATGTTATGCATTGACAGGAGGCATATATTCAAGGAGTCCTGCAAATATTAAGAGGGCACGGATGAATTTCAGGGTTGGGAATCTATACATAAACCGTAAGATTACAGGAGCGCTGGTGGAAAGGCAGCCATTCGGAGGGTTTGGGATGTCAGGGGTGGGGTCAAAGGCAGGAGGACCGGACTATCTTCTTCAATTTATGAATCCGGTCTGCATAAGTGAAAACACATTAAGGAAAGGATTTGCACCAAATATATAACACATTGTTATGCAGGAAGGACATTGTAAGGCTTTCAGCTTGACCAATGCCTGACTAAAAACATATGATAAATCAAGAAGATACAATCAGTGCGATAGTAACCCCTTCTGGCATCGGAGGGATTAGTGTTATCAGATTAAGTGGAAAAGAGGCTATTAGTATAGCATCCAAGGTTTTCCATAAAAAATCAGGTAAATCCCTAACAGATGTTGAGTCCCATACCATCCATTACGGTTATATCACAGACCCTGTATCAGGAAAAAAATTAGATGAAGTCCTGGTCAGTGTCATGAAGGCCCCCCGCAGTTTTACATGCGAGGATGTTATTGAAGTAAGTTGTCATGGAGGACCCCTAATCACTACAACGATACTTGAGACTTTTTTAAGAGCAGGTGCAAGACTGGCAGAACCAGGAGAGTTTACCAAAAGGGCCTTTCTGAATGGAAGGATTGATCTTGCCCAGGCTGAGGCTGTTATTGAAATAATAAGGGCCAAAACAGAGGAAGGCCTTAGATGTGCCCTATGGCAGCTTGAGGGTAAATTATCTAATGATATCAATAAGATACAAGAAGATATCTCCACTGCCCTTTCCCATATAGAGGCATATATTGACTTCCCTGAAGAGGATGCAGGGGTGGTTATGACTGATATAGAAGAACGTGTTAAATCAGCATTAGAGGGTGTTGATAGGCTTCTTGAGGGATACTTCAGATGGAGACCGCTCAGAGAGGGGATTTTGACTGCTATCATAGGCCGTACCAATGTGGGGAAGTCAAGCCTGCTCAATGTCCTGACAGGAGAAGAACGGGCCATTGTAACGCCTCACCCGGGAACCACCAGAGACATAATAGAGAGTATGATAAATATATCAGGGTTAAGCCTTCGATTATTAGACACAGCAGGCCTGAGAATGACAGAAGATCTTGCTGAAGAGGAAGGGATTAAAAGGATGTACAGGGCGGCAGAAATGGCTGAACTTGTTCTCATTGTACTCGATGGGAGCGAAGCCCTGAAAACTGAGGATATTGATATACTTACACATACCAAAAACAAGAAGAGAGTCATAGTTATCAATAAGATTGACCTGGATAATCAAAAGGAAAAAGAATTGGATGCAGGTTATAGTCCTATAGTTTATACTTCAGTTGTTAAGGGAGAAGGGATTGAAGAGTTAAAGAATGTTATCAGGCAGACAATCCTGGGAAAAGTGACGGGATTGGATGAAGGGACGGTTGTAAATAATATCCGTCATAAGACAGCCCTTGAAAATGCAGGGAAAGAGCTTGAGTCCTTTATTGAATCTGTCAGGCAGGAACTTCCTTTAGAGATTCAGGCGCTGCACCTTCGCAGCAGTATGAACTTCCTGGGAGAGATAACCGGAGTTGTCACCACAGAGGATATCCTTGACAGGATATTCAATGAATTCTGTATCGGGAAGTAGAGAAGAAGGAAATGTTCCACGTGGAACATTTGTTATAACTTATTGAAAATACATAGAGAACTCATTCCCTGCAGCTTGTTGCATGGAGGTGAAATTAACCACAAAGACACAGAGAACACAGAGATAATAATTATTTCCCCTTTGTGACCTCTGTGCCTCTGTGGTTCAAAAAAGGGATTTTCGAGTGAAATATTATGTCTAATGGATCATACGATGTTATCGTTGTAGGCGCAGGTCATGCAGGATGTGAGGCTGCACTTGCATCTGCAAGATTGGGGTGCAGAACGCTGATAATCACCATGAATATTGATAATATTGCCATGATGTCCTGCAACCCTGCAGTTGGAGGGATAGCCAAAGGTCATCTTGTGCGTGAAATAGACGCACTTGGCGGTGAAATGGCCCGGGTTACAGACATGACCGGGATACAGTTCCGTATGCTCAATACCAGCAAGGGACCTGCTGTACGGGCATTAAGGGCCCAGGTGGACAGGAATGATTACAAACGTGCCATGCGCATGATCCTTGAATCTACAGATCACCTTGATATTATTCAGGGAATGGTAGAAAGGCTGATAATCTCAAGTGATGGGGTTCAGGGAGTGGAGACCAGCCTTGGGTTAAAATATGCGGCAAAGGCAGTCATCCTGACTACGGGTACATTTTTAAAAGGGCTTATTCATATAGGTATGACGAATTATCCTGCAGGCAGGGCAGGGGAATTTCCTGCAAACGGGCTTTCAGAAGACCTTATAAGACATGGGTTTACAATTGGGAGGCTTAAGACCGGGACCCCTCCAAGGCTGGATGCAAGGAGTATTGATTTCAATGTAATGTCAAGGCAGGACGGAGATGAACCGCCGCAGCCATTCTCATTTCTTACAGAAAAGATTGAAAGAAGACAGGTCCCCTGTTATCTGACATATACATCCTCCATAACCCACGAAATAATAAGGAAAAACCTTGACAGGTCCCCTTTATATAGCGGTGTTATCAGGGGGGTAGGCCCGCGATATTGTCCCTCAATTGAAGATAAGGTTATGAGGTTTTCTCAAAAAGAAAAGCATCAGGTCTTCCTTGAACCTGAAGGATACGAAACAATAGAGGTATATGCTAACGGTATCTCTACAAGCCTGCCGGCAGATGTGCAGCTTGAGATTGTAAGGTCAATAAAGGGGCTTGAAGAGGCCAATATTCTCCGGCCTGGATATGCAATAGAGTATGATTTTGTGCCACCCACTCAGCTAAAGCCAACACTGGAGACAAAACTCATCGAAGGGCTTTATAATGCAGGGCAGATAAACGGCACATCAGGATATGAGGAGGCTGCTGCACAGGGACTGATTGCCGGGATTAATGCAGCATTAAAAATCCAGGGAAGAGAGCCAATAATCATTGATAGATCAGAGGGCTATATAGGTGTTCTCATAGATGACCTTATTACAAAAGGCACTCAGGAACCGTACAGGATGTTTACATCACGGGCAGAGCACAGGCTGCTCCTGAGGCATGACAATGCGGATTTAAGACTTACAGAAAAGGGGTATAATATAGGCCTGATTTCCCATGAACGGTATGAGATGTTTAAAGAAAAGAGAGATGCAATTGAAAAGGAAAAAACACGCCTGAAATCATTCAGGGTTAACAGCTCTGGATTATATAATAAACAGTCTGGTAATATTAACACAAATGAAACCCTCCTGCCCCCCTCCTACCTCCCCCCACACGAGGGGGAGGGGGAACAGAAGGTATTTTCAGGTGAAACATTCATGTTGCACGGAAACACAAAGGCCAATGAAAATCCTTCCTCACCCCCCTTTAATAAAGGGGGGAAGAGGGGATTGTCAGGTGGTATATTGCCTGATACCACATTAGCCCGGCTGCTCCAGAGGCCGGGAGTTTATTATTCAGATATTGAAAACATATCACCGCCGGAAACACCACTTTCCAGCGAAATAAAGAAAGGAGTGGAAATAGAGATAAAATATGATGGTTACATAAGGCGGCAATACCAGTTGGTAGAAAGATTCAGGCATCTGGAAAATAAACCTATACCAGATGACTTTGATTATTTGAATATCCCGGGACTTTCACGGGAAGCAGAAGAAAAACTCAGGTCAGTAAGGCCCGTATCCCTGGGACAGGCCTCCCGCATACCGGGCATAACACCTGCGGCAATATCTATATTAGCGATTGCAATCATGAAACAGGCAAAGAGCAACCCCCAACAAACAACAAAATTATTATAACTCCTTATTATAAAAGGGTTTTTCAATATTGTTCCACGTGGAACAATTAACCTTAAATGTGGTCAGTGTGCGATTATTTTCCTGATTAACCAGGCATAGCTATTAAGAAAGTAGTATGAGGCGATGGGGTTAGCTATAGCGGATTTCAGCGTCGCGAAAGCTCACCAGGATGCCCGCCGAGAATGAGCTAATGCTAACCCCATCGCCTCATACCATGTTGCTCAATGTTTATACCTGGGTATTACTTATTACTTCCATTCATGTTAATATTATGATAAAATTTGTTAGTTACCTTATTAAGGTTTGTAACATATTGATTTTATGGGAAAAATCATCTCTATAACAAATCAGAAGGGTGGAGTTGGAAAGACCACAACTGCCATCAATATTGCTGCATCTCTGGCAGTAGCAGAGAAGAGTGTGCTCCTCGTTGATTTAGACCCGCAGGGGAATGCAACAAGCGGCTGTGGTGTAGACATAAAGGCTCTAAATACGTCCATATATGATGCATTTACTGGTAATAGGAATATAAGAGATTTAGTCCTGTCAACAGAGCTTAAGCATTTTAAACTTGTTCCTGCGAATATTGACCTGATTGGTGCTGAAATAGAGCTAATAGACCATGAATACAGGGAACATGTACTCCATAAAGCCATTGGCAAGTTAAGGGAAGATTTTGATTTTATAATACTGGATTGTCCTCCCTCCCTCGGTCTCCTTACTATTAATGCACTGACAGCAGCAGACTCAGTCATAATACCCGTCCAGTGTGAGTATTTTGCCATGGAGGGATTGAGCCAGATACTGAAGACTATAGACCTTGTTCAAAACTCTCTTAATAAGGACCTGTTTATTGAGGGCATACTTCTGACCATGTTTGACAGCAGGAATAATCTTTCCCACCAGGTTGCAGATGAGATCAGGGGGCATTTTAAAGAGATAGTATTTAACTCTGTTATCCCCCGGAATGTTTCCCTTGGTGAGGCGCCGAGCCATGGCAAGCCAATAATACTATATAATATTAACTCAAGGGGTGCACAGTCCTATCTGGAACTGGCACTGGAGGTAGTAAAAAATGACAAAAAAGGCACTCGGTAGGGGACTCGGAACACTGATTCCAGGTGCAGGTGGTAACGCAACTATCGAGAAAAGAGCGGGAGTAACAGAGCTGGAAACCGCAAGGATAGTCCCCAACAGATTTCAACCACGGCATGAATTCGATGATAAGGGTCTTGAGGAGCTTGCAGATTCAATAAGGGTCAATGGTATTATCCAGCCGGTGATTGTCAGACGTCTTGACAACGGAATATTTGAGCTAATAGCAGGAGAGAGACGCTGGCGGGCTGCTCAATTGGTCGGGTTAAAAAAGATACCGGTTGTTGTCAAAGAGACCACAGATGAAAAATCATTAGAGATAGCCCTAATAGAGAACCTCCAGCGCGAAGACCTTAATCCAATTGAGTCAGCACAGGGATATCAGAGACTTTTAAAGGAATTCAGACTTTCCCAGGAAGAGATTGCAAAGAGGGTCGGGAAAGAGCGTTCTACAGTAGCAAACTATTTAAGGCTGCTGACACTTCCTGAAAAGATAAGAGGTTATCTCTCAAAGGGGGCCCTCACCCCCGGACATGCTAAGGCAATACTATCAATAACAAACAGAGATGAGCAGACCAGGTTTGCTGATTATATAGTAAACAAAGGTGCATCTGTGAGGGAGGCAGAGACATCGTCAAAGAGCTGGGGAATCCAGAAAAAGAAAAAACGGGTGACTGAAAGAAGGGATCCAACCTTAAAGGATGTAGAGGAAAGGTTACAGCGTGTATTCGGGACTAAGGTAAGGATATACCCGGGGAAAAAGGGTGGGAAGCTAATTCTGGAATATTATTCAGTGGATGATTTAAACAGGATTCTGGATATTGTTAATAGATAATGAAAAACCTGACTCTGTCAGACAAGATGCTTGACCTATAAATCATTTAATCATTGTGTGGATGGTTATGTTGATGACAAGTATTTAAATAGAATCTATATAAAGTTGCGCTTTCTACAGGTCAGGCTTCCAGCCTGACAATAATCATTATGAACAGGATTTACAGATGACACGGAAAAAGGTTGTAGTTGGTATGAGTGGTGGTATAGATAGTTCTGTTGCTGCCATGCTTTTAGTTGAACAGGGCTATGATGTAATAGGTGCCACACTCAAGATATGGGAAGAGGGGGAGTACCTCGATGGGGAGTGGCATGACCGTTCATGCTGTAAGATCGGCCTTGCGAGGTATGCGGCTGACAGGTTAAATATTCCCTATTTTGTCTGGGATGCACATAAGGAATTTAAAAATTGGGTGGTTGATGAATTCTGTAATGAGTATATGAGAGGCCGTACACCCAATCCATGCGTAAGATGCAATGAAAAGATAAAGTTTGCGCTCCTTATTGAAAAGGCAATTGGTATAGGTGCAGACTACATTGCTACCGGGCACTATGCACGAATAACTTGTAACAAAGAGAATAACAAATTCTACCTGAGGAGAGGGGCAGATACTGAGAAGGACCAGAGTTATTTCTTATACAGGCTTACACAGAATCAACTCTCCAGGATTATCTTCCCTCTTGGTGAATATACAAAACCTGAAGTTTTGGATATTGCCGGCTCACTTGACCTCCCTCTTGATGAGATCAGGGAAAGCCAGGAGGTCTGCTTTGTCACACAGGATGGATACCAGGAGTTCCTATCAAACAAAGTACCTGCATCAGTAAGTCCTGGTAAATTTGTTACCCCATCAGGTAATATCGTAGGAGAACATAAGGGGATTGCCTTTTATACAGTTGGTCAAAGGAGGGGTCTTGGTGTCTCAGCCGGTGAAAGACTTTATGTGATAAATATTAATGCACCTAAAAATGAAATCGTCCTCGGAAAGGAAGAAGAAGTATATACGAGAGGGCTTATCGCCAGTGATATACATACGATAAGTGGTGAACCCATGAGGGAGGCTGTGCGGTTATTAGCCAGGATCAGGTACCGGCATGAGGCCTCAAAGGCTGCCATTACGCCCATTGGAGAAGGCCGTCAAAGGGTTATATTTGATGAACCACAGTGGGCCATTACCCCTGGCCAGTCAATTGTATACTATGATGGAGATATGGTAATTGGAGGAGGTATTATAGAAAGTCCCATTCATTAAACCGCCGGCAGGGATTAAAGCTTTGATATGTTTTCGATCAGACCTCTTAATCCCAGAAATCGCACCTTGATATTATCATATGTCTTAGAAAATGCCTTATCTGTATCTGATGTGACTACATAGTTAATTCCATGTGGATATTGCCTTCGAAAGGCCCTGATATTCCCAGGCTCAAACGCTGCTGCAGACCATTTGCACTCTATAACAACAGGTTCTGTTTTGTTTTTAATAATTATAAAATCTACTTCATGCCCGCGTTTATCCCTCCAATATAAGATCTTTCGTGATTGACTATGTGCATGTATCTCATTTAATACAAAATGTTCCCATAGAATACCAAGGTCCTCATGACGAATATCATGCCAGCCACGGTAGTAACACATAAATCCTGTATCAAAGGCATATACTTTAGGGGCTGATACTATTTCTGTTGCACGATGCGAACTGAATGGACGAACTATATGCACGACAAAAGTAGCCTCAAGGACAGATAAGTAGTTAGCAATTGTTGAACGGCTGACCTCACATGGGCGAGCAAACCTTGTTGCTTCAAATATTCCTCCGCTTTGGGCAATCAGAAGCTCAGTAAATTTTAAAAATGAGTGGCGGCGTTCCAGCCGGAACAACTCTTGAATATCCTTGGCCCAGTATGCCTCCATCCATTCCTGGAAGTCACGTTCCGGGATAGTCTCTGACAGAAAGAAAGGTGGTAAGCCTCCGTGAAGAAAGCGGTGCTTCAAATCAATATTTTTGAACTCAGTTAAATCATGAGAAATCATGGGGGTTAGCCATATTTCTGCTTTACGTCCGGACAGAGTGTCACGGAATTTTATCGATGCTCCAAGTGTAGATGAACCAGTTGCTAATATCTTAGTGTTTGGATAGTGATCTGCAGCAATTTTAAGTATCTCTGATGGGTTGTCCAGACGATGGATTTCATCCAAGACTATCGTATGTTCTTTTAAATCATCCAGAAAAGACTGAGGGTCTTCCATCATTCGTCTTACTCTTGGCAGCTCACAATCGAAATATTCAACGTCTGGAAGACTATGACAGAGGTATGTCTTGCCTGCCCGCCGTACACCTGATAACCAGAGTACTGAACGGTAACTCCATGCCAGCTTTATTTTCTTAAGCCAAAAACTTCTCTGAACCATATGCCGTTATGTTAGCATATGGTGCTACTAAATGCAAATATTGTAGTAGATAGTACTGCATCAGGTTTATACTGGTTTTGGTTGGCCTGATTTGATTAAGTTTAGTACTATATCAAGGGCCATAAGGTGCATCCCAACCCGCTCTTCCATGGGGAAGCGGGTGGGGGATTCAATAGTTAGACAGTGTTTCACACTACGAAGATAGAGATATAATGGGAGGGGTAGATCTTTTTTTCTTATATGAAATCTTTTTCTATCTTTTTGAGGACATATGACCCCGCCGCAATTAGGAAATCCATCTATACATTCCCGCCGGTCAACAGGATAATTCCTGGAAATGTTCCTGATAATCTCTTCTGAAAGATGATTAACACCTTTTCGCATCACCTCGTAGAGATAAAAACCTTCTCCATCTGTATCCTCATGAAAATCCATATAAAGATCAAATTGCCCTCCCTTTAATGCATCCTGAAGAATCATAACCTCCTCTGGAGGATTGGTGCTATTGAATTTACGATTAAGGTCTATACCATTAATATTCTCACGTGTGCCTTTTTCAAAACCAGTAGGGTTAGTGCAGGGAAAGACAGTAAATTTGAACACTTTATCCCATTTCTTTATTCCTTCATCAATACAAATATGTGTTCCTTCAAGGAAGCGGAGCAACGCCTCTACACCTGCAGGTTCATCACCATGTATACCTGCTGACAGGGCAACCCTGATATCCCCTTCACCATGTGTAATCATATAGAGAGGATACCCGCTTTCAATCCTTCCAATAATAACAGCAGGTATCCCTTTTAAATTATTAAGCCTTTCTATCATGGCCTTACAATCCGGCAATTGACAACACCATCCTTCCTGTTATTAAATATAATAACATGGATATATAACAAGTATTTACTACAAAATATACCCGGGGAGAAGATTAAAGGTTTATCTTAAAAAGGGACAAAGGTAATATTTATGGATAAAGAGTGGTTAAAAGTGTTTTCATGGAATGCAATCGAGACCGTACTTCTCGATATGGACGGGACACTGCTTGATAAATATTTCGATGACTATTTCTGGGAACACCTCATGCCAGAGGAGTATGCGAAGAAGTATAACCTCAATATAAGTGAGGCAAAACAACAGCTTCTGTCACGATATAAGCAGGAAGAGGGAAAACTTACATGGACAGACCTGGACTACTGGTCAAAGGAATTTGATATAGACATACCTGCACTGAAAGAGCAGGTAAACCACCTGATCGCAGTTCATCCAAATGTGGAAGACTTCCTGCAGTTTCTCCGTAAGGAAAACAAAGGAATATACCTTGTTACAAACGCCCATTATAAAACCCTTGATATAAAACTCAAAAAGACAGAGATAGGTAAATACTTTGATTCAGTAATATGTGCATTTGATATCGGCCTTCCGAAAGAAGAAAGCGCCTTCTGGGGAAAACTTGCAGGATTGCTTAATTTCAGGAAAGAAAACACAATGTTAATAGACGATAATGAAGGTGTGCTCCTCTCTGCAAGAGATTACGGGATTAAATATCTTATTTTAAAGGCAAGACCAAGCTCCAGAGGCGGGATCAGAACATCAGAACACTTCCCTGCTATATCCTACTTTAAAGAGCTTTTTAACAAAAATTGACTTTCCCTTTCCTGAAAGGTAAGCTAAAAACATAAACAAGGATGAGGCAATTATGATAGTTGAGATATCACTCGCAGTAATAGCAGCATGTTTTGTCCTGATCGTCATCCGATTGTATTCACTTAGCATCCGGATAGAAGAGGCTATCAGACGTTTCGAAGAACTTCTTTCACGATTGGAGAATGATATCAGGCCAATACTGTACGATGTAAAATATATAATTAGTGATATAAAAGGGATTACTGAGATTGCTAAAGAGGGTTCAAAGAAGATAGACCATTTAATTGAGGCAGTTATGGGGCCATTTCAGACCCTCAGTATATTTTTAAAGGCTGTCAGGGCAGGATTTAATGCATTTTTCAGGAAAGAAAGGGGGTAGATGAGCATGTCA
>Ga0209323_10002127_pt1 | contig 13101 bp, 13 predicted proteins | sample Rifsed19ft2_FD_184014 | JGI IMG/M metagenome (GOLD analysis project Ga0209323, IMG submission 184014) | Soil microbial communities from Rifle, Colorado, USA - sediment 19ft 2 (version 2) | ecosystem: Environmental > Terrestrial > Deep subsurface > Rock core/Sediment | place: Rifle, Colorado...
GCGTCTTCTCTGCTCCTGCCCAGCTCCATGTACGAAGTTATCAATGCTCGTTCCTTTTCTGATGTATAAGGCACCGATCCCTTTTGGAGCGTACAACTTGTGTCCTGCTATGGTAAGCAAGTCCACGCTCAGTTTGTCGATGTTAACTTCGATTTTTCCGCACGACTGTGCTGCATCACTGTGGAAAATCACATCATTTTTCTTTGCTATTTGCCCTGTCTCTTCAATGGGTTCGATAGTTCCTACTTCGTTGTTGGCATGCATTATCGTGATGAGAACAGTTTCGTCTGTTATCGCTTTTTCTACGTCTGAAGGGTTCACCATTCCGCACTTATCCACAGGCAAGTAAGTTATTCTGAATCCAAACTTTTGCTCTAGATATCGCAAGGTTTCAAGTACAGATGGGTGCTCAATCCGTGAAGTAACTATGTGTCTTCCCTTTTTCCTGTTAGCGAGAGCCGTTCCGATAATGGCGTGGTTGTTGCTTTCGCTGCCTCCACCTGTAAAAACGATTTCGCTGGACTCTGATTCAATAAATTTAGCCACCTGCTCTCTCGCCTTATCTACAGCCTCTTTGGCCAATTTTCCATATCTATGATTGCTCGATGGGTTTCCAAAATGTTCCTTAAAATACGGAAGCATTGCTTCAAGAACTTCTGGGTCTATTGGTGTTGTTGCATTGTAGTCCAAGTATATGGGTTTTGTATGTTTCACCAAGTTACACGCTTCCTTAGTGCATGCGCAATTGAAGGTTATAGACTGACAATACACGCATTCAATTAAATGGACTAAACTCTGACATTACAAATATTTTTGATTCCTTTTAGAGTTTTGATGATTTCAGGACCAACTTTCTTGTGTAGCGCATAAACTGAAACTGCGTAGCCGCTTTTCCCAATTTGCCTCGAGTAGTTTGCTCTTATGTTTATGTCGTTGTCAGCAAGAACCCTGTCTATTCTTGCAAACACTCCTGGCACATCGCGGTGATGAATGAATAAGGTGTAAACTTGCCTTTCTTCCAGTTCGATGCTTTCTCCCGCGTTCACCGAGTTCGTGAAGTCTCCGCCTAATAGGTAGCCTGAAATGACGCGGGCGATTTCAATTGAAGTTTCTCTTTGGGCCTCTATGGTTGATGCGCCCAAATGAGGGCTGAAAACGACGTTGTCAAGTTCTCTCAGTTTGTTTCTGAACTCGGCGCCTTCCACTTCGGACTCTTCTGCATACACATCAAGGGCGGCACCAGCTATTTTCCCCTCTTTCAGCACTTTGTACAACGCCCGTTCATCAACATTAGCGCCTCTTGAGGTGTTGATAAGGTACGCGGTGGGCTTCATCAGTTGAAGTTCTTTCTCGCCTACTATAACCTCCTTTCCGCCAGTGTGAATGCTCACGTAATCCGCCTTTGCAAGGACCTCTTCTTTAGACACGTATTTTATGCTCGAATCAGCGCAAGGCTTTATGTCGTATCCTAAAACTTCCATGTCAAAACCGCGGCGGGCCAGTTCCGCCACTCGTTGCCCAATCTTTCCACAGCCCAAAATCCCTAAGGTCTTGTAAGAAAGCTCGGTTCCTCTGAGTTTCTCTTTCTTCCATACGCCACTTTTAAGTGATTGATGCGCTTGAGGAACATTTCTTGAAACATCCAGCATTAGGCAAAGTGTCAATTCTGCAACCGCGTTTGTGTTTCCATAAGGCGTAGACTTCACGATGACGCCATTTTCGGATGCAGCCGCCACATCAATGTTATCGTAGCCGACTCCTGCCCTTCCAACGATTTTCAAATTGCCCTTAGCGCCTGCTTCGAGAACTTCTCTTGTAACTTTTGTGGCGCTTCTCACAACTAACGCGTCAAATCGGCCTATATCAGCAACAAGCGATTTCAAATTTCTTTTTCGCGTATCTGTTTCTATCTCGTGTTCTTCAAAGAATTTTATTCCTTCTTTTTCCAAACCATCGTTTAATAGTACCTTCACTTTTTGCAGGCTCCTTTGAATTTACTCATGTTTTTTTGATGTAGTTTACTGCTTCTTCTACGCTCTGGAACCCGTACTTGACCTGGTTGAACTCTTTCTTCAAGGCAATAACGCTTTCTTTAACTTCGGATGGTTTGCGTTTACCTTTCATCACGCTGAGCATCAAATCGCACAAGTGTTTGATATCGCCCTCTCTGAACCCTCGCCTAGTTACGTCTTGAAACCCGATTCTCAGCCCAGACGGGTTGTCACGGTCATCCTGATCATCGTAGGGTAGGAGATTCTTGTTCAAGATTATGTTAGCCTCTTCAAGTTGTTGGGCGACTTTTTTGCCGCCTCCGAAGCCGCTGACGTCAACGGCTATCTGATGGGACCTCGTGAAGCCTTTCGATTCGCATAGAACTTCTAAGCCGTTCTCGCAGAGATATTGCCCCGCCGTTTGAGCGTTCTTCACCGTCTGCCTAGCCAGCTCAGCACCGAAAAGTTTCATCTCCAAGGCAGCTATTCCAACGGCTGGCAACCGCCCGAGGTGAGTGTTTGAAGTGCTCAGCGGAAAGATGGCGAACTGAATAGCCTTTATAGCCTTCTCCAAGCGTGCGTTCTTGGCGTTTCCAAGTATGACGCCGCCCTGTGGCCCTGGAAAAGTCTTGTGGGTTGAAGAGGTTATGAAATCGGCGCCTTCACTGAACGGGTCTTGGAAGGCACCGCCCGCGATAAGCCCCAAAACATGGGACGCATCATAAGCCACATAAGCCCCAACTTCATCCGCAACAGCCTTCAGCTCCTTAACTGGATGCGGAAAGAGAAACAGGCTTCCTCCGAACGTTACTATGCCTGGTTTGGCCGCTCTTATTACGTGGGCTGACTTGTCGGCGTCTATGTTCAACTCTTTTATGCTGTAAACGTGATTTATGTTCTCCAAGCCAAGAACCGCGCCAGCTAAACCAGCATAGTCGTGAGATATGTGTGCGCCGCAACTGAGCGGTGTGACAACCATTTTCCGGTTCTTCGCCGCCTGAGACAACCCTTTAAAGGTGGCTAAATTCGCGTGTGTGCCAGAAACCAAGCGCACGTCCGCCCAGTTGCATTTGAATAAGCTTTTCATAAGGTCTGCTGCGTAGTTCTCGATGGCGGTCATGTACTTCTGGCCTTGATAGTGCCTCGTTTTCACGTGTCCTTCAAGGTCGTTTTCTCCTTCGGCGTATCTGCATTCCAGGTCTTTTGAAAGGCTGAGCATCTGGTTGACGGCTGGGGACTTTAGTCCCTCACTTGCTATCAGGTTTATGCATTCCACATCTCGGTAGTATTCATGGTTATGGCTAGCGTCTATCAGCTTAAGGATGAGTTCTGAGAAGCTCTCCATTTTTGTCCCACGCTCAAACATCAACCGAAATAGACTTTGCACTATTTAGCCATTACTGGAAACAGCGGCTGCTCTCAAATGTTTCATTTTTGGCATGTGAATGGGCGCATTTTCGGAATATGGCTTGTGTGGGCTGTTTTTATGAGTGAAGTTTTTTAGGCATACCTAAAAGTTTATTAGGTTCGCCTAACACGTAATTTAGGTGTACCTAAAAATTGGTGCGAACATGACCCGCAAAAGCGTTGAAGACTATCTCAAAGCAGTATATGAGTTATCTCGAAACGGAAACACAGTAAGCACAACTGAGATATCGCGAATATTAAAAGTTGCTCCAGCGAGCGTAACTGAAATGCTGAAAAAACTAGCCGAAAAGAATTACGTCGAGTACTCGTCATACCATGGAACTACGCTTACAGACAATGGCCGACGAATCGCCGAGAAAGTGGCTCGTAAGCACAGGTTGCTGGAACGTTTTCTCCACGACGTTTTAAAAATAGATAACGTTAAAGTGCACGGTCAAGCGTGTGAAATGGAGCATTCTCTATCAGACGATGCGGAAGAGTCACTTTGCAGATTTCTAAGGCACCCTGACCAATGTCCAGATGACGGAAAAGCCATCCCCCCATGTGACCTCCAAATACGAAGCTGTGAAGAATGCATAATGCTGCACAGTAAAGGCCTGGAAGAAGTTGGAAAACACACGCAAAACTTGGTTGCTCTAGACGACCTTAAAGAAGGGCAGTCGGGTAAAATCTCTTTCATCCGAGGCGGCCACAACCTGCTTCAAAGACTTTTAGACATGGGGCTTACGCCTGGCACAAAAATAGTTGTTGTCAAAATTGCGCCGCTTGAAGGTCCTGTTGAGCTTCTGGTTAGAGGCTCGAAGCTGGCGCTTGGGAGAGGCATTGCCTCCAAGGTCTTCGTGGATGTAGAGCATTAAAATTTGGTGTTTTCTCATGTCATGTCATCCAAGTTCAAACAGTAAAATAGTCAACAGAAAGAACAGCAAACACCTTACTATTGCACTGGCTGGAAATGCGAATGTTGGCAAAAGCGTACTTTTCAACCAGCTTACAGGCTCAAACCAGATAATCGGCAACTGGCCCGGAAAAACAGTGGACAGGGCAGAAGGCACGTTACGCTTTGAAGATTACGACATCTCCGTCATAGATTTGCCCGGCATATACTCTTTCTCAACATTCTCACTTGAAGAACTCGTGTCACGAGACTACATCGCTCTAGAAAAGCCTGATGTTGTCATAAATGTTCTTGACGCTTCAGTTCTGGAGAGAAACCTGTTTTTCACGATTCAGCTAATCGAAATGGAGGTTCCGCTGGTTGTATGCCTCAACCAAGTTGACGTTGCAAAGAAAAAAGGCATGATTATCAACAAAGACAAGCTTGAGGAAGAGCTAGGCGTTCCCGTGGTGCTCACCGTAGCCACAAGAGGCGAAGGCATCTACGAACTGGTGAAAACAGCCGTTGAAGCCGCCACACGCAAGCCACAAAGAAAAGAAATGAAGTACAGCAGCGATGTCGAAGCCCGAATTGCGGAACTTGCGCGCCTAGTCGAGACGGAAAAACTAGAGCTCAAGTATCCTTCCAGGTGGGTCGCCATAAAACTGCTTGAAGGCGACCAGGAAATCACCAAAACAGTGGCGGCGAAATCCAAGAAGGTCATTGGCGTATCGGAGATTCTATCGCAAGAACTATCAAGCAGTTGTCAGGAACCCTGTTTCTCAATTATCGCTTCGGAGCGTTACTCTCTCGCAAGCATGATTGCTAGTCTTGCTCTTCGGCAGAACGAGGTGAAAAGCACTTTCTCGGAGAAGCTGGATTGGGTAACCACGCACAAGGTGCTGGGTTACTTCACGTCTGCGGGAGTAATAGTGGGTTTGCTTCTTTGGACATTTATTGTTGGCAATTTTCTTTCAGGTTTGATTTCGAATGCGCTTAGCTTCATTGCGCCTCTGGATCCGAAGGTGAGTGGATCGATTATAAGTATTCTTTGGAATGGAGTTTTCGGAGGCTTCGTAGCTGGCGTCACGCTAGTAATACCCTTCGTAATCCCGTTCTACTTCTTATTAGCCATGATTGAAGATTCAGGCATCCTGACTAGAGTGGCGTTCATGATGGACAGCGTCATGCACAAAATAGGCTTGCATGGAAAAGCGCTCATTCCCTTAATCTTGGGCTATGGCTGTAACGTGCCTGCAATTCACTCTTGCAAAATAATGGAAACAAGACGAGAACGATTGTTAGCCGCGTTCGCCATAACCTTCGCCCCATGCGCAGCAAGAACAATCGTGATTTTTGGTCTCGTGGGCGTGTTTCTAGGCGTGCAGTGGGCGCTTGCGCTTTACGCGGTTGACTTGCTAATCATCTTCATGTTGGGCAGAATCGCCATGAAAGCAGTTCCAGGCAAGTCCACGGGCTTGATAATGGAGATGCACAGCTTCAAAATTCCGTCGCTTTCTGTTGTTGGCAAGCAGACTTGGACAAGAACCAAGTCGATAATTTACATGGTTTTTCCAATTTACATAGTCGGCAGTGCGCTGGTTCAGGTTCTGTACGCGTTTAATGTTCTCACGCCTATCAGTGACGCGCTGGCGCCGTTGACGGTTTGGTGGCTCGGGTTACCAGTCGTCACAGGCATATTACTCATACTTGGTGTTGTGCGAAAAGAGTTCATAATTCTCGGCGCTGTAGCCATTTTCGGCTCAACCAATCTTGGGCTATTCTTTACGCCTGTGCAGTTGATAACGTTGGCGTTGGTGGCGATGCTTTACATCCCATGCCTGTCGACTTTCGTAATTTTGGCAAAAGAGTTCGGGTGGAAAGCCGCAGTAACAATATCATTGGCTAACATTCTTTCAGCAATACTCATCGGAGGCTTAGCATTCAGACTTCTCACGCTGTTTATTTGATTGTTTTGGGTTTGTACCTGTTTTTTTCGGAGAAGAGGTCCATAACTCTGGTTCTGCTCAGGAACGTGGCAGAGTGTTTTGCTCCAGCAGGAATAACATATTCGCCGCCTTTTTCGCAGATTCGTGGCTTGCTATTGATGGTTAACTCCATTTTTCCATCTATCACCATTCCCCACTGAGGATAGCCGTGACTGTGTTCTGGCACTTTCGCATAGTCTTCAAACTCGAAAAAGACCAGCTGACGCGCGTCAGCCTGCAGTATCCACGCTTTGACGCCTTCAAACGGCATTTCCGCTTCTGGCAAGGATGTTATGACCTCAGGATAACCAGATGTATGTTGACTTTTAATGTTGTCCAAGTGCTTTACCACGAGAGCATAAGCAGCACTTGGAAGTAAAAAATGCTTTGCTCTTGCATGGTTTTAGTCGTCCCATCACTTGACTGGGGTATGGTCCCTTTGATGGGCGCACATAATTTCTTTCATTATAGCTTAAAGTAGCACGAATGTTTGTTCCTAAATTGGCTAAAAATGGTTTTTATTGCCAGTTTAAGGTTCAAGGACTAACTTGAGCAGCGTGTGTGTCCACATCTTTAAAGCAAGTGGCTCCTTCTGGACTATGAGAGGTGAGAGAGCGCAAAATTAATTAGTAAGATATTTCAAACGCATCTAAATAGTTGAAAGTCAGATGTACATTTCAAAGACAGTTCTTTGTGCGATATTGCTTACGATTTTTGTCTTATACTCTTTTGCACTTGATGCTCAAGTGTCGGCTGGCTCTGACCACGCGATAAAAGCCTCGCTGGAGGAGAAGGGCGATTCAGTATGGGTCAAGACAAGCAATCCAACTGTTGGATATGATGTGGCCCGCGGTGTTGCTGTCGATAGTACTGGAGTATACGTTGTTGGGCATGAATCCACAGGGGATTATAACAGCCGATGGAGAATTGAGAAAAGGCGATTGGACGATGGGGAATTATTGTGGGCAGTGACGAGTGGGCCTAGCGATGAATCTGCCGAAGCTTATGGCGTTGCGGTCGACAGTAGCGGATTGTACGTGGTTGGGTCGGAATATTTCAGTCAACGCTGGCGTATCGAGAAAAGGAGATTAGATGATGGAGAATTGATTTGGGCAAAGACGAGTGATCCCACCGACGACTGGGACGAGGCTCAAGACGTGGCCGTTGATGATACTGGAGTATATGTCGTGGGATGGCAGGAGTTCTGGGGCCAGTGGAGGATCGAGAAGAGAAATCTGAACGACGGGGAACTCATATGGGCAAAGACAAGCGACCCAAGCAGCGGTTACGATGAGGCGTACAGTATTGCTCTAGATAGCAGTGGACTATACGCAGTTGGCTACGATAGTTCTCCAGGTAACAAGCAGTGGAGGATTGAGAAAAGAGAACTGAGTGATGGAGAATTGATTTGGGCAAAGATGAGCAATCCAAGCGAGGAGGATGAGGACTTGGCTAATGCAGTTGCTGTTGACGATACTGGAATTTACGTGGTTGGCTACAGCGGTCACTCACACACGGTTGACATATTCCAATACCTTTATTACTGGTGGAGGATTGAGAAGAGGCAACTGGATAATGGGGAATTGATTTGGGCCACGACCAGTAATCCGAGCATTGGAATGGATTTAGCCTATGATGTTGCGGTCGATAGCGCTGGGCTATATGTAGTTGGTTGCGACTGGTCTCCCGAAGATAGACAATGGAGAATTGAGAAGAGGAGTTTGGACAATGGGGATCTGATCGTGGCAGAAACATATAACCCAAGCGAAGAAGATGAGCGTGCCTACGGTGTCGCGATTGACAACACCGGTCTCTACATCGTTGGACTTGATTATTCTCTAGAAGACGATTGCCAGTGGAGAATTGAGAAGATAACCATTCCGATTACTCCAAGTCCCACTCCAACCCCTACTCCTACCCCAACACCTTCCCCATCTCCAACCGCAACACCAACTCCCCCGCCAACCCCAACTCCCACTCCGTCTCCAACCATATCCCCCACGCCTACGCCAACCTCGTCTCCATCACCTTCACCGACGGCACCTCCAAGTCCTTCGCCTTCTCCAACAGCCAGCCCTTCCACCTCACCGTCTCCGACACCCAGCGGCCAAGGACTATCCCTGCCAACGGAAGTTACCTACGCCGCAGTAGCCGCCATAGTAATCGTGATAGTTGTAATAGCAGTAGTAGTACTCAAAAAACGGCAAAATAAAATAGGCAAAGCCCCGTTACCGCCTCCTCCCCCTTCCTTTTAGCCGCCAATCAACACTAAGCCATACGAGGCGACCTCCTCTTCCTTTTTGGGATTTGGGGCATGTGCGTGGCAGGTCCCTTGGTGGGGCTGCCCGTCTTCATACCCAAAAGGGTTCAAATCCAAACAATCAGACTTAGTTGTCAGTTGAGAATGGTGATCTAGATAATCGTCTGAAAAACTGAGGCCTGTTCAGTCTTTACAATGCTGGAAGTTTTACTATCCCTTCTATTTGGTTGAAGTCCTCATCGAACGAATATATCTCTTTTATATCGTTTAGTCTCATGACATCGACGGCTAATGCGTCGTTGGCTTCAAGTTTCAAGTCGTCTCCTAGTTCAGTTGCTGCGAAATATGCTTCTCGGGTTACACCCACTATTCTCACGTTGTCTAACATGAATAGCCCACGTATGATTGCGGTTAGCTGGTCTAGTGGCATGCCGTGTTTGAGAATGTTCACTATTTCAGACACGTGAACAACCGTCATTATCACTTCTTCTTTCCCTTGGGACACTGCGCTGATTATCTTCTTGGCGTGTTCTTTCATTTGTTTCTCCTTTTGAGTTAGCTGCTTTTTTGGCTTGTAATACGCATAGATGAATACGTTAGCGTCTAAGAATTTCATGCGCCCGCCTCATAGAATTTCTTTTCGAATTGTTTCCAGCTTCCGATGGCTTCTACGCCCAAGTCGACTTTGTCAAAGTTTTCTGTTAAATCAACGCGGCGCTTGGGAACTATCTTCAAGTACCCTTTTCGTTTGATGATGTACAGCTCCCTGCTTTCGGTGAGTTCAGCTTCACGCCAATCTGCAGGCAGGATGAGACGACCCTGAGCATCCACTTTCTTGACTTCCACACCAGTTTCCAAAGGTTTTCACCATAAAATACTCTGTTTTGCCATGATTTAAAGTTTACTCCAGAAGTGGGGCTGCCCGGATTTGAACCGGGGTCTATAGAGCCCAAGTCTACAAGCCTAGACCAAGCTAGCCGACAGCCCCTGCTTTTGCGCTTTTCTCAAAGGTTGCAGAGAACATAATTTCGCTTGCATCATAAAAACCTTAGCCAAACTGTTTCTTGAATTTGTAAGATTTAAATTTTAACTCTGAGGTTCTACCTGTGTTTGAGTCTTTATATAAGGGGGTATAGTCTTTTCCGAGCAGCTAGTCACAGAGCCTTCTAGTTCAGTGAAATAATAGTTAAACCTATTTATAAGGGGGTATAAGTCTTGCCGAGCACACTAGAAACGGCTTATTTTTTGCGGATGTTGCATTGGAGCACTTTCGGGCAGATTAAGCATTCGTCTGGCAGCGGCGTATTCGGTGGCAGAGCATTTAGAAGTCCGTTAAAGTGGGCGCATTTCGCCGGCGAATCAAAAACTTTTGGATATTCAGTCGGCTTTACGCCAACAACCTTCAGATTCTCCGTGACTATGTCGATTTTTGACATGCAGTATGGACACGCGTAAAATGATTGCCTCGGCACGGTCGACGCATCAGTCAGCACCGTAGGTTTATCAAAAGCCTTTTCACACCCCTTGTACGGGCATCGGAGTTTTTCATCGTGGAAATGCAAGCGGAAAAGAGGCATGTTTCATCTTTCCTTTTGTACTCATAAACATCGATAATATTAATATTTAATAAACATTTCTGACCACACGAACAACAAAACTACACAACGCATAATGGAGCCTCGGGCGGGCTTTGATCCCGCGGCCTGCTGCTTACGAGGCAGCCGCTCTACTTGGCTGAGCTACCGAGGCACAGTGCAGTCGCTAAATCAGTGATATGGAACGCATTTTTAAGTTGCAATAGCTTCTTTATTGGCATTTAGACTATTACCACTTACTGATTTAGCGTCTAAGACACTATGGTTCTTGAACAAAAATATAACGATTACTACGGAAAACATAGCCTTAGATGTACGTAGTATTAATTATTCTCAGTAAAAACTTTTAATAGTATGATCCAAAAGTCAAAAAGCCTAGACGGGTTACTGAGGGCGTTATTTTAATAATAAAGCATAAGCTTCTCGGAGCTTATTACGGTATTTAACCATTGCCCAAACCAGAATTGCGACTATAACAATAAGGATAATAGTGGCAATCCAAAAATAAAGAACAAGACTGGTATCGCTTTTAATTACATACTCAAAAAACAGCGTTGCCCATAGGTTACCCCAAACACCAGCCACAATCCCGATTATTGCTGCATAAAAGAGCAAGAACACTTGTTCATGTAAAGCAGGTTGGTCTTCATTCATTTTATTCCCCTTTGCACTATTCTGATTAGTTCTTTCGGTTCAGCTATTAGATTTAAGGCATTGGAAGAAACATATTAAAAAAATCCCAGTAAACAATGATAGTTAAGCAGAGAATCAAGACAAAATACAATATTGGGAAACTAGGACCCCAAGAGAGCAATCTCTTAATGGGGTGTTTGTTTTGCTTTTCCCCCTCATTTCTCAGATAATCATAAAGGTTAGTTTCTTGGTCTTTCCCTTTCTTTTTGAAACAAGATTTAATTTTTTCAATTTGGGATTTGTATGGAGTGAATAAACCATCGCCTTCTATGTTATCAGCCATAGTAGCCCAATAGCTGAACCTAATCCACGTGAAATAGCCAGAAACAACAAAGAAAATGTATGGAAACCCTCCAATTATATACCACCAAAAGTTGCCTCCTGCATAATTCTGAATTATCGCAGAGAGTGTTACAAGACCAAAAATTGATGCAACAAACAAACTAGCAAAACCTGATGCTCTATCCGAATAGAAATCAAGAAGAGCAGACAAAACATCCCCTGGAATTTCTGCTTCTCCCTCTTCATTTTTCTTAGATTCTTTATCGGTCATTCTTATCGTTTAGGCTATTTCTACGCTATGCAGATTTAAAATTTGTTCTGTTACTATACCTAGCTACGGCAAACGCTTGTTACGGTTACGTTTCAATCAAATAACTAATTCCGTTAAAGTCTAAACGTCATAATTCTATTTTCTTTTCTCTTCATCACTAACAAGTGTTTGCCTAAGCAAGTAATATAATAGTCGCAATAATGGGAATATAGGATACTGCTTTGCTTGTTGTTTGATTGATGGTTTAGAATATATTGATATTAGTTAATGTTCGGAAGCGTGTGTTGCAGCAAGCGCCAATTTTAAAAGGCGTTGCTCTCCTAAACTTAAAGTGTTCGAGATGTTTGAGAGGGGTTTTTCGTTGGAGGGTTGTTGAGTGGGTAAAGTAAAAGCTCAAAAGGCTGGTTTAGGCGAAACCAGCGGAGAGTTAGGCGAACGAAGGATAATCGAAGTCTTAAGGAAACGTTTTGATGTTATGCCTGACCTGCCTGTGCTTTTCGGGGATGATGTTTCCGCTGTTAGCGTTGGCGACGGGCGGGTTGCCGTTTTAAAGGCGGACATGCTTGTGGACAAGACAGATGTTCCCAGAGGAATGAGTCTTTGGCAGGCGGCGCGCAAAGCGGTTGTCATGAACGTTAGCGACTTTGCGGCTAAGGGTGTTGAGCCGAAGGCGGCGCTTGTTTCGCTTGGGTTGCCGAGGAACCTGCTGCGGAAGGATGTGGAAGAAATCGCGAGAGGATTAAACACAGGCGCGCGACAGTACGGCGCCTACATTGTTGGTGGGGACACTGGCGAGGCTTCAGACCTTGTCATAGCCGTTTCTCTTTTCGGAACCGCTGAGAAGAAAGCGTTGATGTTGCGCAGCGGCGCCAAAGTTGGTGACATCGTGGCGGTCACTGGGTTTTTCGGCAAGTCTGCTGCGGGCTTGCGGCTTCTTTTGGATGGTTTTGCGGTTTCAAAGGAGCTGCGTGAGGTTTTGGTAAGCGCGGTTTTCATGCCTCAGGCTCGCTTGAAGGAAGGCTTGGCCCTGAGCGGTTCGCGGGCGGTTACGGCTTCTATTGATTCCAGCGACGGTTTAGCTTGGAGCCTGCATGAAATTGGCAGAATGAGCGGCGTCGGTTTTCTGGTTAGCAGCGTGCCAGTTGCGCATGAAGTGAAGTGTTTCGCCGAGTTTAACGGGCTTGACGCTTTGGAGTTGGCGCTTTACGGCGGGGAAGAGTACGAGCTTGTGGTTACTGTTAAGCCTAAACTGTGGGTTGACGCGGAGACGGCTGTTGAAGCGGTGGGCGGTAGGCTTTTGCCTATTGGGAAAGTCACACGGGGCAAGCAGGTTATATTGGAAGTTGATGGCAAAAAGTGTCCTATTGAGGCGAGGGGTTGGGAGCACTTCAAGAGCAAGATTTGATTTGGCGGTCTAGCAGGTAATTCAGCACTGTTATGCACGAGGCGGCGAGGTAAGGTTGCTTCCCCAAACTGATTTTTTCTCCGTACCTGAGGGCGAAAATCTCTGCCTTCTTGGGTAAGCCCACATGATCACCTAGAACGAACACGGAATTTTCAGGGAACTCGGTCTGGGCTATGTCTATTCCGCCCTCTTCCAGAACGTATATGCGCGCGGTTTCAGCTTTTGCTTTCAACAGCGCTTCAAAACTTGTTTTGCTTGTTGTTATGCCCGGATGCGATTTGCCGCTGAGGATTTTTTTGATGATGCGTTGCCAA
>Ga0209323_10002129_pt1 | contig 13097 bp, 10 predicted proteins | sample Rifsed19ft2_FD_184014 | JGI IMG/M metagenome (GOLD analysis project Ga0209323, IMG submission 184014) | Soil microbial communities from Rifle, Colorado, USA - sediment 19ft 2 (version 2) | ecosystem: Environmental > Terrestrial > Deep subsurface > Rock core/Sediment | place: Rifle, Colorado...
CGCCGCCGCCAGTCCGTCGCCGGCTGGATCTGGCGTGCCGACCGCGGTTCCCACGCCGAGCCCCACGCCCACGGCAGAGGCGACGCCGATCGCCACGCCCGGCCCCACCTCCGCCACGACTCCCGCGCCCACGTCTGAGCCCGTTCCGACGCCGGTGCCGACCAGCAACCGATATGCGCTCCTGGAGCCGTGTCCGAGCACGCCCGACTGCTACCTCTACACGATCCGGATCGGGGATAACCTGAGGAGCATCGCGAACTTCTTCGGCGTGCCGTACGCCACGGTGCTGGAACTCAACCCGGACATCACGGATCCGGAGGCGATCCAGCCGGGCGACGTGATCACGCTGCCGCCCCCGACCCGCTAGGCCTGATCCCCGCCCGGGTTGCCGGGCGCCGCCGGGTGCACGCAGCGCCGTCTCGTCGATGGGGCATCCGCCCTGATCCTGGAACGCCGTGCCCGCGATCTTGCGATCTTGCGAAATTGCCGGTTGACGCCCGGCCGCGGCGATGTATGATGCCACCAGTGGCGCAAAGTGGGGAGAAGTGGGGAACCACCTCCGACCCACCGCCATCAGCGGACGAACGGACGGGCACGCCGGGACCTCCGCGACACAAGAGACGGGCTCGCGGCCACATTGTCGCGGGCCCGTCGAAACCTCCGAGCAGTGGTGGCCTGATCGATGTTCACCGGCGAGTACCGGCACACGGTGGACCTCAAGGGACGACTCGCGATCCCTTCTCGCTTCCGCGCCCAGCTCGATGGCGGGGTCGTGGTCTCCCGCTGGATCGACGGCTGCCTCGCCATCCACACCCGGTCCGAGTGGGCGGTCCTCGCCGACAAGATCGCGGCGCTCCCGATCACCGATGCCTCGGCACGGCTCTTCGGCCGAAGCATCTTCGCCGGTGCCACGGAAACCGAGCTCGACCGCCAGGGCCGCGTCCTGCTGCCAGCCTACCTGCGCGAGGGGATCGCCCTCGAGGTTGACGCCGTGGTCGTCGGCGCCCGGGACCATGCCGAGATCTGGTCCCCGGCCACATGGGCGGAGTACCGCCGGGCGATGGACGACCCGCAGACCTTCGCCCAGGCCATTCAGGGTCTCGGGATCTAGGTCGGACCAGATGCGTTTCCACGTTCCGCTCCAGGGCCAGCCGTCTTCGGGGGCTTCGTGATGGTGGACGGACACGTGCCGGTGCTGGCGGACGAGGTCGTGACGATGCTCGCGCCGGCTCCGGGCAGTCTTCAGATCGATGCCACGGTCGGCGGCGGTGGGCATGCCGAGCGGATCCTGGCAGCGACCGACCCTGATGGCCGCCTCCTCGGCATCGATGCCGACGGGGCGGCCATCGCCAGAGTGCAGGCACGCCTCGGCCCCCGCTACGGTGATCGACTGCGCCTGCGCCAGGCGAACTTCCGGGAGCTTTCCGAGGTCGCTCCTGCGGAGGGTTTCGGAGCCGTGGACGGTTGCTTCCTCGACCTCGGCCTGTCCAGCTTCCAGCTCGCCGATGAGGGACGAGGCTTCGGCTTCCGGACGGGCGGCCCGCTGGATATGCGCTTCGATACCCGGCGCGGCATCCCGGCGGCCGAACTCCTGAACACCCTTGATGCGAGCGCGCTGACGGCCCTGTTCCGCCGGTACGGCGAGGAGCCGTATGCCGGGCGGATCGCGCGCGCAATTGTCGAAGCTCGCCGGACCGCTCCGATCCGCACGGCCGAAGAGCTGGCGGGGCTGGTGGAGCTGGTCGCCCCGTCGCGGGCGCCCGGCCGTCGGCGGATCCATCCCGCGACCCGCGTCTTCCAGGCCCTGCGGATCGCCGTCAACGAGGAGCTCGAGGCGCTCGACGAGGGGCTCGCGGCTGCTCTTGACCTGCTCCGCCCGGGCGGCCGTCTTGTCGTGCTCAGCTACCACTCGCTCGAAGACCGAATCGTCAAGCGGTTCTTCCAAGCCGAGCGGCGGGGCTGCGTGTGTCCGCCCGCGGCTCCCATCTGCGTCTGTGGCCGCACACCGCGTGTGCGTCTCCTGGCACCCAAGGGCGTCGTACCCGGCGAGGAAGAGCTCGCCGCGAACCCGCGGGCACGGAGCGCGCGGCTCCGGACTGCGGAACGCCTCGCCGCCTAGCCATCGCGAGAACGGACCGGCGGGGAGGAGCCGCCGGACGGCCAACAAGGGAGGAGGAGTCCCGGTGAGCAAGCGTCACCAGAGCAGTCGCCGCAAGGCGTACGGACGTCGCCAGCACGAGGTCCACGAGCGCCGCGTTGATCGCGGCCGCCCGGAGGCCCGCTGGGCCGAGGCCGCCGACGCGACCCAGGCCGACCCATTGGCATTCATGGATCCACGAGCGCCCCGCCTTCGCTTCGGCTTCGCCGACTGATGGCGGCCTATCAGGGGGCTCGCCGGCGGGGCTTTGAGGTCCCGCGCCCATCATTCGACTTCGACGCGATCCCGTTCGGCAGCCGCCGTCGACGCACGGCCGTGGGTGGTCTCGTTCGCGAAGGCCGGCCGACACGCGTCGGCACCGTGATGGCCAGCATCGTCGTGGCGTTCGTCCTCGCCTTCCTGTCGCTCAGCCAGAGCGTTCGAGTCGCCGCAACGAGCTACGACATCGTTCGTCTCGGCTCGGAATACGAGCGCCTGGATGCGCTCCGCCAGGACCTTCGCTCGGACCTTGACCGGCTCGGCGCCGAACCGGCGATCCGGAAGCTGGGCCTGGACCATGGTCTCGGTCAACTTGGCGCGCCCCTGATCATTCCAGCCCGATAGCGACGATCGGAGTCGCCCGGTGATCCTGGGCCGAACAGATTCGCGCGGTCGCCTGGTCTTCCTGCTGCTCGTCTTCGTGCTGACCGCCGGATCGATCGTCGCCCGGCTCAGCTGGTGGCAGGTCGTGCAGCGCGATGACCTGACCTCGAGCGCGCACCGCCAGTTCTACCTGCGGACCGAGGTTCCCGCGATCCGCGGCGCCATCTACGATCGCAGCGGCACGATCGTACTGGCATCGAGCGTGACCCGCGATCGCCTGACCGCGAACCCGAAGCGTCTCTCGACGGAGCAGCGCGAGGCACTCGTGGTGCTGCTGACGGAGCACCTGGCACTCGATGAGGCCTCAGTCGCAGACCTGCGGGCGCGCCTGTCGTCAGACAAGTCGTACGTGGTCATCGCTCGCGACCTGTCCGCAGAGCGGACCGGCCTGATCCGCGCGGCGGCCGAGGCCCAGGGCATTCCCGGACTCGGCGTGGAGTCGTCGCAGATCCGCCTGTACCCGCAGTCAGGGGGCGGTCCGCAGACCTCGCTCGGGGCGAACCTTCTCGGGTTCGTCAATCGCGAGGGTTCGGGCCAGTACGGGATCGAGCAGTACTACCAGACCCAGCTCTCCGGAACCCCCACGATCCTCGAGTCTGACCGGGACGCAAACGGGCAGCCGGTCGTTGAGACGCAACACATCGTCGAAGCCGGAACGCCGGGCGTCGACCTGTCACTGACCATTGACGCTGGTCTCCAGCTGGCGCTCGAGCAGGAGGTCATGGCGGCCTGGGTCGGCGACGCAGCTCGGAGCGTGTCGGCCGTGGTCATGGATCCGTACACCGGCGCGATCATCGCCGAGGCGACGTACCCGTCCTACGACGCGAACGACTATGCCGCGGTGGCCGCTACGGATCCCGGTCGATTCATCGATCCGGTCGTGTCCGACGTGTCCGAACCGGGCTCCGTGTTCAAGATGCTGACGGTCATCGCAGCCCTCAAGGCGGGCACGGCGGACATGAAGACCGAGTTCGATGACACCGGCACGCTCCGGCTCGACAACGGCAAGACGAAGGTCAGCGACGCGGACCGGAAGGCCATGGGCATCCTGAGCCTGGAGGATGCGATCGCCTGGTCGAGGAACGTGGTCGCCGCGAAGATTGCCCTGGGGCTGGCACCGACAATCCAGGAGTCGGCCACGCGGCTCCACGAGACATGGCGACAGCTGGGTTTCGGCAGCAAGACCGGGATCGACCTCGCGGGCGAGGTGTCCGGTCTCGTACGCGACCCGGCTGCCCGGCGTTGGCGCGAGATCGACCTCGCCAACGGCGCCTTCGGCCAGGGCGTGGCCGTCACCACGATGCAGCTTGCCGCGTCGTACGCCGCGATGGTGAACGGTGGAATCCTCGTGACGCCCCACGTCGTCGGCGCCATTGACGGCAATCCTGTCACGGTCGCCGACCGGGGACGCGCCATCGACGCGGGTTTCTCGCCCACCCTCACGGACCTCATGCATCACGTCGTGGACAGCGTTCCGTTCTACCGCGATCGGACGCTCATCCCGGGCTACCACGTGGGCGGCAAGACCGGGACCGCGCAGATCTGGGACTCGGCGCTCGGCGACTGGAAGCCAGACGTCTTCAACTTCACCTTCGTCGGCTACGTCGGCCGGCGCGTCGGACTCCCGGACCTCGTCGTGGCCGTTCGCATCAACGAAGGTCGTCCGAACGTGGTGCGGGTCGGTCAGCTCTCCATGCCGGTCATGTCGTTCGAGTTGTTCCGACGCATCGCGACCGATGCGATGGGCATCTCGGGCCTGCTGCCCGAACTGCCGGAGCTCCCCGTGCGGCCCGAGCGGCTCGGCGCTTGAACGCGATGCCCACGCCGGCGTCAGTCCGCCCACCTGCGGGTGCCTGTGCGAAACTTCGCGTCGTGTCCGACGCCTCGACGTCACCGCGAGCCGGTAGCGCCGCCCCAGCCAACGGGGCGCGACCCGAGGCCCTGACGGGGTCGGATCTCGTGACCCTGACCGGTGGTCGACTCCTTCGCGACTCGCTCCGCCCGATCCGGGGTGGTGCGGTCGACTCACGCCTCGTGCGCCCCGGGGAGCTGTTCGTGGCACTCCCGGGCGAGCGGACCGACGGGCACCGATACCTGCGGGAGGCCGTCGTCGCCGGGGCGGCTGCGTTGATCGTCGCCTCCGAGCCCGACCCGGCCACGCTGGCAACGCTCGGCGACGTCACGATCGTCGTCCTGCCGGACCCGCTGGCGGGTCTCCAGGCGATCGCTGCTGCCTGGCGCGCCCGGTTCCGGCCGCTGGTCGTGGCGGTGACCGGGAGCATCGCCAAGACCTCCACGAAGGAAGCCATTGCCACCGTCCTGGCGTCCAGCGGCAAGACACTCCGCAGTGAGGGCAACCAGAACAACGAGATCGGCGTGCCCCTCACGCTCCTCCGGCTCGGTGCCGATGACGTCAACGCCGTCCTCGAGATGGGCATGTACACGAGTGGGGAGATCGCCCACCTGGCACGCCTGGCGCGTCCGCAGATCGGCGTCGTGACCGCCGTCCTGGGCGTCCACCTGAGCCGGATCGGGACCATCGATGCGGTCGAGCGAGCCAAGTTCGAGCTCATCGAGGCACTGCCCACGGATGGTATCGCGGTTCTCAACGCGGACGATGTCCGGGTGCGACGGATGGCTGGACGAACGGCTGTGCGCGCGGTCACCTACGGCTTTGCCGCGGACGCCGACGTCGGTGCGGAACGGGTCCGATCCAGGGGAACCGCCGGAATGCGATTCCGGTTGCGCCTGGCGACACACACCGGGACTGAGCGTGTCGCGGCCTCCATCCCGACGCTCGGGCGGCTGTCCGTCCACAACGCGCTCGCCGGGGCGGCCGTCGGACTGGCCGCGGGGATGGCCCCGGATGCGATCGCCGCCGCGCTCGACGCCGGCTGGTCCGCCCCGCATCGCGGGCAGCTCCTGGCCGCCGGCGGCGTGACGATCGTCGACGACAGTTACAACGCCTCTCCGGCGTCCATGATCGCAGCCCTCCAGATGCTGGCCGACTTGCCCGGGCGCCGCATCGCCGTCCTCGGCGAGATGCTGGAGCTCGGGGAGGGCGCGTCGGCCGGCCATCGGGACGTGGGCATCGCTGCGGCATCGATATGCGCCCTGCTCGTGACGGTCGGTGAAGGAGCGGCAGCGCTGGCGGCCGGTGCCCGTGAGGCCGGGCTGGATGCGGCCGCCGTCATCGAGACCCCGGATCGGGCCGGGGCGCTCGCCGTTCTGCGGGAGCGCCTCATGCGCGGCGACGTCGTCCTCGTCAAGGCGTCCCGGGGACTCGAGCTGGACCTGCTTGCCGATGACCTCCTGGCGGGCCTGGCATGACGGTGGAACTGATCCAGGGCCTGCTCCTGGCCTTCGCCCTCGTGGTCATCCTCATGCCCTCCTACATCCGGCTGCTTCGAGCGGCCGGGATGGGCAAGCGGATCCGCGCCGAGGGGCCAGAGGCTCACCTGTCGAAGGGCGGTACGCCCACGATGGGCGGACTGCTGGTGATCCTCGTCGTGATCGGGCTGTTCTACCTGCTGCGCGGCTTCCCACAGCGCGCGATCATCGCCCCGCTCGCCACGCTCCTGCTCGTGGGCGGCCTGGGCGCCGTGGACGACTTCCTCAACGCCCGGACCGGGGAGGGGATCCGCGCTCGGCACAAGATGCTCTGGCTGGTCGTGGTCGCCGCCGTCGTGGCGTTCCAGATCCAGTCCACCTACTCGATCGACGAGATCGCGGTGCCGTTCATCGGCGCGGTGGGGATTGCCCCGTGGGTCTTCGTGGTCTTCGCCGCGTTCGCCATCATCGCCTCCAGCAACGGCGTGAATCTGACCGATGGACTCGATGGGTTGGCGGGCGGCACGCTGATCTTCGCGTTCGTGGCCTTCCTCCTCATCGCCCTCCTCAATGTCGTGCCCCAGCCCGACGGCACGCTCGGCAACCAGCCCAACCTCGCCTTCCTGTGTGCGCTGATCGTCGGGGCGCTCCTGGGATTCCTGTGGTTCAACGTGCATCCGGCCCAGATCTTCATGGGCGACTCCGGGTCGCTGGCGCTCGGCGCCACACTGGCGGTCATCGCCCTGATTTCCGGCCAGATCCTGGTCCTGCCGCTGATCGGGCTCGTGTTCGTCATCGAGACCGCGTCGGACATCATCCAGATCGGCGTGTACAAGATCACCAAGGGCCGGCGCGTGTTCAAGATGGCGCCGCTGCACCACCACTTCGAACTGTCCGGCTGGGACGAGGAGAAGATCACCCTCCGGTTCTGGATCGTGGGGATCCTGGCGGGCCTGCTGGGCGTCACGCTGTTCCTCGCCTCGATCGATCAGCTGCAGTGAGCGCGATGACGATGGAGGCGGCGGGTACGGCAGGAACCATCGATCCGGACGCGCTGTCCATGGAAGCGATCCGGGCGGGCGCACTGCGTAGCCGGGCCGTGACGGTTCTGGGGTTCGCCCGAAGCGGGATCGCCGCGACCAGGTTCCTCGTCGACAGCGGAGCCATCGTCACCATCTACGACGGCCGGCCGGCGCTGGAGCTCGCGACCGCCTTGGCGGCGCTTGAGGGCCGCTCCGCGACCCTCGCCCTGGGCCCCGAGATCGAGCCGTCGGCCGCCTGGGCGGGCGCGGCCCTGGTCGTGACCTCGCCCTCGATTTCACCCGACTTCCCGACCACAGAACCACGACTTCGTGGGGCGCTCGGGCGGCTCGTGGCGGCGCGCGCGGCCGGAGACCCAGTTGCCCCCGCCTTGATCTCGGAGCCCGATCTGTTCCTGCGCCTCTGCCCGGCGCCCACGATCGGCGTGACCGGCACGAAGGGCAAGACGACCACGGCCTCGTTCACGGCGGCAGTCCTCGCCGGCGACCCGTCCCATCCGGTCCTCCTCGGCGGGAACATCGGCATCCCGCTGGTCGAGCGGCTTCCCGAGCTGTCGCCGAATCACCGGGTCGTCATCGAGCTGTCCGAGCTCCAGCTGCCGACGCTGTCGCGCGGCACGACGGTCGCGCTGTACACGAACGTGACGGCCGATCACCTGGATCGTCACGGATCCGTTGCGGCGTACCGGCGGGTGAAGCGGCTGCTCGCCGAACTCGTCGATCCGGACGGCGCCCTGGTCCTGAATGCCGAGGATCCCGTGGTTGGCGCCTATGCGGGACTCGGCACGGCGCCGGCCGTGCTGTACCGGCTGGAGCGGCCGGTCCCAGGCGGCGTCGGGATCGTCGACGGCTGGATCGTGGCGGCCGGTGTCCAGCGACTGCCGATCGTCGGTGGCGGGCCCGCAGCGACCGGACCGGGCGGCCGGATCATGCCCCTGGACGAGCTGGCGATTCCCGGTCGCCACAACCTCCGCAACGCCCTCGCCGGAGTCGCGACCGCGCTGCTCTTCGGGGTCGCTCCTGACGCGATCCGGCGGGAGGCGGCCGCCTTCCGTGGCGTGGAGCATCGGCTCGAGACGGTCGCCGTGATCGACGGGATCAGGTTCGTCAACGACTCGCAGGGAACGCAGCCCGATGCGGTCATCGCCGCGCTCGAAGCGTTCCCGCCGCCGGTCATCCTCATCGCCGGCGGGCGCGACAAGGGCGTCGATCTCGGGTCGCTCGCGCGCGTCGTGGCTGCGCGGGCCTCGGCGGCCGTGCTCATCGGCGAATCGGCGGCTGCAATGGTGGAGCTCTTTGGTGCGGCCGGGCTCGGGCACATCGAGCGAGCCGGCTCGCTCTCGGAGGCCGTTGAGCAGGCCGCGGCGCTGGCACGAGACGCGCTGGCGCGGACGGGAGAGCAGGGGAGTGGCCCGACCGGGCCGATCGCAACGGTCCTCCTGTCGCCGGCCGCCGCGAGCTTCGACATGTTCGTCGACTACGCCGCCCGCGGCCGGGCGTTCAAGGACGCCGTCGCGCGCATTGCGGCCGCCCCGCGATCCGGCCCTGTCGGTGAGACCCCTCCGGATGGAGTGCGCTGATGGGACTCATTGGTCGCTCCCTGCCGCGGCTGTCGGACGCACCGACGCCTCGCGACCTCGAGCGCAAGGGGTCCCTGGATGACCGGGCCACGACCCGTCGCGGCGCGCGTCGGCCGGCCGCCGGGGCGAAGCCCAACGTCCTGCAGCGTGAGCGCCACCAACCGGACTGGTCGATCCTCGTGGCGGTCGTGGCGCTGTCCGCGATCGGCATCCTGATGGTCTACTCGTCGTCGGCCATGCGGGCCTACATTCAACAGGACGACACGCTGGCGATCGTGGGCCCGCAGATCCTGTGGGCCGCGCTCGGTCTGGTCGCGATGCTCGTGACGATGCGGATCGACTATCGGCTCCTGCGCCTGGTGTCGCTGCCCGGCTACGTCATCGCGGTCGCGCTGCTGATCCTCGTCTTCGTCCCGAGCCTGAACCGGGTCGTGGGCGGCAGCGCCCGCTGGCTGGCGATCGCCCCCCTCCCGGCGATCCATCCGGCGGAGATCGCGAAGCTGGCGCTCGTCGTCTACCTCGCCCATTGGATGGCGTCGCGCGGCACGAGGATCACGAGCATCCGGTCCGGCACGCTCCCGTTCCTGCTCATCGCGCTGCCGGTCATCGGCCTCGTGTTCAAGGAGCCGGATCTCGGGACGACCACCGTGATTGCGGCAACCGCCTTCACGATGTTCTTCGTGGCCGGGGCCAGGCTGTGGCAGTTCGGGGCGATGGCGTTGCTGGGCGTGCTCGCGGCGATCGTGGTCGGGCTCAAGGACTACCAGATCACCCGGATCCGCACGTTCCTCGATCCGTGGCAGGACCCGCTCGGGGCCGGCTTCCACACGATCCAGGGTCTCCTCGCCCTGGGCCTCGGCGGGCTGTTCGGGGCGGGCCTCGGCGAATCGAAGCTCGCCGGAGGCCTCTACCTGCCGAATGCCTGGAACGACTTCATCTTCGCCATCATTGGTGAGGAGTTCGGGCTGGTCGGCGCCGGGACGGTGGTCCTCCTGTTCCTCGTCCTCGCCTACGCTGGCATCCGGACGGCGATGCGGGCGCCCGACTCGTTCGGTGCTCTGCTTGCCACCGGGATCACCGCCTGGCTGTGCATCCAGGCGTTCATCAACATCGGCGTCGTCGTCGCCCTCCTGCCGGTGACCGGGATCACGCTCCCGTTCATCAGCGCCGGCGGGTCGTCGCTGATCATCAGTTTCGCCGCCGTAGGGATCCTCGTATCGATCTCGCGTGAGACGGTGGAGAAACGTACCCAGGAGCCAGATGCACCTGCTGATCGCGGGCGGGGGAACGGGGGGACACATCTACCCGGCCCTCGCCGTCGTGGACGCGCTGCGCCGCCGACCGAATCCGCCTGACGTCCGCTGGCTCGGCGGCCATCGCGGCCTCGAGGATGGGATTGTCCCCGGGGCGGGGATCGCGCTGCGCCGGCTCGCCCTGCGCTCCCTTCGGACCGTGGATCGTGACGTCCACCTGGTCCTGGACCCGCTTCGGCTCGGCCTGTCGCTGCCCCAGGCCCTCGTGATCCTGGCCCGGGAGCGGCCGGCCGCGATCTTCACGACCGGCGGATACGTGGCCATTCCGGTGCTTCTCGCGGCACGGCTCCTGGGGATCCCCACGCTCCTGTGGGAGGGCAACATCGTGCCCGGCCGGAGCGTCCGGGCGACGGCCGGCCTGGCCAGTGCGGTGGCCGTGTCGTTCACGGCTACCTGCGAGGCTCTCGGCCTGGCAGGAGCCGGCCCGGCTGAAGCCGGATCGGCCCGGCCATGCCTCGAGACGGGAACCCCGATCCGGGAGACGCGCACGATCGATCGCCTGGCCGCGCGCGAGCGGCTTGGGATTGCCGCCGGGGAACAGCTCGTCCTCGTGTTCGGCGGCTCGCAGGCCGTGCGCCGCCTCAACGATGCCGTGGCCGAAGTCCTGCCCCGGCTCGTGGAACGGGTCCACCTGATCCACGTCACCGGCGACGCCGGGTACGCGGCCGCTCTGGCCGCGCGGGCGAGACTGGGCGACGCTCAGCGCCCTCGATATCGGCCGGCGCCGTTCCTCCGCGACGACATGCTCGAGGCACTGGCCGCCGCCGATCTCGTCGTCGGGCGGGCCGGCTCATCCACGCTCGCCGAGGTGACCGCGATGAGCCTGCCCATGGTCGTGGTCCCGTATCCCCACGCCGGCGGCCACCAGAGGGCCAACGCGGCCATCCTGTCCGAGGCGGGTGCGGCCCGCCTGGTGGACGACGCCGCGTTCGACGGCCCGGCGCTGCTCGAAGCGCTCCGGATCCTCGATGATCCCTCGACCCACGCGCGGATGGGCGCGGCCGCCCGCGCCCTTGGCCGCCCGGGCGCTGCGGAGGCCGTGGCGACCATGCTCCTCGCCCTCGCCGACCGTCGCCCGATCCCGGACGCACAGGCCATCGCGCGGATAGCCCGGGGCGACGTCGCGTGACCGACCAGCCTGCCGTGCTCGACAGCGTGGCCCTGGCAGCCGAGATTGCCCGCCGCATCGGCGTCCGCGCCGAGCGAGACGCACCGATGGCGCGGCTGACCACCATGCGGGTCGGGGGTGCCGCGGACCTGCTGGCGACGGCGCACAACGCCTTCGAGCTGCGCGGACTCATTCGGTTTGCCCAGACCCGTGGCCTGCCGCTCCTGGTCCTTGGCCGCGGCAGCAACCTGGTCGTGTCCGATCGCGGCGTGCGCGGTCTGGTGGTCCGCGTGCGCGGCGAGCAGAGCCGCCTGGACGGCGATCGCTACGTGGCAGCCGCCGGCGTGCCCATGGCGCGCGCCGCCACCGAGACCCAGAAGGCGGGCCTGTCCGGCCTCGAGTTCGGCCTCGCGATCCCGGGCACCATCGGCGGCGCGATCTGGGCGAATGCGGGGGCGCATGGCTCGGACGTGGCGAGTGTCCTGGAAACAGCCGACATCCTTCGTCCGGACGGGACCGAAGTGAAGGTGCCAGCCTCGGACCTCGGCTTCGACTACCGCGACAGCCGGTTCAAGCATCAGGAGGACGCGGGGACACGCGAACTCATCCTGGGCGGGACGTTCCAGCTCAGCCCGGCGGCGCCCGAGGTGCTCCGTGGGCGGCTCGATGAGATCCGTCACTGGCGCCAGGCCCACCAGCCCGTGGGCCAGCCGTCGGCCGGCAGCGTGTTCCGGAACCCGGCGGACGGCCGATCTGCCGGTCAGATGATCGAAAGGGCCGGCCTGAAGGGCCTCCGCGTCGGGGGTGCGAGCGTGTCCGAGAAGCATGCCAACTTCATCATCGCGGACCGGACCGCGACGGCCGCCGACGTGCGCCGACTCGCCGATCGCGTCCGTGCGACGATCCACGAGTCCGACGGCATCGATCTCAGGTTCGAGGTCGAGTTCGTCGGTGACTGGACCGGCTGGCCCTGGCCGGTCGACGAGCCCGGAGGCGCGGACGCAGCGTGAACGGCCCAGCCGCCCCGTACCCGCCCGTCGTCGTCCTCCTTGGCGGGCCGTCCGCCGAGCACGATGTGTCGATCGTGTCCGGAACGGCGATCGCCGCCGCTCTCCTCGCCGATGGACTGACCGTGCGGGAGGTCCTCATCGACCTCGACGGTGGTTGGTGGTGGCTGCCGCCAGATCACGCGCGCGGTGCTCGTGCTGCCGCTGACTACGACGACCCGATTACCCTGGGCGCCGATGGCCCCCTTCGGCCGGGCGCCGCCCTCGACCGACTCGGCGAGGAGCGCCCCGCGCCCGTGGTCTTCGTGGCGCTCCATGGACCGTTCGGGGAGGACGGGACCGTGCAGGGGCTCCTCGAGGCCGGTGGCCTTGCCTACACAGGATCCGGAGTCCTCGGCTCGGCGATTGGCATGGACAAGGCGGTCCAGAAGCGAATCTGGCGCGGCCTCGGGCTGCCGGTCCTGGACTGGCGGGAGGTCCGGGCCGCGCGCTGGGGCCTGGAGCGGGACGCCGTCCTCGGGGAGCTGGATGCGTTTGCCGCTGGGGAGGGCGACCCGCGGCTCATGATCAAGCCCGGACGGCTCGGCAGCTCGGTCGGCATGACCCTCGCCCACGATGCCCGCGAACGAGCGCCCGGGCTCGATCTCGCATTCCGCTACGACACGCTGGCGGTCGTGGAGCCGTACCTGGCAGGTGCCCGTGACCTTGAGGTCTCGATCATCGGAACGGAACCGCCGCTCGGCGTTTACGGCCCGGGCGAGATCGTGGCCGGTCGCGAGTTCTATGACTACGCGGCGAAGTACACGCCCGGCCTGTCCGAATCCTCAACGCACGCCGAGATCCCGGACGGGCTGCGGACGACGATGCACAAGCTTGCCCGCGATGCGTACCGGTCGACCGGGGCCGAGGGCTTCGCCCG
>Ga0209323_10002131_pt1 | contig 13088 bp, 8 predicted proteins | sample Rifsed19ft2_FD_184014 | JGI IMG/M metagenome (GOLD analysis project Ga0209323, IMG submission 184014) | Soil microbial communities from Rifle, Colorado, USA - sediment 19ft 2 (version 2) | ecosystem: Environmental > Terrestrial > Deep subsurface > Rock core/Sediment | place: Rifle, Colorado...
CGGCGTGTAGGAGGCGAAGGTGGCGCCAACGATGAGGTCCGAAAGGCCGTCCCCGTTCACGTCGCCGGTGGCGAGAGAGTCGCCGAAAAAGCTGTCGCTGCCTCCGCTGGCGATGGTCACGTCGGCCGCGGTTTCCGCGAGGTCGATTTCGGCGGAGAGCTCCTGCCTGAAGATGATGTGGACGGCGCCGGACTTGCGCTGATTGTTGAGGGTAAAGGGCGCGCCGAGGACGATGTCGTCCGCGCCGTCACCGTTGAGGTCGACCGATGTGAACTCGGCGGCCTCGCAACGGCCGATGCTCGCGGTCGACCCCAGCAGCGGGATCTGCACCGCTTCCAGGCTCACCGGCACGGTGCCCGTGTTGGAGAGCTCGAACCAGCCGGTGCACCAGTAGCTGGGGTAGCCCTGAGCGATGTTGAGGATGGCGGTCTGGATGCCTACCTCAGCATCCAAATCCTGCTCCGCGGTGGCCACCGCTGCGGTACAGGAGGCCAGGTTGTCCGGGATCCGGGCCGGATTCGGCCCGGGCGCCATAGGATCTGGCCCCGAGTCCTGCCCTTCTTTCTCCGCATTGACCACCACCCCATCGTCATCGGTGAAGGCGTTGAGGAACACGGCATTGAGGTCGCCCGCGCTCACGCTGCCCTGAATGAACAGCGTCTTGGACCACAGACCGTAGCCCACGCCGACCGCGGCCAGGGCCACGACCAGCGACATGAAGAGCGCAGCGACCGGTATTGGCTTTCTTGTGGACATGCGATTTCCTCCTGAGGATCCTTCCAACGTTTCGTGAGGTACAGATCGAGGAACCAGGCTGAGTGTGGCAGACAGCTCTCACCTCCTCTCTGAACCAGTGCCCACATCCCAGCGCCTCGGCAGAGTACCTTCCGTGCACCGGAGGCCGCATGTACCTGGGTTGGCCCACGGGGTATTGCCGGGGATACATCTTGCCGGGGAGGCCGCCCACGGCCACACGGTATTCCGTATCCAGGTCTCTACCCCCCGTTCCATGGATATATGGTGTGCTGCGGCAGGTTCGGATTAGCCTGAGGCTGCCGATTGGGGGCAACTCGCAGGGAGATCGCCAAGGGAGGAGGATGGGAGTCATGGAAACCGCAGTGATCTCAACAGTCGACCTAGCCACCCGACCCCGTCACCTGGACCTGGGCCGGATCGCCATCTTTCGGCCACTGGGCCTGGAGGGGCTGCTGACCGCCACCCCGGCTCTGAGGGCGGTCAGGACCGCGCTGCCGGAAGCCGAGGTGACCTATATCGGTGATGAGGAATCGGCCGAGGCGGTGGGGAGATTCGCCGATTACCTCGACGACTTCATGCTCTGCCCGCCCTACCCCGGGTTGCAGGAGGGGGCCGGTCATGCGGACTCGGTCCTGGGCTTCCTGCAGCTGGCCCAGGATCGCCGCTTCGACCTGGCGATCCAGCTGCACGGCTGCGGGTTGATCAGCAACCCCTTGAGCGCTCTATTGGGGGCCAGGCACACCGCCGGCTTCTACCTGCGCGGTCAGTATTGCCCCGACCCGGAGAGGTTTCTGATCTATCCATGGCACCTGCCCGAGGTGCACCGGCCGCTGCAGCTCTTGGAGGCGCTGGGCATTCCCGCCCAGGGAGTGGACCTGGAATTCCCACTTCAGCCGGAAGATCTGGAGCAGCGGCGCCGGCTCAAGCGAGTGTACGGCCTGCAGACGCTGGAATACGCCTGTGTGCAGCCGGCGACCACCTCGGCCGAGGGGGTGTGGCCGGTGGAACGGTTCGCCGCACTGGCCGACGAACTGGAGGATCGAGAGGTACCGGTCGTGCTGATCGGGCGGCGGGCCGAGCCCGGACTGACTCGCCAAGTCGCTTCGGCCATGCGGACCGCCTGCATCGACCTGGGAGACCAGCTGACCTTCGGCGCGGCGGCGGCGCTGACCTCGCATTCCCGGTTCTTGCTTTCCTGCGGAGGAGCGCTATCGCGGGCGGCCGAGGCGCAGGGGGTGCCGCAGCTTGTGCTCCAGATGGAAGCCTCGGATCGGAACGATCCGGCGGACTTCAGCTCTTACCGCCTCATGACCTGGGCGGGCTTGGCTACGCCCGAGATGATCGTCCAAGAGCTGCTGAGATTTGGGCCGCAGGTCACTCCACAACCGGCCTGGGACGAAGCCAAGCAGGCCCTGGAATCCTCCTGAGCGTGGAGGTTGGGCCGATGAAGTGCAAATTGCCAAAGGAGGACACATGTTCAAATCACCATTGCCCTGGCTTAGAGTGGCATTCAGTGTGGCGGCCATCGTGGCCGTGGTCGGGCTGGGAGGCACAGCCCAGGGAGCTGAGGCCAATCTCGAAAAGCCTCCGAGCGCTTCCACGCTCGAGGCCTTCCAGGCCAACGCCGAGGTGCAGTTGAAGCTCTGGCGAGAAGAACTGGCCTCAGTGGCGGCCGAGATCGACGTGAAGGGCAACCTCGACCTGCGGGAGCAGGTGGAGGTGTTGCAGGAGAAGTTGGACCTGGCGGAAGCCAAGCTGGATGCACTGAGGCTGGCATCGGCGGACACGCTGGTGAAGCTCCGGCTGGAGCTGGAACGGATGATGTGGGAGCTCTCGCGATCGATCGAGACCCTCCGAAGCCGTTGACCAGCCGACCGTCGTGCGCCGGGCGAGGCGCCTCCCATGTTGTCCTGGGCGCGCCGGCCCGGCGCACTCCCGTCCCGAAATGAAAGGAGCTGAGAGATGACCTTACTGGATTTGGGACTGCTTCTCGCTGTCGCCGCACTTGTGGGGGCACTCGGGCAGGGGCTGGCCGGCTACTCCATGGGAGGCTGCCTAATGTCCATGCTGATCGGATTCATCGGAGCGTGGATCGGCGGCTGGCTGTCAGGTCTGCTGAGGTTTCCTGAACTGCTGACTGTCCAGGTCGGCCCGACGCCGTTCCCGATCATCTGGTCAATCCTGGGCGCCGCCCTCTTCGTGGCGGTGATGGCCTTCCTGCGGCACCCGCGCCGAATATAGGCCGCGTAGGTCAACCGTAGGCTAAACCAGACAGAACCACTCCACTTTATGGTAGAGTAGGCAGCGAGCAGCCTGGGAAATAGGCCGGGAGTCACCTCAACACTCCCCGGCCAAACACCGGCGGAGGCTGGCTCCCAAGAAGCTGTCCTCCGCCGTACCACCGCAGGCCCGCTTTTCTCGCCTCACGATCCACAATCCCAGGTGCCAGGAGAAGCATGCCGCGGTTGCCTCGGAGGCCCCCCCTCGAGGGGAACAGGCGCAGGGCCCTTCTGCTCAGCCTGCTGTATCTGGGGACCGCCGTATCTGCGGTCGGGCTCGCCGATCGTTTCCTGCTCCAAGGCCAGGGGGATGGGTGGACGCTCTTCCTCGGCCTGACCCTGCTCCTGTTGCTTCTGAGCGCCGCGCTGATCTATGCGCTGCTGCTGCGCCTGCAGCGCCATCCCGCTCGGCCGGAAGATCCCTCTGACGCACCCGGGGGTGAAGTCTCGAGCCCGCCGCCAGGCAGGCAGGATTCAGGCCTTCGGCCGCCGGCCCTCGGTGAGAAATCCGCAGTCTGGCGTGCCTTCTACCAGGACCTGGAGATCGAAGCGCTGCGGCTGTTCCGCAACGACCAGACCGCTGACCGTGTCCCCCAGGCAGTGCTGCAGCTGCTCAGCAATCGGTTGGGTTTTGCCCTGGCCGAGTTATGGGTCGTTGACGAGACCGGCCAGCAATTGGAGCTGGCGGATCACTGGAAGACCCTGTCGCTTCGAGCCAAGGATCTGCTCGCCCGCCATCGGGAGCTCCATCTCGCCAAGGGGGAAGGACTGCCCGGAAGGGTGTGGGCCCAGGGCAAGACCCGCTGGGAGCACGATCTGCGCACGTCCGAATCCGCCGGCTGGCTGGGTGAAACCGACGGACTGGGGCTCCGTTCGGCCATGGGCGTCTCGCTGTCGGACCGGGGGGCGGTCCACGGGGGGCTGGGCGCGCTGGTGTTGTGCTCCACCACTGCCATGGAGTTCGACCCGATCATGCGCCGGCTGCTCACGGATTTGGGACGGCAACTTGGCTCGTTCCTGGCCCGGGCCGAGGCATTTGCCCGGCTCGAGCGGGACGAACAGCGTTACCGGTCCATCGTCGATCACGCCATCGGTCGTACCGGCGTCGGTCTGATGGTTCTCGACCGCCGGCAGACGGTGGTGTGGGCCAATGACCAGCTGCTGGCCAGCTTCGGGCTCCTAGGCCAACCCGTAATAGGTCGCAGCGCCCGAGAGGTGTTCGCCCGGGTTCGAGCGGACGGCGACGAGGGCGCAGCCGCCTTTGTCGAGGCGGTGCTGGCCAGCTACGACGACCTGACCCACCTGGAGGCGCACGAGGTTCTCCTGCAAGTTTCGGACCTTCACTCGGAACAGTGGCTGGAGTATTGGAGCCAGCCCATCTCGGAGGGCTACTACAAAGGCGGCCGAATCGAGTACTGCCTGGACATCACCCGGCGCAAGCACATTCAATTCGAGGCCCGGCGCCGGGCGCAGCAGCAAGCCAGTGTGGCCGACCTCGGCATGCGGGCCCTGGCCGGCCTCGATCTGGACACCTTGATGGCGGAATCGGTCCAGGTCCTTGCCAGGGATCTGGAGGTCGAGTTCTCCGGCTGGTTTGAAGTGTCGGCCGACGGACGACTGCTGCTGCTGAAGGGAGGTGTGGGCTGGGGCCAGGACGGCCTGCTGCAGGTCGGCCTGCCTGCAGAAATCGACACGCATCCGGGGTACACGCTCTACTCCTCCGGGCCGGTGATCGTTGAGGACTTTTCGGAAGAGGCCCGTTTCCGCGGCTCGCCCTGGCTTGCCGGCCACGGAATCCGCAGCGGATTGGGGGTGGCCCTGCAGGGCCGGGACCGCCCGCTGGGCGTGTTGGCCGCCTACGCCGCCCGCCCTCGGCCGTACTCTGAGGATGATGTCACTTTTGCCCGTTCGGTGGCCATCGTCCTGGCCGACGCCATCGAACGTGCTCAGAACGAGGAGATCTTGCGGCAGGCCCGTCAGGAGCTCGAGCTGCGCATCCAGGTGAGGACCCAGGAGCTGTCCACGACCAACCGGGCGCTGCAGGCTGAGGTCGTTGAGCGGGTGCGGGCAGAAGACGGCGCCCGCGGTCTGCTCCTGATCAGCCAGCAATTGACCCGCAGTCTGGATCCGGATGAACTGTTGGATGAGCTCGTCCGGGAGAGCATGCGCCTGGTCGGCGCCCGGGGTGGGTGCGCGGGGTTGAGAGTGCCGGAGGGACTGGCGATTCGCAAGCTGTTCTCCGAGGGGCGCGAGCTGGAGGCGGAGTGCCTGTGGCCGCCCGGAGTAGGGCTGGCCGGCTGGGTGCTGGAGAATCGCAAGACCTACCTGGCGCCGGACGCGCTGGCCGACGCTCAAATCGATAAGGACTTCCGGGAACGCTTCGGCATTCTTTCCGCCATTTGTCTGCCGATCCTGGACAGCCAGGAAGAGGTCATTGGTTTCTTTGAGCTGCACAACTCGCGCTCTGAGGGTGCCTGGCCCGCTTCCGATGGCGAACGTCTGGCGGCGGTGGCAGGTATGGCCTCCATCGCCATCCAGAATGCTTTGGCCTACCGCAGACTCGAACAGGCCGAGGAGGAACTATCCAGCAGCACGGCTAAATTGGAGGAGGCCCAGCGCATCGCCCAGATCGGCAACTGGGACTGGGAGATCGAGGCAGATCGTCTGACGTGGTCCGATGAACTCTTCCGGACCTATGGGCTGGACCCGTCGCAAGACACGATTGACTACGCGCGCTTCATGGAACTGGTACACCCCGAGGATCGTGGATGGCTGCAGCGGCGCATTGAACAAGCCTACAATGACCATGAGCCGTTCAGTTTCGAACACCGCATTCTGACCCCGGAGGGGGAGCTGAAGCTCTTGCACGGCCGGGGGAAGGTGATTGTCGATTCCTCGGGCAAGCCGACTCGGATGGTCGGGACCGGACAAGACATCACCTCGGCTAAGGCGATGGAGGAGGCTCTGAGCGGTCAAAGCCGCCTGTACGAAAGCCTGTTGGGGGCTCAGAGTGATCTGGGCCTGGGGGTGATCGTCACCCAGGATCGCCGGATCGTCTACGCCAATGAGGCCGTCACCCAGATCTGCGGCTACACCCCCGCCGAGCTAGAGAGTCTGCCTGACCTGCTGAACCTGGTGGAGCAGGGACAGCGGGCGGAAGTGCAGGCCTACCTGGAGGCGGCGGCCGAAGGCAGGGCCCCCCAGCACTGCGAAGCCATTATCCTGCACAAGGACGGCCAGCGTCGCAACATCGAATTCTCGGTCAAGGTGTCCGAGTCCAAGGCGGGCCAGCGCGACTTCTCCATCGTGCGCGATGTCACTCAGCGGGTAAGGGCGGTGGAGCAGCTCAGGCGCTCCGAAATCCAGCTTCGACGGCTCTCAGCCCATTTGGAAGAGGCCCGCGAATTGGAGCGCGGCACGATCGCCAGGGAAATCCACGACGAGCTCGGCCAGGCGCTCACCGGGCTGAAGATGGACGTGGCCTGGATCGAGCAGCGCCTGTCCCGGGGAGAGAACGGCCAGGGCCTCCAGCCGCTGCTGGAAAAAGCCCGCGGGATGTCGGAATTGATCGACGTGACCATTCAGGCGGTGCGCAGAATTGCCACCGAGCTGCGGCCGGGTGTGCTCGACGACTTGGGCCTGATCCCCGCCATCGAGTGGCAGGTGGGCGAGTTCAACAAGCGCAGCGGGATCGCCTGCAGCCTGCTGAGCAACCTCGACGAGTTGGAGGTCGATCGCCAGGTGGCCACAGGCGTCTTCCGCATTCTCCAGGAGGCCCTCACCAACGTCGCCCGCCACTCCCAGGCGACCCAGGTCAAGGTCCGGCTCAAGACCCTCGACGGGACCTTCCACCTGGACGTGGAGGACAACGGCATCGGTATCCAAGGGGAGGCCAAGGCCGGCGGACCCTCGCTGGGGATCCTGGGGATGCAGGAGCGCGCCCATCTGCTGGGGGGTGAAGTGTGGCTGGAGGGCGGCCCGGGCGAGGGCACCCGCGTGCGAGTTCGTCTCCCGTTGAGCCGCGCCGAACAGGCGGAAAGGGTCCTCCCGTGATCAGGGTCCTGGTGGCCGACGACCATGCCGTGGTCAGGCAAGGCCTTAGGCAAATCCTCTCCGAGGAGCCCGACATTTTGGAGGTGGGGGAGGCCGGGTCGGTGGCGGAAACCCTGCGGCTGAGCCGCGAGGCGGAGTGGGATGTGGTCATTCTGGACATCACCATGCCGGATGGCAGCGGACTGGACATCTTGCGCGAGCTCAGGCATGAGAAGCCGGAGCTGCCCGTACTGGTGCTCAGCGTGCACTCCGAGGACCAGTATGCGCTGCGGGTGCTGCGCTCGGGCGCGGCGGGATACCTGACCAAGGAGTGCGCCCCGCAGGAGCTGGTCGAAGCTGTGCGCCGGGTGGTCTCGGGCGGCAAGTACGTTGGCCTGGACCTGGCCGAGAGGCTCGCCGAGGTCCTTGCCGGCGACCGGAATGCGCAGGCCCACGAGCTGCTCTCTGATCGCGAATTTCAGATTCTGTGCCTGATCGGTTCCGGCAAGTCTGCCAGTGAGATCGCCCAGGAACTCTCCCTGAGCCCGAAGACGGTCAGCACCTACCGCCGGCGGGTGCTGGACAAGATGCACATGAGCAGCAATGTGGAGCTGACCCGGTATGTGCTCGAGCAACAGCTGATCCCGTAATCCGCCGTATCACCTCCCCTCCCGGCGGCGCAGGGCTCTCCCTCGCCTGTAGGACAAAACCTGACAGGCACACCCGGCTCCACCTGACATCTCTGTCCGAGCTTCGCCGCTGGCCGTTCCCCGCGGACCTGGGCTAGGCTTATTGTCGTGGTGACGACGGGAAATCCCACATCGCATAGTCGAGGGCCAACGCCGATGAAGGTGCTCATCATCGATGATTCAGAGCTGGTGTGCGATCGGCTCCGCGCCATGCTCACCGAACTGGGGAGGGTGGAGGTTGATCAAGCGCACCAGACGGGGCAGGCGATTGAGGCGCTGCGCCAGGGGCTGCCGGAGGTGGTCATCCTCGACCTCATCCTTCCCGACGGGGCCTCCTTCCAGCTCATTCGATTTGCCAAGTCCGTCGATCCCGGCATCACGGTGATCGTGCTGACTAACTACGCCTTCAGTTCCTACCGCCGACTGGCGCTAGAGAGCGGTGCGGACTACTTCTTCGACAAGTCCTCGGAGTTTGACCAGGCCTTCGCTATCGTGCAGCATTTGACGGACGGCGCTCCCGTCTGAGAGCGCGCCACGTCTTCCCGATGCAGACCTTGTTGGATCGACGGTTGTCCCGCTCCCATCGCCCGGAGGGCAGTTTGAACAACCTGTTGCTGATCGATCGCGGGGTTCACTTCTATCAGGGATTGCTCACCGAGCTCCACAATGACCCGGAGACCGGAACGATCTCTCCGTGCGAAACGGCCGAGGATGCCCTGGCGCGGGGCTTGGAGAGCGGCTATGCGGCCGTGCTGATCAACGCCGCAACCCTGCCTCCGAGAGAGGCATTGCGGCTGACCCGGGAGATCACCCAACGCCACCCCGCGGTCCGGGTGCTGGTCTTCGGGCTGGCAACCGCCACCGATGGCGTCCTGGAATTCATCGAAGCCGGAGCGGACGCCTATGTCCGCGGGACTCAATCCGTGCGCGCCATCGCCGAGACGCTGCGAGCCATGCTGCGCGGAGAGGCCGTGCTGTGCCCCGATATCGCCGCGGCGCTCATGGGGCGAATTGCCCGCCTGGCCGGATACCGGGCCGCCAACGGGGCCAATGGCAATTCTGCCGACCCCACCGCGCCGCTCTCACAACGGCAGCGGGAGGTCCTGGGTATGCTGCAGCGCGGCATGAGCAACGCGGAGATCGCTTCGGTGCTGTGCATCGAAGTCGGCACGGTCAAGAACCATGTCCACCATTTGCTGGCGAAGTTGAACGTCAAGAACCGGCAAGAGGCAGCCGCGGTGGCATCCAGCTCGCTCAACTTCGATGAAGAACCCGGCATCTGAGTGATAGGGAGGGTGGGCCAGGACATGGACGGGAACGGGAATCGCGCAGGCAGGCGAAGCCACTTGCTGCTGCTGGAGCCGATTCAGCTGCTCGGCACGCTCTGGCAAAGGGTCCTGGGCGAAGACCCTGACTTTGAGCGAGTGGAAGCCTTCTCCGACCCCAGGCAGGCACTGGAGGAGTTGGGGAGCTTCGATGTAGCGGTGACCGGCCCCTCGCTCAGTCAGGAACAGGCGCTGGCGTTTACCCGGGAGGCGGTGCTCTCGCACCCGGGCGTACGGGTGGTTGTGACAGGTATCCCACGCACGGAGGCCGCAGTCGTGCAGGCGGCGGAGGCTGGCGCGGCAGGGTTGGTGCTGCGCGAGCAACCGATCGAAGAGGCGCTGGCGGCCATCCGGGCGGCCCACAATGGCGAGGCCCACATCGCGCCCGGAGTGGCGCCGATGCTCATGAAGCGGCTGGCTGAGCTGACAGCCTCTATCAGCGACGCCGACACCGTCGGCCGCCGCTACCTGGAGCTCACCCCCAGGGAACGAGAGGTACTGGACTTGATCGCGCACGGATTGACCAACCAGCAGATCGCCGACCGCCTGGTGGTGGAAATCGGCACCGTGAAGAACCACGTCCACAGCATCCTGGAGAAGCTGGACAAGCGCAGCCGGGAGGAAGCGGCCGGCTACTTGCGCAGCCTTCCGCCGGGGTTGACCTGAGCCACCTCCCACCAGGAACCTACTTGCTCCACAGGGCGTCCTAGGGATATCCTGCATGTGATTTCCTGAGGAGCCCCCATGTCGATGCGACGCAAATGGATCCTCGGCGGCGCCCTGGCCCTGATCGCCGGCGCCGCTGTTCTGGTCGGCCTGGCCATCCACTATGCCAACCTGCCGGAGACGGTGGACGACCTGGAAACGATCGTGCTGGGTCAGTCTCGCTACGTGCCCGGCAGCCAGGCGGCGCTGCGGGTGCTGGTGCGGGAGGTGGGCGGGGGGCAGGCCATTCCCGGCGCAGCGGTCACGGTCGCGCTGCAGCCCGCCGGCGGCGGCCGGCCGGTGGAGCTCTTTCAGGGAACCACCGACGCGCTCGGCGCGGCGGACGTGGTCTTCGCCGTGCCAGCCGACCTGGATCCGGCCCAGACACTCATCGTCGAGACAACCTCCACCCGGGGTGGAGACCGCCTCGAGCAGGCGGTCACCCTGGACCGCGACTACAAGATTCTGCTCACCACCGACAAGCCGATCTACCAGCCCGGGCAGGTGATCCACCTGCGGGCGCTGGCGCTGAGCAGCTTCGACCGGGCGCCGGCCTCGGGAAGCGAGATCGAGTTCATCATCGCCGACGGCAAGGGCAACAAGGTCTTCCGCCGGGCGGTCGAGACCTCCGCCTACGGCGTCGCCGCCGAGGATTTCCAGCTGGCCAACGAGGTCAATACCGGGAACTACAAGATCACCGCCCAGATGGGCAATACCAGCTCGGAGCGGACGGTGACGGTGGAGCATTACGTACTGCCCAAGTTCGAGGTGGTCTGGGCCACCGAGCGCAGCTTCTACCTGCCCGGCGAGCGCGTGCAGGGTTCCATCAACGCCGAGTATTTCTACGGCAAGACCGTGGAAGGCGGGCAGGTGCGCATCACCGGATTCACCTTCGACTTCGAGCGCCAGGAGGTCTTCACGCTGGAAGGCACCACCGACGCCGGCGGGGTCTTCGAGTTCGACTTCACCCTGCCGGACTACGTGGCGGGCAGCGACCTGGAGGGCGGCGCCGGCCGGTTCTACCTGGAAGCCGCGGTCACCGACCTGGCCCAACACACCGAGAGTTCCAGCTTCTCGCTGCCGGTGTCGCAGAGCCGCATCGTCATCGAGGCCATCCCGGAGAGCGGCCAGCTTCGCCCGGGCGTGGAGAACATCCTGTACCTCCTGACCTCCTATCCGGACGGGGCGCCGGCGCAGACCACCCTGAATCTGCTGGTCAACGGAATTCCCACCCGGCTGGAGACGGGCGAGTTCGGGCTGGCGGAACACCGCTTCACGCCGGAAACACCTTGGGCCGATCTGCAGATCACCGCCCGGGACGCGCTCGGGGCCTCCGCTGAGACGCAGCTCTACTTCGAGAGCCAGTGGACCGGCGAGACGGTGCTGCTGCGGCCGGACCGGGCCGCTTACCAGGTGGGCGACACGATGAATCTGGAGGTGCTCACCAACGTGCCCTCCGGGCTGGTGTACCTGGACATCGTGCGGGAGGGCCAGACGGTCAGCACCCGCTCGGTCAAGGTCGAGAACGGTCGGGCGCAGGCGGCAGTGGACCTGACGCCGGACCTGTTCGGCACCCTCGAGCTGCACGCCTACAAGATTCTCTCCTCTGGAACCATCACTCGCGACACCCGGCTGGTGGTGGTGGATGCCCCGAGCGATCTGACGCTGGGCGTGGCCGCCGATCATGAGACCTATCTGCCGGGCGGCACGGCTGGGTTGGATTTCAGCGTGGCCGGCCAGGACGGCCAGGGGGCGCAGTCGGCCCTGGGGATCGCGGTGGTGGACGAGTCGGTGTTCGCGCTGGCGCAGGAGGACCCCGGCTTCGCCAAGCTGTATTTCCTGCTGGAAGCCGAGCTGCTGCGGCCGAAATACGACATCCACGGCTTCAGCGTGCCGGACTTGCTGGGGGAGGTGCCCGAGGATCCGGTCCTGCTGACCGCCATGGAAGGGGCGGCCCAGGCCTCGTTGGCCGAGGCGGCTGCGCTGTCCACGCCCTTCTCGCTCAACCTGAACTCGCACGAGGTCAAGATCCAGCGCGCCTATGAGCGGCAGGCGGCCTTCTTCGAGGGGCTGGCCAAGGGCCTGTTCGGGCTCGTGCTTCTGCTGCCGGTGGCGGTGGCGGGACTGATGACGGCCAGCGTAGTCCGGCGCGGGGCGCTGGGAGGTGGGCTGAGCATCTTCCTCCTGATTACGCTGATCCTGACCGTGATCTTCTTCGCTGCGCCGCTCCCGGAGTGGGTCGGAACTGGGCCCCTGGATCGCATGGGGTATCTAATCGGCGAGCTGAGCTACGGCGCCGGGGAAGTGCTGGCCGGGGCCCTGCTGTGCCTGGGCGGCATCGGTATCGTCGGGTTCATCGCCCTGGCGGTGCACTCGGTGCGGCAGAAGGACTGGTCGATGGGGCTGGCCCAGCTGCTGACACTGGCCTTCGCGCCGGTGCTGATCGGCCTCGTGGGGGCGGTCTCCCTGGGCGGCGTCTCACCCGGCGAGAACACGATGGGGTGGGGCCTGCTGGCTCTGCTGCTGATCCCGCTGGTCTACTTGTTCCGCGCGGCCGGTTTCCTGGCCCGGCGGCAGGTAGGCTGGGCGGCGGCCGCCTTCACGGCTGCCGCTGCGGTGCTGGTGGTGATCGCGGTCCCGGCGCTGGCCGTGGGCACGTTGAACACGCTGGGCGCGGCCCAATTCGCCGAGGGGGACATGATGATGCGGGCGGCGGGGATGGTGGTCGAGGAGGCGCTGCCCATGCAGGCCCCGATGGCGACTTCGATGCCAGCTGAAGAGCCGGCCGCGCCATCCGGCCAGGCCGGCGAGCCGCCCAGGCTGCGACAGTTCTTCCCCGAGACCATGCTCTGGCTGCCGGAGGAGATCACCGACGAAGCCGGCCGGCTCAGCCTGGAGGTCCCGCTGGCTGACAGCATCACCACCTGGCGGCTGACCGCCCTGGCCTCCACCCAGGACGGCCGGTTGCGCTCGGCCACCGCCGGCATCCGGGTCTTTCAGGACTTCTTCATCGACCTGGACCTGCCGCTGGCGCTCACCCAGAACGACGAGATCAGCGTGCCGGTGGGGGTCTTCAACTACCTGGAGGGGCCGCAGACCGTGCGGCTGGTCCTGGAGCCGGACGACTGGTTCGAGCTGCTCGGTCAGCCGGAGATCACCCTGGACATCGGCGGCAACGATATCCAGGTGGCCTACTTCCGGATCAAGGCGACCGGCTTCGGCCGCCGGGGCCTGCAGGTGACCGCCTTCGGCTCCCAACTCTCCGACGCCATCCGCAAAGAGGTCACTGTCTACCCGGCCGG
>Ga0209323_10002132_pt1 | contig 13086 bp, 10 predicted proteins | sample Rifsed19ft2_FD_184014 | JGI IMG/M metagenome (GOLD analysis project Ga0209323, IMG submission 184014) | Soil microbial communities from Rifle, Colorado, USA - sediment 19ft 2 (version 2) | ecosystem: Environmental > Terrestrial > Deep subsurface > Rock core/Sediment | place: Rifle, Colorado...
TGTGTTCCCCCGCCGCACTGACAATGGAGCCATCTCTTCTTCTAGTACCCCGCACTGTGGGGAGGAGCAAAAGGATGGACAGGACAGTTAAGGCAAAGCAGACAGGCCCGGGAATAGGCACGCTGCTGATCGGGCTGGCCGCGACGCTCATCGTAGCTGCTCTAGTTGCCAGTCGCACCGGCCCCTGGGACGCTGGCCCGGTGTTCGCCGACGGCGGCGACTTCAAGTTCGATCACGTCGCCGCCCAGGACACGACCTACCACAAGAGCGGCCCGTTTGGGGGCAACGAGATCGGCTCAGCCGAGGGCCAGGATCTCGGCTATGACGACCGCACAATCAACACTGACGTCGTCGAGCAACTCGAAGCTGTGGACTTTGAGTGCGGCAACCGAGTGGTCTTCTTCACTAGAGTCTCGGTGGACGCCGAGGGCGAGGACGACCAGACTATCTTCGTCATCTACGACTTCGACGCCGAGAACAACGGCCAGCAGGGAGTTGGCTACGAAGAGGTCGTCGCAGTCGGACTGAGCGGCGTCGACTTCCCGCCGCCCAGCCAGAGCCTCGAGGACGGCAACGTCGTTCTGGATGGCACTGAGACCGTCACCAAGGTAAGCGAATCGTACACTCCAGTGGGAACCACCTTCGGCGATTCTAACCCGGCCAACCGGGCCGAACACTTGGACCTCGTGGTAGAGGCCACAGACCTTGACGCCGGCGAGCAGTTGATCATCCGAATTGACGTTCGCTTCTCCTGCTTTGCGTCAGGCGCGACTGGCAACCTCCATGCCGCGATCAAGAGCGCTTGGGTCGATGACGGTGACGGCGTTTTGGAGCCGGTCGCGAGGGGTGACGACTCCATCAGCGTTGGCCAGCAAGACGTGCCGATGCTGGGTGTCGGGAAGAACGCATTGACGTCGACGCCCACACCGGCGCCGACGCCCACGCCCACGGACACGTCTTCGCCGACGCCGACGGACACGCCTTCACCGACGCCCACGGACACACCTTCACCGACGCCGACAGACACGCCGTCACCGACGCCCACGGACGCGCCGTCGCCCACGCCGACGGACACGCCGTCACCGACAGCGACAGCTACTGCTACAGCGACGGCGACAGCCCCTCCCACAGCGACGGCGACAGCTACCGCTACATCGACGGCGACAGCCCCTCCCACAGCGACGGCCTCGCCGCCTGCTACTCCAACACCATTCGTTACACAGCCGGCGAGCCCGACGCCGGCGGTGCTTGCAGTGCCGCTCTCATTCCCCACGACGGGCGGTAGCCAGGGGTCGCGGGGAGATGGCATTGGCCTTCTGCTGGCTACCCTCCTCGGGGGGATCATCGTTGCCACCGGAGCGCGAGTTCTATGCGGCAACGAGAGTAAGATTGACGACTGACTGACGTTCGAGGCGGGGAAGAGGAGGGAGCGTCCGCAAGGGCGCTCTTTCCTCGTTTAGACGAGCCCGCGCTGAGACCGAGATGGCTTTGAGCCTAGGGTTCGATGGCGTCCGGGGCAATGTTTAATGTCGCGTCCCCAACGCCGCTGACCGCCACCTCCATCGATGTGCGGGTGTTCGTTGAGGAAGCGCCCCGGCCCTCTCCCCAGTCCTGCGCCGAGGCCGCGTGCGCAGTCCAAATGAGGAACGCTGCCGGACCACGCACGACGACATCCATCCAGATCTCCTTGAACCTACTGCATTGGCCCGCGGGCAAGGGACCTTCTGGCGAGCGCTGGAAGGTGGCCCCCCAGAGCTGTAAACGCCTGCTCGAGCTGTCATCGAACGTGATACTCGGGTCTTCGGGGACCGGGATCGTAGAGTCGGCCCGCTGGGTGCCCGGCCCCGGCGCGGTGAGCACTGCGCTTTCATCCGTCTCCTGTGGTCCTGACAGGAAATCGAAGACGGCGCTCTTTTCCGTGCCGCACTCGTAGCGCACGCTGACTTGGTATCGCTTCCCGGCCACAGCGCCATCCAGGCGCATCAGGAAGGGGATCGAATCGCCCTCGCGATAGCTCGCGGCGGTGCTGTCTAGATCAGTCGAGACCCAGCGCGATTGCTGGCGAGACCACGCCAGCAGCCGTAACGTGGTGCCGGCCTCTGGAGAGCCTGTGGACGCTGCCGTCCTGCTCCTGGTAGGGGACGGCGTCGGTTGCCCATCGGCTTTTTCGTCGTCATCAACGAGCAGCCAGAGCGCCGCGCCACCGCCGATCAATCCAAGAGCTGCGATGATGATTACTATGGGACGCCAGGGCGGGCCGCGGCGATGGCCTCGTCTATCGGGGGGGGGTTCCCAGCTCCAGGTGTCGCTTTGAGAGTCCCGGCGCGCGAGTTGTCTACTCACGCCCGATTACCAATGGAGTGAACGCACTGCGTCGCATGCGAATCTCCGGGAATGCGGGACTCCTTCGATCTGCCCCGGCCGGCGATCAGTCGCGAGGGCTATTCCCGTTTCTTCTCCCCGAACTGAAGCAGGAATACAAGGAGCGCGACCGACGCCAGAACGATGACCGCCAGGGAGAGGTACGGGCGTAGGGGGATCTCGCCGCCAGACGGGAGGGGCTGGTCAGGCAACGTAGGCGTCAGCGCCTCCGCTGGCGCAGGCGGTTCCGCTGGCACCGGCTCCTCGGGTCGCCCACCGCGGCGCAGCCATGGGAACGCAAAAGTGGCCATGCCGGCTGCCAGCAGCCAGCTTCCGGCGATGATCATGACCGCCGGAGAGATAGCGCCGCCGGCCGCTGCCGGTGGGCCGCCGCCAACGGGCACATCCGCGGCGGTGAGGGCAGTCGGCGCCGGGGTTGTTTGGGGGGTAGGTGCGGGCGTAGTATCAGGCGTCGCCGTCGTCTGAGCTAGCGAACCGCAGTTTACCTTGAGAAGGACGTCACCGGCGTCGCTCGCGAGCTGGGCGAAATCGGTCGGATCGTTGTCACGGAAGACGAAATCGCGCGACCACACGAATGCCGCCGCGGCGGTGGATCCGCTCTCGACGAGGATGGATTGGCCCGGCGCAAGCACTCCGAGGGAAGCAAGCGGCAGGGACTCCCTGCTGATCGGATCGCTCTGGAGGTTCCAGCCGGTCATGGATACCTCCTGATCGCCCGAGTTTGTTACAACAATCACCTCCGGGTTTCCCTCGCAGTCCAGCTCCTCAATCTGGACGTTGACCCCTTGCGCGCCAACCGTGCCCGAGCGGGCGAGCAGGACTCCAACAAGAGCCAGGCTAAACGCTAGCCCAGGGAGCAACCAGAGCAGATGGAAGGCGGATCGGCTTCCGTAATTCACAGTATTCACCTCGGTTATGGACGGAAATCGGCTGCGGGTAGGGTCGCGGACCACGCGATTTTATATCACACTACTCGTCATAAGTAAAGAGACAAGACATAACAATATCCGTGGATTGTCACGGAGATATTACCTGCGTCTAACCGCCCGTTAACCGCCGTGACGGGCTAACACCATAAGTTACTGATGGGTGGAGCGATTGATCCCCCTCTCGCTTCGCCGTGACCAGGGGGCCGGTCGATTTTCGACCGGCTTCTCATTTTAGGGCCAAATACTTATTCACTGAAGTTTGACGAACGTCTAACCGCCTGCCAACCCGCGGTACACCGTTCTCATGCTATCGTGTTATACAACGGCGCGGCCGCACCCCCGTCCCGCCGTAAGATAGAGTGGCCGGCCGGCCGCCTACAAGCGGCCGGCCGGTTGCGTTTCAAGAGGGTACGACGCGGTCGAACGCGGAACAACCCTCAGTGCCGCTGGATGGGGCTAATTTCCAGGATTCGGCCACTCTCTGGAACGCGCCGCGGACCCTGTATTCACTCTGACCAGTAATTTCACCGACTATCACGGCTGTTGCCGAGTCGCTCTCTATCGCAACCTCTTCGAGGCGCACGAATCTTAGCAGTGCCAGGTTTTCGCCTTGTTCCAACGCGCCTGCTTCGCCCGCTGCGACGAACTGCTCTCTTTGGCAGCGTTGCTGGTATTCCAGTGTGAAAGACTCATACAGTGAAGGCCACTCGCCTCGGGGCAGCACCTCGATGGACTGCCGCGCGAGCGACTCGATCGCCACCTCATCCGGGGTCGACCCGACGAAGGGAGTCGCGCTGGCTGCCGGCTGACCGTCTCCGTGGCCCGAGACGAGAAGAACGACGATGAGGATGGCGAGCAATCCTCCGCCAATGACCGCCGCTATGCCCAGCTCGCGCGCGCTGATCAACCCCGGACCAGAGGCAGCAGGCTTCGCGCTGACGCCCGCGCGCTGCCGGCGTCTCCGCTCGGGTCGGGCTGGCATAGCGTGGCTCTAAGGGAGTGTCGCTCGTGTGGCCGCAGAGCTGGTACCGGGGACCAGCCTGCGAATCTCCGTATCCGTGGCATAGTAAAGAGTACCGTCCCGACTCACGGTCAGATCGCCCCTGCAGCCATTGGCGATAAGGTCGTCTGCGGACACCTGGTTGAGCTCTGGACCACTCAGGACGACTCGCCTGAGCTCACCTTTGCTCGACGGATCCGCGCGCTGAGTCTCGCAGACGAACAGAGAATCGCCGAGCGATGGATATTTGGAACCGGGTGCGAACACAAGTCCCGAAGCCTCAACGAACGAAAGAAAATCGCCGGGCTGCCTGTCCGGCATTGCGAAGTAATAAATGCCGGGTCTCTGCCCGCCCGCGGCGCAGTCGGCGAACGGGAACTCGCCTACCGGCCAGCTGTAGTCGCCACCTGCCTCGATCAGATTTAACTCCTCGCAACTGACGGTCGTGTTGTCGGTGCCGTAGATCGCTCCGCTCCCAGGCTCGAAGGCGAAGGGGAACGGCTCGCGGAACCCGTAGGCAAAGATACGCTGGTCTGCCGCCGGATCAGCAGAGAACGGGTTGCCGGGCGCGGCGGAACCGTCCGCGGCGTTCACGCGCAGCAGCTTGCCGATCGGCTCAGCGAGGCTGCGTACTCTCTGGGGCTCGGTGCCGAATAGGTCATAGTCGCCTACGCTGAGATAAAGGAACCCGTCCCCGCCGAAGTGGGCCCGGCCGTTCGCGTTGATTCCATTGTGGGCCGGATCGGTCGCGGGAAAGTTCTCAGAGACTACCGCCTGCTCCGCGGCGAGACCGTTGTCGTCCCTGAACCGGACTACCACCGGCCTGGCAGTTGGTCCCACTCCCGTGGCCGGATCCGCATTAATCAGGGGATGCGTGTAGAAAGCATAGATGAATTGGTTAGCCGCGAAGTTCGGGTCCACAGCCAGACCGGTGAGGCCCCAGTCCGGCGCCGCCGCCGTGGCCACCTGGAGCTGGGCGAACGGCTCTGCTTGGGGCTGCCCGTCCGCCTGGACGACGCGAATGATTCCTGTGTATTGCTCGCCGTAGAAGAGCCTTCCATCAGGCGCGAAAGCCATTGGAGATGCGCGGTCTGCCCTCGTTACGATCTCGGACTGGAGGCCAAACGGAAGGTCATCCTCGCCTCCACAGGCGGTAACTGCGATGGCCAGAGCCAGTATCGACGCCAAGCGAATCAGCATGCTCCTACCGTACATTACGTGAACTATAACGCTGTCGGGTGTGCCCAGTTAGCTAGTGCGTGGATCGGGTCCATCCTGGCCATCATTAGCCACGCGGGGTTAACCTGCTGGGCATGCCGGCGTTCAAGAAGCTGAGCTGTGCTGGGCTTCTCGTGGTCATCCAGCCAAATTGCTCACAGGAACGGGCTGGCTTAGACTGACAGAGGGGTCAAACAGGCTCAAACTTCGAAAGCATCCCTAAACGCTCTCTACGCTGGCAAATGGCTGAAGCAGAAGCAGGAGTGGCGCGCCTTCAGGAGCAAGCCGCTCAGGCAGATCATTCCCTAAGTTTCTCATTCAGGGTTCCCGCTATACTCGTCGTCCTGGCAGCGGGTCTGGCTGTGCGCTTGCTCCTGGCCACATTCCCGGGTTTCGGCATTGATGTTGGCACATTTCAAGCGTGGAGCTTCCAACTTGCGGATAGGGGTCCGTGGAACTTTTATGACACCGACTCCTTCACTGACTATTCGCCGGGATACCTGTATCTCTTGTGGGCAATCGGGGAACTGCACCAGATTTTCCACTTCACCAACGGCCAATACGAATACATCCTGAAGCTCCCTTCGATAGTTGCTGATCTCGCCTCCGCTTACCTGCTCTATCGCGTGCTCGAAGGTCAGAAGGAAGGCGTCCGGGTGGGAGCCTCGCTCGCCTATCTACTCTTCCCAGCGACGCTGTTTATCGGCCCGATCTGGGGTCAAGTGGATAGCCTGCTCGCATTCTTCCTTCTTTTGAGCGTCTACTTCATCGGAAGAGATCGTCCCGTGCTAGGCGCGATCGCCTTCGTAGTCGCATTCCTCGTGAAACCACAGGCTATCGCCGCGCTGCCGTTCTTGGCGTTCTGGATTCTCAAGCGTAATCCTCCGCGCTGGGTTCCCCCGGCGCCTGGAAGTCTGATTCTAGCCGGGCTCGTCCTATTCGGCCTCGGGATAGCTGTCTCATTGTGGCGTTATCTTCAGGATGACAGGGGGAGCGGCCTCACGGTGGCACTCTGCATGATTGCGGTCGGCGCGATCCTTCTGGCGCTCGGGAACCTGCTGCTGCCCCGGGAGCCTGAGGCCGGCAAACATAAGGATAGGCCAACACGCTCACTTCTGCCGGTACCTCCGGAGGCCTGGTACGTGGCATTCATCGTCCCGGCGCTGATCTTGCTGCTGGCGATTCTCCCCTTCTTTGCGCCGAAGCCCTGGGAATTCCTGGATCAGTTGGAGTTCTCCGCCAGCTACTACAAGTACGCAAGCTTCCATGCGTACAACTTCTGGTCCACATTTGCCTATTTGGAGGCCGACAACATCGAGTACCTGGGACTCTCGTACCAGATCTGGGGCTATCTGCTCTTCGCCCTGTCGACTGCGTTCGTGCTCTATTCTTTCAGACGGGCCGAGGGGATGGGTGCGCTGGCGCTCGGCACCGCGCTCTGCATCCTCGTCTTCTACATGTTCGTGACGCGCATGCATGAGCGGTACCTGTTCCCTGCATTCCTTCCGCTCCTCGTGGCATGCGTTATCTACAACAATCGGTGGTTGTGGGCGGGATTTCTAGGACTGGGGCTGATCCACTCCCTCAACCTGTACCACGCCTACGCGGAGTTCAATGACAACCACGTGCGAGTTGATTGGATGTTCGACTGGCTCCAGGACCCGAGCGCGTTAGGACTGGGATTGACGACCGTTGAGTTCCTCTCAGTGCTGATGGTGGCGATGCTCCCGCCCATGCTCGCCTTGGCCTATGCGTTCGGCGAGCGGCCAAGAAGTTCTGAGGTCACGTGAAGATGCCCGACGGCGTCCCAGCCAGAGCCGAATCACCCGCTATAGCGCTCCCGCAGGTCAACGTGAACGTCTACCAGCTCGCATTGGTGATCGTACTTGTAGCGGCATTTCTTACACGCTTCATCAGGCTCGGGACGCCCGATGAGTTTTATTTCGACGAGACCTACTTTCCGCGGACCGCTCAGGAGATCTACAGAGGTGATCCCCGGGCTTGGGAATTCTACGGACACGAGAACACGCATCCACCACTTTCGAAGCTCTTCATGGCGGGTGGCATGGCGGTCTTCGAGGTGGGCGACAGTATTTTCCCCGCTCTCGTACCGGGCAGTGGAGGTGTCGATAACCCATACGCCTGGCGTTTCTTTGGCGCGCTCGCCGGCGTGGGCGCCGTCCTGTTTATGTATCTCCTCGCGCGAAAGCTGTTCAACAGCGAGATCGCCGGCTTGGCCGGCGCTTTCTTGCTGACGTTCGAGGGACTTGCCTTTGCGCAGTCTCGGATCGCCACTCCTGACACCTACGTGCTCTGCTTTATGCTGGGCTCACTCTATTTCCTCGTCTCCGAGCGTTTCCTGTTCTCGGGCGTATTCCTTGGGGCGGCGGTCGCCTGCAAGTGGATCGCGGCGCTGGCCGGCATACCGATAGTGCTTTTCCTGGGCTGGTTGCTGATTACACGCCTGAGGGAAGCGCGCCCAGGGGGCGAGATCAAGTGGTTCGAGGTCGTCCTTCCTACCGGCCTCGGCGTTCTCTATGCGGGGATAATCCTGTTCATCTATAAGTACCTGGGCACGCATCCTGACACAACCTTCAGCATCACGCAGGGGATCGTGGAGATCGGCGCCGTGATCCTAATAATCGGCGGCGCTCTCGCCGCACTCGCCGGCCTCTTGGGACTGATAGCGGAACGTTCGGCTACCGGCTCAGTCGTACTGTCGGAGCAGGGCAAAATCTGTCTGGAAGTCGCGCTCGTTTTTGGAGTCTTCTTCATGCTGGTGCCGGGCTTCGTATACTTCATGACCTACTGGCCGTTCTTGTTGAATCCCCCGAGCACACAGGCGATGGGTGAGGCGGACTGGCATGGTCTGGGTCAGGTGATCCGCCAGAACCGGCTGGCCTTCGATTTCCACTCGAGCCTCGACCAGCCACACCCTTATTCGTCTACCTGGGATGAGTGGCCCATCACAGCGCGACCTGTCTTCCTTTACTCCACGAGCGGCAACGCCAAAATCTATTCGTTGGGCAACCCCGTTATCTTCTGGACTGGGTTGGCTGCGTTGGCGTTCGCGCTCTGGCAGGCGCTGGCGTTTGTCCGTGCACGGATCAGCGCCAGCGGTATGCTCTCGGTACAGGGACGGCTTCCCCCGCACCGGGCCGCGCTTCTCTTCGTCGTGTTGGGCTACCTTGCGCTCTGGTTGCCAATGGCGCCGACCTCGCGCGTGCTCTTCATCTATCATTACCTGCCGGCGCTGTCTTTCGCGATACTGGCGCTCGCATACGCGGTCCACTGGCTCTGGCATCAGCCTGAAGAGTGGGGGAGATACATGGCGATCACTTTCCTGGCAATCGTGGCCCTGACATTCGCCTTCCTCTACCCGCACCTGGCGGCGGTTCCGGTGCCCGGATGGCTTGATGAGCTGTACTACCCGTTTGACGGCAACCACCGGCTACACAATCCGCTGTTTGATTGGCAGTAGATGAGGCGAGTTCTTTGCCACGAGTGTGGCACCCAGAACGCCCAGACGACGAAGTTCTGCATCGAATGCGGCACCCCCATCGCCGTCAGGACACCGGCGGCCTCACCCGCGGCGCGATCGACCGTGGCGAGGCCTCCGGCGCCTTCCCTCTGGACCTTCCTGATAGAGGAGCAGACGGGCAGAGAGGCCGCCGTGCGAACCGCGGTGATCGCCGCGCTCATCTTCACGCTCACCTTCGCGGGTTACTTCTTCTCGACGCGGCTTCACCCTGAAGATGGCCCCAGCCTCCGCTGGCTGGATCCACCGCCGAGGTGCTGCATGTTCTACGCCGACCTCGCGAACGCGCTGAACCACGGTACGCTCGACCTTACCGAAGTCGGCATTGCGCCGAACCATCCCGACTTGTTCACCGACGTCGACGGGGAGGTCTTCCTGCCGTACCAACCGATGCCGGGCGTCCTGCTGATGCCGGTGGTGGCGATTTGGGGCGCCGGCTACACCCAATTGACCTTCAGCCTAGTGCTCGGGGCCGTCAATGTCGTGCTTCTTTGGTATATCCTGCGCCTTCTGAATGTGACCAGGCAGACAAAGCTGCTGCTCGTCCCGTTCTTCGCCTTCGGAACGTCACATTTCTATGCAGCGACAACCGGATCGCTTTGGTTCTACAACCACGTGACGGCGGTCTTCTTCCTGCTCCTGGCACTCATCTTCCTCTTACGGCGCGATTCGCCGATATTTCCAGCGCTGTGTCTCGGCGCGGCCGCCCTCAGCCGCCAACCTACAGTGTTGGCCATACCAGCGTTTATGTACTTCATCATTGAACAGCGGAATCCCGCCGTCTTCGCTCAGATCGATCTCTTTGGAGCCGTGCGGAGCGTTCCCGGTCAGATCCGCGACGGACTCCAGACCCTGTTCCGAGACCGTAGAACCCTGACCGCGCTGGGAACATTCGCCCTTGTATTGGTCCCGTTCGGCATCATCTCGCTCTGGTACAACGATGTGCGCTTCGGGAGTTTATTCGATACGGGACTCGACGAGATATACGACAAGTACGCCGGATACGGATACACCCAATACCTCGCGCTGTTTCCGCAGGACCGGTTTGGTGAATTCGATATCCGGAACGTTCCGATCCACCTCTACACAATTTTCCTCCAGCCGCCAGCGTTTACAGACGATGGCTCGTTGTTCCGGCCTTCCGAATTTGGGATGAGTGTTCTCCTAACATCATCACCTCTTGTCTTCGCCGTGTTCGTGCGCCGAAGTAGTGCTGTCAAACGTGCGTGCTACATCGCGTTGCTGCTCGTGCCGATACCTACGCTGATGTATTACAGCGCTGGCTGGGTGCAATTCGGTTATCGGTATCTGCTGGACTATCTGCCCTTCTTGATCATCCTGACCGCGTTCGGGTTTGATGACCATCAATCGCCCACCGCATTTCGCATAAAGGTTGCGCTCGTCGTGCTCTCGATCGCGATCGGCTTCTGGGGGCGGTACTGGGGGACGAGGTTGGTGTGGTAATACTGCTAGTATTGGAATGTGTAAACTCCGCCGCGAGCGTTTGGCTCGCGCCGTGACGCCGTAACGGTGTGCGACGCAGACCTGTCTTGTAATGTGAATATGCTCATCGGTCGCATGGAGGCGGGATGGAAGAGTTTGTCTACGACGTCCTGAATAACGACAACTGGTGGTGGGAGGTCGGACGCCGCTCTCTCGTGAGGAACCTTCTGCACCGCTACGGTGGCAACGGGCTCAACGGCCGGAACGGCAAACGACCTAGGATTCTCGAGATCGGTTGCGGCGCCGGCGCGATGCTAGAGGACCTGGAGCATTACGGCTCGCCGGTTGGTATGGACATTGCCGAGGCGGCGCCCCAGTACTGGCGTAAGAGGCGCCTTGACTCCGTAAGCCTGGCGGACGCAACCGCCCTTCCGTTTCGAGAAGAGCAGTTCGACATCGTCATCGCCATCGACGTGCTGGAGCATGTTGATGACGACGCGACCGCCATTGCCGAGATGCGACGCGTTTGCCGCCCCGGCGGCAAGCTGATAGCGACCGTGCCCGCGTTCAAGTTCTTGTGGAGCCGGCGCGACGTCCAGTGCCATCACGTGCGCCGCTACACCCTGGAAGAGTTTCGCGGCAAGCTGGTTCACGGTGGGTTCCGAGTGGTCAAGTCCACATATATCAACATGCCGTTGTTCTTCCCGCTGCTAATGATGGTAAAGGCGGGCCAGCTCTCCTCGAAGCGGGCGCCGAGCATTAGGATGGACTACGCGCTCGTGCCGCCGCCGATCAACAAGCTGCTCTCAAACGTCGTGGAGTATGAGGCGCGCCTCCTGCGTCACATAAGCCTGCCAATCGGCTCCTCAATCGCCTGCGTGGGCAGCCGGACCCGCTAGTTGCCCGCCGCAGGGCGGGGAGTCTAGGCGACTTGGAGATCGTGGTCTTCGGGTGCGAGCGCCACCGGCGCCGCCCGATGCTTTGGCCAGATGACCAGAGAGGTCATGGTCCAGTTCCACGTGAAGCCTATCAGCACGCCGACGGCACTCGCGATATACGGGCTCACGTCGATATCCATCGGCCCGATACTCACGTTCACCTCACCGAGAACAGCGGTCAGGACGTTTGTCATACCCAGGATAGCGATAACGCTGAAACTCGAGTTCAAATTGAACTTCAAGAAGCGAATCGGCATCCACCCTGCGCGGTTCCGACTTCGGAAGGTCCAGCGCTCGTGGCTCCTGAACTGGAACACAATGGCGAGCTCGAGGGCTACGATCGATACGATAAGCAGCCGAAGGCCGAGTTCTGGAAGCCCAAACGGCAGGGGGTCGATCGTGGCCTCCTTGTCCGGCAAGAACCACAAAACCGGGAGCGTGTAGAACATAAGGAGGAAGAACTGGTAGATGAGGAACGCGGTGCCGCCCACCATCACGAACTTGATCAGTGTTGTGGGCAGGCGAAGACGATGGGCGAGTGCGCTTGCGGCGCCCATGAGCCCGTCGTCAGCCTGGGTGATCAGCTCGGGTTGCATCGTTCATCCAACGTAGTGACGTAACTTCCATTATATCCGGCTGCGGCAGTGCTGTGGGTATCTAAAGCTAGTGAACAGTTCGTGAAAGTCTTCCTGCCACATCAACGGTTCACGCCTCTTGGTCCTGGTTCTCACTGTTTTCCGCGAGGCTCAGGTCAGAAGCGACCATTTCAGCGATGTTCTCGCCGAGGAGAATCGAGTAGTTCTGACCGCGGTCCTGCGGGTAGAGTTGTGCCATGTTCGCAAGATACAGGCCGCGAACGGGCGTGCGGTGGTCTGGCACGCGCGAGGCCGCGCCCAGGGTGAAGACGGGCTGCCCGTCGGCGCCGTGGAATACCCAGCGGGCGTTCACCCACGACTCATCGAAAGCCGAATTGATCCGCTTCAAGTGCGGGAGGTAAAGTGAGAACAGTTCGTCGCATGTCATCTGCAAGAGGGCGGACTCGCGGCCGACATAGTTCGCGATGTAGACGATGTGCTCTCCGCGGTAGCGCTCCGGCTCGATCAGGTTCGTATGTTCGACTACTGCGAGGAAGGGGAGCGTGCGGTCATTTATGTTCAACCAGTAGAAGTTGCCGAGAGCCCGCTTCAAGCTGAGCACGAGACAGAGCGCATCCTGATAGGCGACATCCTGCAGTCTATCGTTGTACGAATCGCCGAGCGGCGGGGCGATACGCAGGAAGGCGCCGCTGCTGATGGTCGCGATCACCGATTCGAAGTACTGCTGCCGGCCTCCGGCTGTGTGGACGCGCAGGCGGCCGTCTTCACGCGAGATACGAACCACCCGCTCACTGGTTGCGATCTCTCCGCCGAGCGCGCGTATAAGCTTCACCAGCGCCTCGATCCAGATGGCGAATGACCCGAACTGATAGCCGAGCACCTCAGTCTGGGAAAGAAGGCCGCGCGAGGAGAAGCGCAGGCGGAGCCGGTTCCAGAGCCAGGTCATCGGCACCTGGTCTGCCATGTCGCCGAACTTGCCCCGCAGCAGTGGTTCCCAGACCACGTCCAGGCAGCGCTGGCCCGCGTGCCGGCGCATCCACTC
>Ga0209323_10002139_pt1 | contig 13062 bp, 12 predicted proteins | sample Rifsed19ft2_FD_184014 | JGI IMG/M metagenome (GOLD analysis project Ga0209323, IMG submission 184014) | Soil microbial communities from Rifle, Colorado, USA - sediment 19ft 2 (version 2) | ecosystem: Environmental > Terrestrial > Deep subsurface > Rock core/Sediment | place: Rifle, Colorado...
GCGTAGCGCGGCGAATTCATCGCCGCGCGGCCATGCGGCGCGCAAGTTTCTGACTTCAGGCATATCGCCACCTGGCGATGTGGAATTCTCAGAATGACAGTTACAAGTGAGAATGCCTGATCTGATCTACGGGAATGTTCTTTGATTGCGCTGGATGCTAATCCACCGCAACTCAGTGAATTCATCCAGGGCCGCCTTCCCGCCCATGCGACCCCAGCCGCTGCCTTTGACGCCGCCAAAGGGAACCTGCGGTTCGTCGTTCACGGTCTGATCGTTGATGTGCACCATGCCCGTGTCGAGACGTTGCGCCATTTCCAGCGCCTTATTGAAGTCGTGCGTGATGATGCCCGACGAAAGACCGTACTTGGAATTGTTCGCCACCTGCAAGGCTTCTTCGGCATCGTCGACGACGATGATCGGCGCAACCGGCCCAAACGTCTGGTCGGTGAAGACGCGCATGTTAGACTTGACGTCCGTCAGCACCGTGGGGTAGTACACGAGCCGATCGTGTTTGCCGCCTGCCACCAGTTCCGCGCCTCCACTGATCGCTTCCTGAACGTGCCCGTGCACCTTGTCCAACGCGGCGGTGTTGATGAGCGGGCCAATCGCCGTGGTGGGATCGCGCGGGTCGCCTACTTTCAAGGCCCTGGCGCGCTGCGCCAGTTTTTCAGTGAACGCCTCCGCGATCGGTCGCTCGACGATGATGCGCTCGGTGGACATGCAGATCTCGCCCTGATGCAGGAACGCCCCCCAGGCCGCTGCATCGGCGGCATAGTCGAGGTCGGCGTCTCGGAGAATGATGAGCGGGTCCTTGCCTCCCAATTCCAGAACGGCCCGCTTGAGATGGCGTCCCGCTTTCTCGGCCACGATGCGCCCGATGTCGGTCGAGCCGGTGAAGCTGATGCGCCGCACCGCCGGGTGCACGATCAGTTCATCGCCGACCTCGGGAGCATCCTCCTTGGTGTGGGTGATGACATTCAACACCCCCGGCGGGAAACCGGCTTCCTCGAAAATCTCGGCGATCATGATCCCGCCGGTGACAGGCGCTTCTTCCGAGGGTTTGAGCACCGCCGTGTTGCCATAGGCGATGGGCAGCGCAATGGCTCGCATACACAGAATGAAGGGCACGTTAAACGGGCCGAACCCGGCCACAACGCCCGCCGGTTGTCGCAGGGCCATGAAAAACGCGCCGGGATAATCCGCCGGAATCACCTCGCCGGTGACGCTGTAAGCCTGCGCCGCCGCTTCCCGCAGGAGGCCGGGGACGAAAAACATCTGGAACATCGCAATGCCGATCGTCGCGCCAATCTCCTCATTCAAAGCTCGAACCAGCTCCTCCTGCCGGCTTTCAAAGATATCGGCTGCCTTCAGGAAGGCCTTGCGCCGCACGCTGGGAGGTGCAGCGGCCCACGCTGGAAAGGCGGCGGCGGCGGCTTCAATCGCGCGAGTCGCGTCTGCGCGCTTGCCACGCGGCACGTGCGCGAAGACCTCGCCGGTGTACGGGTTGTAATCCTCGAAGGTTTCTCCGTTGAGGGCGTCAACCCATTTCCCACCGATGTGCATCTTGTATTCTTTGGTCATCGTCTGTCCTCCTCATAGCGCGGCTCTCGCCGCAGCCAAAGTATGGGACACGGATGAACACAGATGAACACTGATTCTGATCCATGTTTGTCCGTGTTCATCCGTGTCCAAAATCCTCGCGGTCGTGATAGTTTTTTAATAGTATAGAATGCGTGGGCGAAGCGGCAGCCCACATCGGCTTAATACCTGTCTATCGAATCCTGTTGGCCCTCCTTTCGTGCTTAGTACCTATCCGAAAACTGGATCGCAGGCTTTAGCCTGCGTGGACTGAAGTCCGCGTTCCGAGGTTTTCGAATAAGCTCTTAGTGTCTTTGTGCCTTAGTGGTTACCGACAACCGGGTTGCGCAGAGTCCCGATGCCTTCGACCTCGACTTCCACCACGTCGCCGTGTCGGAGGAAGACCGGCGGTTCCCGCTTGAAGCCCACGCCCGCCGGTGTGCCGGTGGCGATGATGTCACCCGGCTGCAACGTCATCAACCGGCTGATGAACGCGATACTCTCGGCCACGGAGAAGATCATATCGCGCGTGTTGCCTCGCTGCAGCGTCTCACCATTGACGCGCGTTGACACACTCAGCGCCTGGGGATTGCGGATTTCGTCCATCACCAGCGCCGGGCCGCACGGGCCGAAAGTATCGAGCGCCTTCCCGGCCAGCCACTGGCTGGTGCGCATCTGCACGTCGCGGGCGCTGACATCGTTGAACGCCATGTACCCGGCCACAAAGTCCAGCGCCTCGGCTGCGGGCACATTCTTGCAGCGTCGCCCAATGACCACTGCCAACTCCGCTTCGTAATCGATCTCCTCGCTCACGCCGGGCAAGAGAATCGGGCTGGCCGGGCCGATGAGCGTGTTGCGAAACTTGGCGAAGAGATTGGGAACCGGCGGGATCGGCAGGTTCGCTTCTTGAGCGTGATCGCGGTAGTTCAGCCCCAGACAGATAATCTTTTCCGGATCGACGATGGGCGGGCCGAGGCGCGCATCATTGATGGCACGATGAGGTGCAGTCGCAGCCGCCAGCGTGCGCGCGGCGCTTTCCAATTGGGTCTGCCGATCGGGAGCGACCTGGATGATGTGCCGATTCGATGTCCAATCGATCTCGCCGTCGCCGGCCAGGCCTGCGGCTTCGGCTGCTGCGGTAGCATCCACCACCCAATCCTCAATCATCAGTCCCGCGCGCCAGTTCCCGTCAGAATCGTATGTCACCAATCGCATTCGATGGCCCCCACGTCAAGGCTTGCCCACTGGTGATCAGGGCTTGTGCAAAGTCCGCCCAGCGCGGTCATGCTGAGCGACCGAACCCCCGGCGCTCCGCGCCGAGGGCAGGTGGAGCGAAGCATCTCCTCACCCGGCATTGCGAGCCATTTTCGCAGAGATTCTTCGCCGCTGCGCGGCTCAGAATGACCCCCACACTTCACCGCCGACTCACCGCCCGCGCCGAGAGAACCGGCCCGCCTTGCGCAGCCGCTCCCAGGCTTCCACCAGCCCGCCCGGAAACACCAGCACCACGATAATGAACAGGATGCCGAAGATGATCTGGTGGATATCCACCAGCGTCACCGCGAGCCGATCTCGAACCAGAACGTAGAAGATCGCGCCGATCACCGGGCCGCCGATTGTCCCCAGCCCGCCGACGAAGCTGATCAACACCGCATCAAACGTCCAGTGCGGGCTGAAGGCCGCCTCCGGGTAGTAGCTGACGTGATAGAACGCAAAGACGCCGCCGGCGAGACCGGCGAAGAAGCTGCTGATGGTGAACGCGATCAGTTTGTGCTTGAGCGGATTCACGCCGGTTGCCTGCGCGGCCTCTTCGTCCTCGCGCACCGCCAGCATCCCCAGGCTCAACCGCGAGCGCAGCAGGAGAGCGGCGACCCCTACCGTCGCCAGAGCCAACGCGAGCGCCAGGTAGTAGCGTGCCGCAAGATCGTAGCCGGCAATCTGGTCAATCGGCAACGTGCTGACCAGCGGCGAAGTCTGGCTGATGGTGATCCGCAGCGCCTCGGCCATGCCCAGCGTGCCGATCGCGAAGTAAGCGCCTCGAAGCCGGAAGGTCGGCGCGCCGATGATCAGGGCGAAGACAGTCGCCGCCAGTGCGCCCAGGAACAGCGCCGGGATGAAAGGCCCGCCGTTCGTCCAGAGCGTGCGCGTCGTCAACGCGCCAATGCCGAAGAAGGCCGCGTGCCCTAGGCTGGTCTGGCCGGCGAAGCCGGCCAGGATATTCCAGCTCTGGCCCAGGCTAATGTACAGCAGGACAAGGAAACAGAGATTGAGCACATCGCCCTGTTTCACCAGCTGCGGCACAAGCACCAGCAGTGCGGCCAGTACGACGACAAGTGCGGGCCGCAGCCAGCCACCGCTGCGCGTCGCCGTCACCGGTGGCGCAACTTGCTCGAACGCTTGGCTCATCAGCGCTATGTCCTCCCAAACAGTCCCTGGGGGCGGAGCAGCAGGACGAACAGAAAGATCACCAGTCCCACCAGTTCGCGGTAAGCCGGCCCGATGAAGGTAGCGCTCAGCGCTTCGGCGACACCCAGGAACAACCCCACCGGGAATGCTCCCAGGATTCTACCCGTGCCTGCCAGCACGATGACGACCAACGCCCTCAACGTCCAGGCCAGGCCGATGCTTGGCGTGATGCTGTAACTCACGCTGACCAATGTCCCGGCGATGCCGGCCAGCGCCGCACCCAATCCGAAAGTCAACAGGTAAACGCTCTGGATGCTGATCCCGGCGAGCGCGGCGGCCTCCCAATCTTCGGCGGTGGCCCGAATCGCTTTGCCCGTGTACGTGCGCTGGAGAAATGTGTGCAATGATAGAATAGCCACCAGCGCAATCACCAGGATCAACAGGCGCGTGTAGGGCAGCACGATTCCGAACGCAGTCAATCCCGTCCCGGAGTAACTCGTCTGGACGCTGCGCTCGTCGGCCCTGAACAACTGGATCACGACATTCTGCAGAATCAACGATAGCCCGAAGCTGACCAGCAGTGAATTCTTGATCTTGGCCTCGCCGGTCAGCCGGGTCACGTGGCGGAAGATGATGCGGTCCAGCACCACGCCGAGGAGAAACAGCGCCGGCACAGTGACCAGCATCGAGAGAAACGGGTCGATGCGGAGCACTGCGAACAACCAGAAGGTCACGTAGCCGCCGATCATCAGCAGCTCGCCGTGAGCCACATTCAGGACTTTCAGCACGCCGAAGACGAGCGACAGGCCCACCGCCGCGACGCCGTACATGCTCCCCACGAACAACCCGAACACTAAGTTTTGTGCAACAGTCTCGATGCTCATGCGATTACAGTACTAGATCACGGATCGCCGACTTCAGTCGGCGTTCCATAGTGTTTTCGCGTTCATTCGCGTAGACTCGCGGATCGATCCGTCGTCGTGCCGGCCCGTGGTGCGTAGCCTAGGTAGGCCCGGCGTACATGCTGGTCGGCCAGGAGATGTGCACCTGTGCCCTGGTCGACGATCCGGCCCTGCTCGACGATGTAAGCCCGATCGGCCAGCTGAAGCGCGACCCGTGCGTTTTGCTCGACGAGCAGCACGGTGACGCCTTCGCGGCCGATGTCGCGCACAACCTCAAAGATATTCTGCACGACCAGTGGGGCCAGGCCCAGCGACGGCTCGTCCAGCATCAGCAGGCGCGGCAGGCCCATCAGCGCCCGGCCGATCGCCACCATCTGCTGTTGGCCACCGCTCAGCGTCGCGGCGCGCTGGTGGAGGCGCTCGGACAGGATCGGAAAGAGATCGAGCACCCGTTTCAGCATCTCGTGGCGTTTCACCCGGGCCCGGGCCGTGAATGCGCCGAGTTCCAGGTTCTCCAGCACGCTCATCCCACCAAACAGCCGTCGCCCTTCAGGCACGAGGATGATCCCGCGTTCGACGATCTGATGCGCCGGCAAAGTGTGAATGGGCGTCTGCTCAAGCCTGATGTCGCCCGATAGCGGCCGGTGCAGCCCGGCCACCGTCCGCAGGAACGTCGTCTTGCCCGACCCGTTCGGCCCGATCAGGACGACGATCTCGCCGGTGTGCACCTCGAGCGAAATATCCCACAGCACCCGGAGATCGCCGTAAGCCGCCGCCAGTTCGCGCACTTCAAGCATAGTCGGCTTTCCCCAGGTAGGCATCGATGACCTGTGGATCGCTGGCGACCACGTCGGGCAGCCCTTCGGCGATCGTTTCGCCCACGTTGAGCACCAGCACTCGATCGGAGATGCCGAAGACGGCTTTGACCAGGTGCTCGACCATGATCACGGTCACGCCGGAATCCCGGATGCGCCGGATCAACTCCATCGCCGACAGCACCTCGGATGGGTTCAGTCCCGACATCAGTTCGTCGAGCAGCAGGAGGGTGGGGCGTGTCGCCAGGGCGCGAGCCAGCTCCAGCCGCTTGCGATCGACCAGAGTCAGTCGTTTGGCGTGTTCGGCGGCGCGGTGGGCAAGCCCGACGAACTCGAGCGTCTGGCGCGCTTCCGCTTCCGCCCGGCTCAACGTCCGGGCCGGCTGATGTCCGTAAATGCGACCGACCGCGACATTGTGTAGAACGGTCAGGTCTGGAAACGGGCGCACCAGCTGGAAAGTGCGAGCGATGCCGTATTGGCAGCGCCGGTCGGCGCTCAGGCGCGTAATATCGCGACCCTTGAAGACGATTCGCCCGGTGTCTGGCCGGTAAAACCCGGTGATCAGATTGAACAGGGTCGTCTTTCCGGCTCCATTCGGGCCGATCAGTCCCAGGATCTCACCCTCGGCGACGGTTGCCGTAACGGAGAGCACCGCCTGCAGCCCGTTGAAGGCCTTGGAGACCCGGTCTAGTTGCAGGAGTGCATCCAATTCCTTGCTCCTCAGAATCCGACCCATCAGGGCGGAAACACTGTCCTGACGGGTCGGAACAAGCGAGCTCTATCGGTGATGAAAAAGAGTGAATCAGCGATCGGCCCAGGCGGCCGCCGGGTACTCTACCGGTCCGACGGCCTGGTCGGGCGGCCAGATGAGCACCTGCTTGCCGTCCTGCCACTGGTTGATCACCGTCGTCACCTGACCCGTGCCATCGGCATTGAACTTCACCGAACCGACCACGGTCGTCATATCTGTGGCGGCGATGGCATCCCGAATCTTGTCCCGATCGAGGCTTCCTGTGCGGCCGATCGCGTCGGCCAGGATTTGCACGGCCGCGTAAGCCGGGCCGGTCGTCGCCTGGGCCGATTTGCCGTACGTTGCCTGGTGGCGCTGCAACATGTCCGCCACACCCTCAAACTTCACCGCCGGGTTCCAGCCGGGCATGAGCAGGAAGTAATTGCCATCCGCACCGAGATTCTCGCCCCAGGAGAGGCTGTCGGCGGCGCGAATGAACACGTACAGGCTGGCGTTGAAATCCAGCTCCTTGATTTGCTTCGCCAGCGCCAGACCGTCGGGCGGGTTGGGCAGCGCCAACACCACCTCCGCACCGGCATCTTTGGCCGCGAGGATGTGCGGAGAGAAATCTTGTGAGCCGGGCGCATACGGTTCGTCCAGCCCGACCACACTGTAGCCACGCTTGGCTGCCTCCGCCTTCCAGAGGCCGCTCAGCTCAGCACCCCAGTCGGTGGCCTCGGCAAAGATGGCGATTTTGGACGGCTTGGGCGAGAGGGTGTCGAGCAGGTCGAACGTCGTCACCGCCAGACTGGGCGACTTGGGGAACGGCGAGAAGAGATACTTGAAGCCCTTTTGGTGAACGTTGTACAGGGCGAAGGCAACACCGATATAGGGAACCTTGTTCTTCTCGGCAATGGCCGCCGCCGCCGCGTGCAGGTCACTGCCAAAACCGCCCAGGTAGGCGACGACGTCATTGCTGGAGTACAAGGTCTCCAGGCGTTGCACGGTCTTGGTCGCGTCAGACTCGTCGTCGAGGAGGATCAACTCCAGCGGAATCTTCGTCCCACCCACCGAGACACCGCCTGCCTCGTTGATCGCCGCGACAGCCAGTTCGTAGCCGTTCTTGATCTGCTCACCACCCGCGGCATAGCGGCCGGTCAGCGGCACTACCGCGCCGATCTTAATCGAGGTCGGCAGCTGGCTGGCCGGCGCGGCGCAGGCGGCCAGCGCCAGAGCCGCGCACATCGAGCATACGATTGCTAGCCGCACGGGTGCAATACTGAACAAGCGCCTAATTGCCCGATTCATAGGCTCCTCCTCCGATGTTTTAGTCGGTCCTCGGCTATCCAACTACACGGCACACGGCCCCCGCTGCCGAATGCAGTCTAGTGGGCACAACACTTGTGCGAAGCGTGTCCAATGGTGGATTGGCGGGAGTGCGTATAGTATCGGGCAAACGCGGCTGGCTGGCAAGATGATCGTCCGAAATAGTCGGACTGGATAGGCGGAAATGGAGAGTCCTGGCATCGGGTCATTCTCCCGACGGGTGAGACCTCAGGCGATCGCCAGCGGCAGGCGCGTGAAGCCTCGGAAGTTGGGCGTCGTCACGCGGGCGGCTGTACTCCGATCAACTTCCCAACGTGTGCTGACCGGCAGCAATGCCTCAAACAAAAACTGCGCCATCGCCCGGCCCAGCGGCGCGCCGACACAGAAGTGAATGCCCTGACCCATACCCAGGTGGCGTTGATCGGGCCGGTGAATGTCGAAGCGATCCGCGTCGGCAAATTCCCGTTCGTCGCGATTGGCCGAGCCGATGTGCAAAAGCACCTGTGCGCCTGGCGAGATGACCTTGCCGTGGAGAGCGACGTCGCGGGTCGGCGAGCGCACGAAGCCCTGCGCCGGGGCGTCCCAACGCATGCCTTCTTCCACAAACGCCGGGATCATATCCAGGCGCGCGCGCAGCTCCGCCAGCACGTCGGGATGCAGCAATAGGGCGTAGGCCAGGTTCGTGAACAGGTTGTTGGTGGACTCGAACCCGGCGGTGAGAAACGTCATCGTCGTCACGACGACCTGCTCGAGCGCCAGCCGCTGACCATTCTCCTCCGCGAAAAGCATGGCCGACATCAAGTCCTCGCCCGGTTGAGCCTGCCGCTGTTCGGCGAGCGCGCCCAAGTAGCGGCGCAACTGGCGCATCGCCACCACCTGGCGAGGCTCTTCGCCCGCTGGGGCCTTCTCGCGCTTGAAGAAGTCGTCCAGCCAGCGGCGCAGGTCGATGAAGTCTTGCTCCGGCACGCCGAACATCGCGCCGAGGATGGCCGCGTTGAACGGCGCAGAGATGTCGGCGACAAACTCGATCGTGCCCATCTCTCGCGCGCGGGCGCACAATTGCCGGGCGAGCGCCTGCACGGTGGGCTTCAAGTTGGTCAGCGTGCCCGGCGTGAAAGCCTTGTTGACAATCGAGCGCGCGAAGGTGTGCTTGGGTGGGTCGCTGGTGCCGAGCGTCTTGCCGACGCGCTCCGGAATGTCGTTGAGCAGGTTGCCGCGCCGCTCCGACGACCACGTTTTCCAATCCTTGAAGGCAGCCGAGCAATCCGCGTAGCGCGTCAGCACCCACACGTCTTCCGTCGCCGAGTAGTGGGCGGGGTCTTCGTCACGCATCCACTTGTACGTGGGATACGGATCGTCACTGGCGACCAGGAGCAGGGGATAGTTGAAGGTCATGAGCGGCCGATCTCTTCCAGGCTGTGTCCCGGCACGACCGGCGTGCCGTAGCGATAAAACGACTTGGCGAGTTGGCCGCCGAACCAGATGCTGCTCTTCTCCAAATCGACTTCATTCGCGACGTTCCAAACGACCGTCTGCCAATCCGGATCGAAGATCAAATAGCCGGTGTCGCCGAATAATTCCACTCGATTGCCGCCCGGCTCGAAGCAGTATAAGAAGTACGCCTGTGTCGTGCCGTGCTTGGCCGGGCCGCTTTCGATCCGCACGTCGCGCTCGGCGAAGATGTCGGCGATGTCGAGCAGGTGTTGCGGCGCGCCGTACCAGTAGGCCACGTGATGAAATCGGCCGCGCGCGCCGGTCGCGTCGCGCATCAAGGCGAGCTCGTGCACCAGCGCGCTCACGCTCATCCATGAACCGACGACCGCGCCGCCGTCGCCGATCTTTTGCTCGCGCAGTTTGAAGTCCAATACGTCGCGCATGAAGTCGGTATTCTTGACCACGTCGTTGACCATCAAGTTCACATGATCGATGCGGCGCACGGGCACGCCGCGCAGCGGGCGCTTCGAGGGCCGGTTGCGCAGCTTGCTTTTCAGGTCGGGCGGGGCGTTGAAATAATCGAGTTCCCACAGCACCTTCTGGCGATGGCCGTCGGGCGTGCAGAACCTGTAGGCCCGGCCATGCGCGTAATCGCGATCCGTCCAGCCCGTTCCCAACCCGGCCGCCTCAATCGCTGCGACCCGTCGCTCTAACGCCTCGGGCGAAGAGGCGCGCCAGGTCACTTCTTCGAGGCCGGGCTGCGCTGCCTCGGTGAGCTTGAGCGTGTATTGATAAAAATCCTCGTAGGCCCGCAGGTATACCGACTGCCCCTCGCGGTGGCTGATCTCCATGCCGATCAGATCGTGGAAGAAGGCAAGCGATTCATCGGGCCTGGGCGTAAGCAGCGCGACGCTGACCAGTTGGGCGATGTCCGTGTTCATGGCGGCCTTTCTATAACATTGATCCATGACGAAGGACGAAGGACCAAAGACGAGATTGCGTCATTTGTCCTTCGTCGTTCGTCTAACTCCTACGTGAATGTGACTGTCACCGATGGCTGCCCGGTGAGCGAGAAGACAAACTGATCGCCGGCCTTCACCGGCAACATCTTTGTGATGCCGCCGGAGATCACGATGTCGCCCGGCTCCAATGACACCCCGAACTCCGACAGCTTGTTGGCGAGCCAGGCAGTCGAGAGCGCGGGGTGACCAAGCGCCGCCGCTCCCACACCCTCTGCAGCCAACGCACCGTTGTGATGGATGGTCATGGCGAGGGCAGCCAGGTCCGCTTCACGCAGTTGCTTATCCCAGGGCCCAAGTGTGAAGCCACCGTAAGAGGCATTGTCGGCGATCGTGTCGGCCAGTTTGATGTGCCAATCGGCGATGCGGCTGGCGACGATTTCGATGCCGAGCGCGCAGGCTTCTGTCGCGGCCAGCACATCCTGCGGGGTGACATTCGGCCCGCGCAGCGGCTTGCCGATCAAGAACGCCACTTCGCCCTCGATGCGCGGCTGCAGGAAGTCGCTCGCCGGAATCTCCACGCGGCCATTTGCGGCCGGATAATAACTCGATCGCCACAGCGTGCCATAGTCCGGCTCGTCCACGCCGAGTTGCTGCTGGATGGCTTTGCTCGTCAGCCCGATCTTGCGCCCGACGATTTTCTCGCCGCGCGCCAGGCGCATGTTCGTCCAATGCGTCTGGATGGCATACGCCGTCTCGACGCTGGTGATGCCGTCGCTCTCGGTGATGGGCGGAATCGGTGTGTGCGTGCGCCAGGCGGTATCCAGCCGCTCGGCCAGGGCTTCGACGGATACAGCAGTCATATCTGCCCTCCGAAGAATTGCGCCAGCAGTTGATTGAAGCTCTTGGCGAATTCGATTTGCGTCCAATGGCTGCACTGCCCAAAGACGTGCAGCTGCACATTAGGCAAGTGCCGCAGCAAGTGCAGGCTGGTATCTATCGGCACGATTTTGTCGTCGCGACCATGTACCAGCAAGACCGGGTGAGTCATGCGGCGCAGCGCGAGTTCGGGCACGACCAGGTCATCGATCACGGTCTGGCGTGGGGCCGGGAACATCGCCTTGAAGGAGCGCTGCACGCCGGGATTCATCGCCGCCTCGAAACGTGTCTGCACGATCGCGTCGAGCCGTTCGGCGATAAACGCATCGTCGTACACAAACCAGCGGATGATGTTGCGAAACATGCGCACAGAAGGTTCATCGTAGAACCCCCACAGGCGATCCAGTTCGGGCGTGATCGTGTGCGGTGTGCCGATCGACCCCATCAGCACAACGCGCTCGAAGCGCTCGGGGGTCTCCATCATCAGGTGCAGCGCGATCGCACCGCCCATCGAGTTGCCGACCACGTGAGTCTTCTCGATCTTGAGCGCGTCCAGCAGCGCCAGAGATTGATCCACCCACAGGCGCATCCAGTTGCGCATACCGGTCGGCGGGTTGTGTGGATGTTCGGTCGCGCCGAAGCCGGCCAGGTCGGGCGCGAGGCAATGAAACCGATCTTCAAGCGCGGGCAGCGCGAACTGCCAGTTCGACCAGGCAGTTACGCCCGGCCCGGAACCATGCAACCAGAGAATAGTCTCGGCGCGGCCCTCGCCGCTGCGGTTGGTGTACGTGCGGAAGTTGCCGGTTTGAACTTCAGTGTTGCTGACAGTCATAGGCATACAACCTTTTCGGAACGATCCACGAAGCCACACGAAGGGTCACGAAGATTTTTACTTCGTGTTTATTCGTGTGTATTCGTGGATCAAATCTGTTTCTGTTTCGCCAAATCCAGCGTCACGTCCAATATCCAGTCTTCCTGACCGGCTACGGCTTTGCGCCGGCCCAGTTCGACCAGAATCTCCAGTGGGTCGATGCCGTACTGCTTGCCCAATCGTTTGGCGTGGAGGAGAAAGGTCGAATACACGCCCGCATAGCCGATGGCGATCGAGTCGCGATCGGGGATGGGTTGGAAGGGCATGAAGGGCGCGACGACAAACTCGGCGGCATCCAGCAAGCCAAACACGTCGAGGCCGGGGTTGAGGCCGAGCTTGTCGAGCGCAGCCGCGATCAGTTCGGTGGCCGCATTGCCCGCGCCCGCGCCCAGGCCGCGCAGCGTGCCGTCTACCTGATCGGCGCCCGCCTCGAGCGCGGCGAGCGTATTGCCGATGGCGAGTCCCAGGTTGTTGTGCGCGTGGAAGCCGACCTGAATCGTGAGCGCCTGTTTGAGCGCCCGCACGCGCGCGGCAGCGCCGTCGGGTAGGAGCGCGCCCGCCGAGTCCACCACGTAAACGCAATCGGCCCCGTACGATTCCATGAGCCGCGCCTGCTCGGCCAGAAATTCGGGCGGCCGCATGTGGGACATCATCAAAAAGCCGACCGCTTCCAGCCCCATCTCTTTCGCCATGCCGAAGTGTTGCTGCGAGATATCGGCCTCGGTGCATTGCGTGGCAATTCGCACCACCTGAATGCCGCGCTCGATAGCATCTTTCAGTTCCTTGCGCGTGCCGATGCCCGGCAACAACAGGGCGGCGATCTTGGCGCGAGTGGCGGCGCTGCGCGCTTCTTCGATCAGGTCCATCTCGTCGGTGCGCGAGAAGCCATATTGAATCGATGAACCGGCCAGGCCATCGCCGTGCGTCACTTCGAGCACGGGCACGCCGGCTGCATCGAGCGCTTCGACGACAGCCCGCACCTGCTCGCGGGTGAATTGATGCCGCATGGCATGCGAGCCGTCGCGGAGGGTGGTATCGGTGAGGCGAGGTGGTTTCATGGTCAATAGCCAGTGAACAGTGGTCAGTGAGCAGTTATCAGTGAGCAGTTATCAGTGAGTGTTACTGGCGACTGATCACTGGCGACTGATTACTGAGCCAGTGC
>Ga0209323_10002142_pt1 | contig 13057 bp, 16 predicted proteins | sample Rifsed19ft2_FD_184014 | JGI IMG/M metagenome (GOLD analysis project Ga0209323, IMG submission 184014) | Soil microbial communities from Rifle, Colorado, USA - sediment 19ft 2 (version 2) | ecosystem: Environmental > Terrestrial > Deep subsurface > Rock core/Sediment | place: Rifle, Colorado...
CGACGGAGTAGCCCACGATCATTGTGAAGAGCACCGTGAATGCTGCTTCGCCCGGGGGCAGAGGGTCGCCGAACTCTGAGGCCACGCTGACAACGCAGAGCAACCCGAATACGAACCCGATGTATCCGCAGATGCTGCCTGCCTTGTGTCGCTGCGCGCGTCTCATCGATCGGCCGTCCTGTTGATTCATACTACACCCCTATCATATGAAATTCATATACTTTGGGAACGCGAAATTGTTGATAGAGTGTCTCGTTCCCCGCTAAAGGGATGTAGATATCTGCCTGACTGTTACTCTCGCCTTCTGGAAATCCGCACGGCCGGCGCTCTCTAGCTCTCGATTCACTGCGGCGCAGTCTTCAGTCCTAATTGCGCCGCGGCCGCTCCATCTCTTGATCGTCGATCACTATCGTCACGGGTCCGTCGTTCACGAGCTCGACTTGCATCCTCGCGCCGAAGCGCCCCGTTTGCACCCGCACGTTCGCCTCTTCCATCGCGGATGCGAACGCATCCACGAGCGGCTCTGCGGCCTCCGGCACCGCCGCGGCGGCGAAACTCGGCCGCCGGCCGCGACGCACATCGGCTAATAGGGTGAACTGGCTGACCACCAACGCCTCGCCGGCGACATCGAGCAACGATAGGTTGAAGCGGCCTCCCTGGTCCGGAAATATCCGCATCTCGGCGCACTTCTGCCCGAGCCGTCTCGCCTCCGTCTCAGTATCGCCGTCCGCCACTCCCACGAGCGCCAGCAGCCCGCGGCCGATGGACGCGACAACCTCGCCCTCTACCGTTACCGACGCCCCGCTCACTCGCTGTACTACCACGCGCATAGCTGAATGTTAGACGGCAGCCTGCTGAACAGGAAAGAAACAGGCCGCCCCGAAAGGGCGGCCAAGCATCGTGCCAGCGAATCCCTAGTCCGTTGCTGCGGCCTCTACTTTGGACCCACCATCGGTACTATGGGATTGGTCTCCGCCGCCGTCCCGGGAGTGACCTCGCCCGTCGTCTGACGCGCTTGGTGCCTCCGTCTCACTTGATCTGCTGTTGCCCGCGCTCCCGCTCTTACGATTGTCCGTGCTATAGAACCCGGAACCCTTGAAGATAACCGCCGGTAGGCTAATCAGGCGGCTCGCCGTTGCCCCGCACTTCAGGCACGCCTGCTCGCGTGGAGCGTCGAACCCTTCGCTCTTGTCGTAATGATGGCCGCTGGCGCACCTGTATTCGTAGACCGGCACCGTTGTTGATACCTCCTTGGTTGGAAAAGCCGCCCCGCCTGGGCGGGACAGCCTCTAACAGCTAATATAGCAAACGCTAAGGCAATCGGCAAAGAGTGTAGTGCTTCAGGACATGTGAGAAACCCGGGCCTGAAGAGGTAGGCGATCCAGAGCATACCGCAACGGCGGCTGATAGCCGAGTGCGCTGTGTAGACGGCGCCGGTTGTAAAAGGTCAGATCGTCGTGGAGCCAACGCTCCCAGTTCTGGAAAGCGCTCTCGTCGACGCCATCCCAGAACTCCTCCTGTACGGTTCGTTGGACACGTTCCACCTTGCCGTTAAGACATGGAGTATGCGGTCTGATGCGTGTATGCCTGATGCCGAGGCGCTTGAGGAGAAGAGTGAGCTCGCGGCCGAATTCGGAGCCGTTGTCGGTTTGGATGCAGCGGGAGAGAAGGGGAAGGCTTTGAGGAGTTCGGGTAAGGCACGGCAGACGGCGGCGGTTGTACGCCTCTGAAGGATCGTTGCAGCCAGGTAGCGACTACAATCGTCGATCAATGTCAGTTGGAAGCGGCTGCCGGGCAGCTACTTGAGGTCCATCTGGGCACGCTCGCCCGGTACCGCCTTGGCATAACGGATCCAGATCGGCTTGGGCTTACGAAGCCGCTTAACGAGAGCACCACAGCGTCGAAGGATCCGATAGACACTGCTCAGGCTGCAGGTGATCAGGCCGGCCTGCTTGAGGTAGGCGTGCAGGCGGCGGACGCCGAGACCGAGCTGGCGGTGGCCGCGGCGCACGACATCAATAACGTGGGCCGGGAGCGCGCTCGGAGAGCGCTGCGGGCGTCGCGAGCGACCATATAAGGAGCGCTTGCCCAGGCTCACCCACAGAGCCCACCAGCGGGCAAACGTGGAGTACGGGGATCTCCGTGGCAGCGCAGAAGCGGCGGGCGCTTAACCCCCAGCGCCTCCGGCACTCCTCGTAGGCAACGAGGTACTCAACCCTTGTCCCCACTGGCCACGCCGTGCGAACCTTGTGCATGTCGGTCCTCCTGTGGAATGAGCTTTCGTGTGGATTTGCCTCACTCTACAGGCTCGGACCGATTTCCTTCACCCCCCTTCCTGTCTCACATGTCCTGGAACATCACAGCAATCGGCAAAGAGCAAAGCGTGTCTGAAAGAACAAGGAAATCGGCAATGGGGAGCGTGCTCTTGGGCGGCTGCCTTCAGCCCCTATTTTCTTCCCGCGCGCGTCTCGTGCCACGCTCTGGAGATCGTTATTCCTAGTGCTATGCTCAATTTGCTATACTTCTCATTCGGACTGTCTTTACAAGGAGTGCCTATTTGTCGACGCCCGTATCAATGAAGGCTTTACTCGAAGCTGGGGTCCACTTTGGTCATCAAACCCGCCGGTGGAACCCCAAAATGCGCAAGTTCATCTTCTCCGAACGCAACGGTATCCACATAATCGACCTCCAGCAGACCGTAGATCGCCTCGAAGCTGCCTGCGATTTCGTCCGCGACCTCGTCGCCAGCGGTGGGACACTCCTGTTCGTCGGTACCAAAAGGCAAGCCCAGGAGACTATGGACGCGGAATCCAAGCGCTGCGGGATGCCCTATGTGACCACACGCTGGCTGGGTGGAACGCTGACAAACTTCAGCACCATTCAGGGCCGAATCGACTATCTAGTTCGCACCGAAGACGCCAAAGCGCGAGGCGAGATGGACTATCTCGCGAAAAAGGAGCGTCTCAGGCAGGAAGAAGAACTCGCTCGCCTCAATCGCTATCTCGGCGGCATCAAGGCGATGACCGCCCTGCCCGGCGCCATCTTCATTGTCGATACCACGAAGGAGGATATCGCCGTCGCTGAAGCGGTGCGCATGGGTATCCCCATCGTCGCCCTCGTCGACACCAACTGCAATCCGGACGTTATCGACTACCCCATCCCTTCAAACGACGATGCCATCCGCGCTATCAAACTCATCACGGCGCGCATCACCGATGTTGTCCTCGAGGGTCTGACGGCACGAGAGTACGTCCAGCAGGCCGCGCTCGAGGCCGAAGATGTCGAGGTGAGCGCGTACACCGAGACCGGCTACATCGCCTCGCCCGACGAACCGTATCCCAGCGAAGTGCAAGCCGAGCCAGAGGAGCCCTCCGAAGAGGGAGGCGAACCCGAGGCCGCAACACAGGCCGTTACTGACCCTCAACTGGCTGCTGAGGTTGGTGCTTCGCCTGAACCGGAACCCGAGCCCCAGCCGACCGAGACTACCAACGCGACCGAGCCCGCCTGAGCCAGGAGCGTCGCATGCCTGTGCCGGCCGAAGACGTTAAGAAACTGCGCGACCTGACCGGCGCCGGAATGCTCGACTGCAAGAAGGCGCTGGAAGAAACCGCCGGTGACTTCGAGAAAGCCAAGGACATACTCCGCCGCAAGGGCTTCGAAGCCGCCGCCAAGCGGGCTGAACGTTCGACGGCCGAGGGGGTCATCCACTCCTACATCCACCACAACGGCCGTCTAGGCGTGCTCGTTGAGATTAATTGCGAGTCCGACTTTGTCGCCCGTACGGAGGATTTCCGAAAGCTGGCGCAGCAGATCGCGCTGCAAATCGCCGGCCGCAATCCAATCTATATCTCCCAGGATGACATGACCGACGGCGCAGAGGGCGACCCCAAAGAGGTCTGTCTCTTGCTTCAAGCGTTCGTCCAGGACGAATCACGGACGGTCCAGGACCTACTGAGCGAGACTATCAGCAAGACGGGCGAGAACATCCGCGTCCGGCGCTTCGCCCGCTTTGAGCTCGGGCGATAGCGCATGGCGGACGCCTACAAACGCATCCTTCTGAAGCTAAGTGGCGAAGCCCTCCAGGGCGACCTGCCCTACGGTATCGACCCGGCGATGCTCAATACCATCGCCGCCCAGCTCAAGGCTGTCCAAGAGATGGGTATCGAGGTGGCCATCGTCGTGGGTGGCGGCAATATTTTCCGTGGCGCAGCAGCGTCCGATGCGGGCATGGACCGCGCTACCGGTGACTACGCAGGCATGCTCGCGACCATCATCAATGGCCTCGCCCTCCAGGACGCACTCGAGCGTAGCGGCATCACGGTACGCACTCAGTCCGCTATCACCGTCACCGCCGTCGCCGAGCCCTATATCCGCCGACGCGCCATGCGGCACCTGGAGAAGGGCCGCGTCGTGATCTTCGCCGCCGGCACCGGCAATCCGTACATGACGACGGACACCGCCGCTGCGCTACGCGCCATCGAGATCGACGCGGATGTCCTGTTAATGGCCAAGAAGAATGTCGATGGGGTCTACGAGGCAGACCCGTTCAAAGAGCCCGCGGCGCGTAAATTCGAGACGGTCTCCTACCTCGAGGCCCTTAATCGCCGCCTTCAGGTTATGGATTCGACTGCCCTCTCGCTGTGCATGGAGAATTCCCTGCCCATCGTAGTCTTTGACCTTCGACTGCCCCGCAGCATCGTACGCGTTGCAGCCGGCGAGTACGCCGGCACCAGGGTCGGCGATTTCGAAACCACCCTGGAGGAAGCGCCCGCAGTCACGACATAACGCAAGGAGCCAGCGCATGGTCCAGGAACAGTTACAGGATGCGAGTACGAGGATGGAGAAGGCGGTAGATTCCCTCCGCCACGAGTTGGGCACCGTACGGACGGGTCGCGCCAGCCCCGGGCTCGTGGAGCACCTGCGCGTTGATTACTACGGCTCCCCGACTCCGTTAAATCAGCTTGCTATTGTCTCCACTCCGGACGCGCGGCTTATCGTTATTCAGCCCTATGACCGCGGCGCCATGGGCGCGATCGAGAAATCGATCCTCAAGTCGGATCTCGGCCTCACGCCTGCCAACGACGGGACGGTCATCCGCCTCTCCATTCCGCCGCTCACCGAAGACCGCCGACGTGAGCTTGCGAAGCACGTTCGCAAGCGGGTGGAGGAGGCACGGGTCGCGGTCCGCAACGTGCGCCGCGATTGCCACGATCACATTCGGAAGTTAGAGCACGATCACATGATCTCTCAGGACGATCTCCACCGCTCTGAAACCGAGCTCCAGAAGCTCACCGATGACCAGGTCAAGGAGATCGACAAAGTGGGCGAAGCCAAAGAGCAAGATCTCCTCGCCATCTGACGGTCGGCCCTCGTACCCGCTTGTGCGGGCCACCTGCTTTCGTGCTCAGTCTGTTCACGTATCGCATCGTGCTGGTGGCAGGCTAGGCGTAGCGGGTCGGAGCGCATTTTGACAGGCACCTATTCACAATTTCGAGATTCGGACCAGTCACCACTGAAGCCGTGAAACGTTCTATACTGATGAAGACAATGCCCGCAGCCGTACGCGCAAAGCCCGAAATCCCGCCGCCTCTATCTCTCACTTCCGTCCCGGACCACGTTGCCGTCATCATGGACGGTAACGGACGGTGGGCTCGCCAGCGTGGCCGCCCTCGTCTCTACGGCCACCGCGCCGGGACCGAGAACATCCGCCGCGTGATCCAGCGCTTCGCTGATTACGGCGTCCGCTATCTCACCCTCTTTGCCTTCTCGACGGAGAACTGGGACCGGCCGCGGTACGAGGTCCGTGGACTTATGGCCCTTCTCTCACGCTTTCTGAAGAGGGAGACCCAGCACCTCCACGAAGAAGGCATCCGGCTCTGCCACATCGGCGATCTCAGTCCGCTCAGCGCCGGCCTCCAGCGTCAGGTGCACGAGGCGATTGAGCTGACGCAGGCCAACCGGCGCATGACCCTCGCTATCGCCTTTAACTACGGTGGCCGCGCGGAGATCGTGGACGCCGCGCGCCGCATCGTCGAGGAAGGTGTTCCCGCGGACCAGATTGACGAAGAATCGTTCGCCAAGCGTCTGCTTACGAATGGACTACCAGACCCCGACCTCATCATCCGCACTGCGGGTGAGATGCGGCTGTCCAATTTCCTCCTCTGGCAGGGGGCGTACGCGGAGTTCTGCTTTACGCCCGTGCTCTGGCCAGACTTCGATATTCAGCACATCGACGAAGCCCTCGCTAACTACAGCCGTCGTACCCGCCGTTTCGGTGGCCTCCTCCCGCACGAGCTGGACCCAGCAGCTGCAAACGACCACAGGAACGGCCGGAGCAACGGCCACCGCGCCTAGCGCGCTAGATGCTCATTCAGCGCGTCCTCACGGCCGCTGTCGGTATCCCCATAATCGTGGCGGTCACCTTACTCGGCGGCTTGTTATTTGCTGTCGTCGCCGCCGTTATCCTCATGCTGGGGGTTCTGGAGTTTTATGCGGCCACAGATCCGGAGACTGCAACGACGAGCCCCTCTCATCCCCGTTTGCGCCGCGCGGCCCCGTCCATGTTCGGCCAGAGACTTCCCGGCTTCGCCGGCTGCGCAGCCGTGGCGCTGCTGGTCGCCGCCGCCTACGAAGGCCTCGATGAGCTTACCGGCGCTCTCGTTCTTTCCATCGCGGGGGTGTTCCTCCTCCTCCTCCTTCAAGGCAATCCGCAGACAGGTCTGCGCGACTGGCTCTGGGCCATCAGCGGCGTCGCCTACGTCGGCTTTCTGGGCGCCCATCTCGTGCTCCTGCGCGATCTTGATGACGATGGGGACTGGGTCTTCGTAGCGGTCTTTTCCACGTTCGCGGCCGATACCGGCGCCTACTTCGTTGGCCGCGTATTGGGCCGCCGTCACATCGCGCTGGCTATTAGTCCCGGCAAGACTCTGGAGGGCTCGATCGCATGTGTCGTCGTGGGTTTCCCTGCCGTCTTTCTAGTGACCTGGGTGACGGGTGTTGATGTCGATGAGCTCGAACTCGTTCCCCTTGCTCTCTCGCTGCCCCTCATCGCGATCGTCGGCGACCTCGCCGAATCACTCATCAAGCGCGGCACCGGCATCAAGGACTCCAGCGATTTAGTCCCGGGCCACGGCGGCTTCCTCGATCGTCTCGACAGCATCTTATTCACCGTACCGCTCGTTTTCTATTACGTGATCTGGGTAATCGCGTGACCACCCGACACTTCCGCGAGACTCCGAGGCGGAAGAAGGGGTGTTGCTATACTACACGTGATATGGACGCTATGAGAGCAATGGGCAACTGGTAATAGGCAATTCGCATGTATCTCGTCGTACTCGCGCCCATTTTTCGATTGCCAATTCCTGAAGTCCGGCGTTTCCTCGCCCTATGAAGCCTATTCGTCTCGCCGTCCTGGGTTCTACCGGCTCCATCGGACGCCAAACGCTGGAAGTCGTCCGCTCGCTGCCGGGGCGTTTCAACGTCATCGCTCTCGCTGCCGGCGGTAATGTCACCCTTCTCGAGGAGCAGGTGCGGGAGTTTCGCCCGCGATACGTCTGCGCCGGCCGCGAGGCTGACTATTTGATGGACCGGGTCGGTACCCGCGGTCAAGCGGCACGCTGGGCGGAGATGGAAGAGATAGCCGCGCATCCGGACGTGGACCTTGTTGTCGTGGCGACGGTCGGGTCAGCCGGTCTGGAGCCCACGCTCGCGGCCGTCCGTGCGGGCAAGGCTGTCGCCCTTGCGAATAAAGAAGTCCTGGTCATGGCCGGCCACATCATCACGGCCGAGGCCCGGCGCTCCCGTGCTGAATTGCGCCCTATCGACTCTGAGCATTCCGCCATCTGGCAGTGCCTCTGGGGCGAGGACCGCGATTCCATCGAGCGCATCATCATCACCGCCTCCGGTGGTCCTTTCCGTGATACTCCTCTCCAGGAGCTCGCGCGCGTTACGGCACAGGAGGCCCTGAGGCATCCGAACTGGCAGATGGGCCAGAAGATCACTGTGGATAGCGCCACGCTGCTCAATAAGGGCCTGGAGTGCATCGAGGCGCGCTGGCTGTTCGACGTTCCGCTCGAGCGCATTGATGTCATCCTTCACCGCGAAAGCATCGTACATTCGTTGGTGGAGTTCTGCGACGGATCACTGAAGGCGCAACTGAGCATACCGGATATGCGTCTACCTATTCAGTGCGCCCTGACCTACCCGGGGCGGCTCCCAGGCGTATCAGTGCCGAGACTGGACTTGAAGCTCATCGGGACTTTGACTTTCGGTAAACCGGACACGAAACAGTACCCCTGCCTGGTGCTCGCGCTGGAGGCCGGTCGCCGCGGCGGATCCTGCCCTGCCGTCCTCGCGGCTGCCGATGAGATCGCCGTTCAGCACTTCCTCGCCGGCCACATCCGCTTTCCTGACATCGCTCACATCGTCTCCGACGCACTCAACTCCCACCGTCCGCTTGCCAATCCCAGCCTGGACGAGGTCTTACACGCCGACGCTTGGGCGCGGAGCTACACTGAAGACTGGGTGAAGGCTAAGGCATGATGAAGGAAGAACGTAGAAGGAAGCGGGAAGCCGGGAAGGCGAAGCACCGACTCGTTCCTTCCTCCTTCCGGAGGCCGGGTCGGTGTGGGGTTACCCTATGACCGTTCTCTACTCGATCCTACCCTTCGTGGGCATGCTCGTGGCGCTTATCGTTATCCACGAGCTAGGACACTACTTCACGGCCAAAGCCTTCGGCGTCAAGGTGCTCGAGGCAGGCCTGGGCTATCCGCCGCGCGCCTGGGGCTTCACGTGGCGCGGCACTCTCTACTCCGTCAACTGGCTCCCTCTCGGCGGCTTCGTCCGCCTCCTCGGGGAGGAAGACCCATCTGATCCCGAGAGCCTCGCCGCTCAGCCGGCCTGGAAGCGCCTCATCGTGCTCGCCGCGGGCTCCGGCATGAACCTACTGCTTCCGGTGTTGCTCTTCGCGGTCGCCTTCATGATCCCGCGCGATGTCCCAATCGGACTGGCGCAAGTAGGCGCCGTCATGCCGGGAAGTCCGGCAGCGGAGGCAGGGTTGCAGCCAGGGGACGTGATCCAGGAGCTGAACGGCGAAACCGTTCGTAACACGGGCGACGCAGGGCGCATCATTCGCCTCAACCAGGGTGAAACCGTTGACTTCAAGATCAAACGCAATGATCCGGAGCAGGGAACCATCGTCCTGGATGTCCCTGTTTACGCGCGCTGGGACGCGCCCACGATCAAGCATATCGTGCAGCCCGGTGAGGACGTGGATGGTGTCGCCGATCTGCTGGGCGTCTCTCCTGACCTGGTCCGCTCCGCCGCGGGCATAGAGACGCTTCCTGAAGAAGGTACTGAGCTCATAATCGAAACCCCCGATGGTCCGCTTACATACGAAGTCAGGCGTGGAGACACCGTATCGACGATCACACGCCGGCTCGATGTGGATGCCGAGGCGGTCCGCGCGGCGGCCGGCCTGCCTGATCCCGACGTGCTGGAGGCGGGGGAGGAGATCGCCATCGGCCAGGGCCCGACCGGCATTCAGATCGCTTCTTTGTATGCTTTTACTGAGGAGGAATCGTTCCCTCCCTGGACGGCCCTGAGAAAAGGCTGGACCTCCACCTGGGAAGCGCTTATCCTCGCCCGTAATCAGTTGCTCGCCTTCCTCCACGGTGGCTCTGGTCCGGATGTCGCGGGTCCGGTAGGCATCGCCCAGGCGACAGGTCAGGTCGTAGAGCAATCCGGCTGGCAGACGCTGCTCGACTTCGCGGCGCTTCTGTCGATTAACCTTGCCATCATCAACATGCTGCCTCTGCCGATGCTCGACGGTGGCCGTATCGCATTCGTACTGCTGGAGGTCGTTCGTGGTGGCAGACGCATCGCCCCTGAGAAAGAAGCGATCGTCCACCTCGTAGGTCTTGCGCTGATCATCACCATGGCCGTCGTCGTCACGTACTTCGACATCATCCGCATCATAGGCGGCGGCTCCCTGTTTGAGTGAGTCCTCTACCACCCTGAGGAATGAAGGGTCTGTCGCTGTTCGCGATTTCGTCGTCGAATATTGCGCGCGACCGACTACGGCGGCGCGGCTGTCAATGGCCGGGTGGCGTTTGGTGCGCCAGATTCGTCGTACCTCAGCATGACGTAGGCGTGCTGCGGCGCTATGCTTGATTCGGCATGACCGACGAACCCTTCCCGCTCGCAAGCCGCCGCAAGACCCGGCCCGTTCACGTCGGCGATGTGCAGGTCGGCGGCGACGCACCTATCGTTGTCCAGACGATGACGAATACCGACACCGCCGATGCCAAAGCCACCGTCGAGCAGATCGCCCGCCTCGCGGACGGTGGCGCCGAGATCGTGCGCGTCGCTGTCCCTGACCGCCGTGCCGCCGAAGCGCTGCCGGATATCATACCGCATACGCCTGTCCCACTCATCGCCGACATCCACTTCGATCACCGCCTCGCCCTCGCCTCCATCGGGGCCGGTATCCACGGCCTGAGGCTGAACCCAGGTAACATCCGAGACGCGACCAAAGTCCGCCATGTCGTTCAGGCAGCGAAGGAGCGCGGCATCTCGATCCGAATCGGTGTGAACGAGGGCTCTCTGCCGCCCATTCAGGCGCTGGCCGATGGCGAGCTGCCGCCGCCCAAGACCCAGCGCATGGTGGACGCCGCCCTCTGGGAGATCGGCATCCTGGAGGAGATGGGGTTCGAGGACATCAAGCTCTCTCTGAAGGCGTTCGATGTCCCCGCGATGGTCACCGCGTACCGCGAGATCGCGAAACGCGTGCCCTACCCGCTGCACCTCGGTGTCACCGAGGCCGGCACTCCAGGCTCAGGCACCGTTCGCTCCGCCGTCGGCATCGGCGTCCTGCTGGCCGAAGGCATCGGCGACACGATCCGTGTTTCGCTCGCCGCCGACCCCGTCGAAGAGCTGCCGGTCTGTTGGGACATCCTCAAGTCGCTGAACCTGCGGCAACGCGGCGCCACAATAGTAGCCTGCCCCACCTGCGGCCGCATCGAGGTGGACCTCATCCCGCTTGCGAACCAGGTCGAGGAGCACTTCAAGGCGCTTGGGAAGCCTATTACCGTCGCCGTCATGGGTTGCGTCGTCAACGGCCCGGGCGAATCGCGCGACGCCGACATCGGCCTCGCCGCCGGCAAAGGCAAGGGCGCCATCTTCCGCAAGGGGGAAGTCGTTCGCATCGTGCCGGAGTCGGAGTTCATGTCCGCGCTCGTGGAGGAAGGGCGGAGGGTGATTGCGGAGCGTTTTGGCGAAGAAGCTGCGCCCGAAGGCGATACCGCCACCGTAGGCGAGGAAGTGATCTCGCTGGCCCCCGCGGCGTCTCGCACACTCCCAGGTCGCGCCACCCGGCGGGGCTAGGCGACTTGATTGCCTGCGGCCAGCCGCGCGATCATCGCTATAATGGAGGAGTCGAGGGTGAGCCATGACTGAAGCACGCAACTGGGAAGAACGGATTAACATCGATGCGGGAATTCTCGGTGGTAAGCCCGTGATTAAGGGAACCCGCGTGCCCCTTGAGATAATCGTCGGAGCGTTAGCGGGTGGAATGAGTATCGAAGAGGTCTGCGATGCTTACCGAATCACTGAGGTGGACGTGCGGGCCGCTCTGAGTTACGCGGCGGAAGCGCTCGCGGATGAAGTAGTGCATGCGCTTCCTTCTCGATGAGAACGTCCACGGCGATACGACCGTCCTTTTACGCGACCTGGGGCACAAAGTTGTTCATGTCGCGGACTCCGAATGGCGAACCCTGTCGGACGAGCGCATAGTCCAAATCTGCAACGAGCAAGAGCGCATCCTGATAACGTTGGATGTCGGTATTAGCCTTATCGCCCGTGCATTAAAAACTGGGCTGGTTCTACTGAGACTTCCCGGAAACTTTGACCAGCGGAGAGTCCCGAGACTGCTGGCAGAGTTCGTGGCAAGCGCCAACGCGGCTGACTTGGAAGGCTCTATTACGGTAATTTTCCCAGGACGGGCTCCCCGTAGTACCCGGCTCAGATGATCGGGCGGGTATGTTGTCGCACGCAGGGCAACGCCACCTGATTCTAGTCTGATGACCACCGAGGCCCGCCTCGCCTCCATCCTGTTCTTCTTCGCCCTCTGGTGTTTCGTCGGTCTAATTGCTTGGGCCGTCGCCGCTGTCATCGCGCGGGGGCGTGGGGCGCTGCCGGCGCTGCCGCTGGCGCTTGCCGCCGCCTGCGCAGCCGGTGTCGCGGTGCCGCTGTTTGGCGCGCGCGACGCGATGGGGTTCTTCGTGAGCCTCGTCACGGCGGCGGTCGCCGGAGCGATCGCCTCGATTGCGGGGATTGCCTTCTCGCGGCGTCTGGTTCAGAAGCAGGCGGCGGAAACGGAAACTGAGGTTGCGAAGTGATCGCCGGTCACACCCGACCACTGACACCTGCTACACTCGACGGCGTGACCGAGACTCCATCTTCGAACGTACCCGTTCACGCCCTCTCCACCATGTGGTCGCAGGGCCGCTTCCGCCACGATGGCCACGACACGGACGACATGCTCGCTTTCGCCGAAGCTGTCGCACGCTTGGGCTTTCCGGCGATCGAAATCAACTACGTCATCCCGCTTGAAGGTGTGGAGGCGCTCCTCTCGAACAACCACGTCGAAATCGTCTCGCTCCATTCGCCCACACCGCGCGTCAAGACGCGGGACGGAAAGCTGTCCGATGCCCTGAACCTCGCCTCGACGGACGAGGACGAGCGCGCCTTCGCCGTCGAGCGCGCGCGTGCGACGGTAGACAACGCGGCTCGCTGCGGCGCGCGCCTCATGGTGGTCCACCTCGGCGGCATCGGCTCGGCGAAGGGCGCGGTCCTCGGCACGGCGCTGCTCTGGGCGACCCTGGCGAGCGCCTGGGCCCTCCTCGCCTTCGCCGGCCAGATCTCGTTCGGGCACGCCGTCTACTTCGGCGCCGGCGCCTACGCGACGGCGCTCCTCACGCAGCAGGCCGGCTGGAGCCCGTGGCTGGGGATCGCCGCGGCCGCCGTCATTTCAGCTCGGGCGGGAGATCTTCATCAGCCA
>Ga0209323_10002145_pt1 | contig 13056 bp, 13 predicted proteins | sample Rifsed19ft2_FD_184014 | JGI IMG/M metagenome (GOLD analysis project Ga0209323, IMG submission 184014) | Soil microbial communities from Rifle, Colorado, USA - sediment 19ft 2 (version 2) | ecosystem: Environmental > Terrestrial > Deep subsurface > Rock core/Sediment | place: Rifle, Colorado...
TAGTATTCGCAATGACAACAACCTGGTCAGTGGTATAAACGCTGCATGCAACCGACACTGACTGACCTCTCCAACATGGCGCGCAAGGCTGGCGAGATCCTGCGGTCTGGATTCGGCCAACAGCACCAAGTGGTCCTCAAAGGGGAAATGGATCTGGTGACCGAGATCGATCACCAATCTGAAGAATTTATTGTTGGCGAGATCAACCGGCGTTTCCCCAGCCAGCACATCTTCGCCGAAGAACGCGGCGAACAAAACGGCACGGCCGCTACTGTGTGGTACGTCGACCCGCTGGATGGCACTTTAAACTATTCACACGGCCTGGCGATCTTTTCCGTCTCAATAGCCTATGCGCACCAAGGCCAGCTAAGCCTGGCTACCGTCTACGACCCCATGGCTGACGAGATGTTTACTGCCCAGCGCGGTAAGGGCGCATGGTTGAATGGCCAACCCATACGCGTTTCGAAAGTGAGCGCATTGAAAAGCAGTTTATTGGTCACTGGTTTCCCCTATGACGCCTGGACTAATCCCGTCAATAACTTCGCCGAGTTCCGCCATTTCTCCATGCTTACGCAAGGCGTGCGCCGCCTGGGTTCTGCGGCGCTGGACCTGTCTTATGTGGCCGCCGGTAGGCTGGACGGCTTTTGGGAGATACGCCTTAATGCCTGGGATGTGGCTGCCGGCGGTTTGATCGTGCAGGAAGCCGGCGGCTTAGCGACAGATATTCTGGGCAGGTCGGATTTCCTCTCAAAACCGCAATCCATTCTGGCGGCAAATCCTGATTTACACGCCGTTATGCTTGCCGAATTACGTGAGAGCGAAATCGCCAGAGCCCTGGGCTAAAGCAGTTTCTCCCATTCCTCGAGGGTCAAGGTCTGCGGCCGGCGGCGTGGGTCGATGCCAGCGGCTTCCAGCTTGGCCACAGCCTCTGCCTTGTTAAGGGTCGGCAGGGCAGCCAGCGAATTGGCCAGTGTTTTACGTTTCTGCGAAAAGGCGGCCTTGCTTATCTTGAAGAAAGCTTCGATCTTGCTTTCCGGCAAGCGGGGTTGATCAAACAAGTTTACGATCAATAAGGCGGATTCCACTTTAGGCGCAGGGTAAAAAGCGCCCGCCGGGATGTGGTGTGCGATGTGCGGCTTGCCGTACAGTTGCACGCTTAACGAAAGAAGCGACATATCCGGTGGCTGGGCGCAAGCGCGCTGCGCCACCTCGCGCTGGATAGTGAGCGCCAGCCGCGCCGGCCGCGGCTCGGCTTCCAGCAGGTGGCGAATGAGGTTAGAGGTGAGGTAATAAGGGATATTGGCAATCACCAGGAATCCGGACCGCTTGAAATACCTTGAAATTTCGATCTGCAGGATATCCCCGGGGACGATCTCGACATTCTCGACGCCGGCCAGGACCTGGTCCAAAATCGGTAGTAAGGCTTTATCCAGCTCAACGGCAACCACGCGACGAGCGGCAGCGGACAGATGGCGAGTGAGCGAACCGAGGCCCGCCCCCACTTCCAATACTTCGTCTGTAGGTTGTACACCTGAGGCTTCCACAATGCGCGCCAGATGGTGGTCATCGACCAGGAAATTCTGCCCCAGGCTTTTATCCGGGCGCAGGCCATGGCTTTTTAGCAACTGGGGAACGGGCAATGAGCTTAACGCGGTCACGGGCCAAGGAAGTAAGGAATGGATGCCGGTACAGGGGTTGTGAAATAGACTGTGACCCACTGGCTCCAGCCGATCCATTCGTCATCGCTGTAGCCCAGATCGATCCAGGGGCGTCCATCAGGAAAGCCCCCGCCCACATCATAAAAAGCGGCCGGCCCATAACCGGGGACGTAGATGGAAACGCCGCGGGCAGCTAACAACCAATCTCGATAAGTGGCCACGACACCTTTTCCCACCGTGACCCCCGAGGTCGAGGTGCCGTACAAACAACCCTCCACGCCTGACCGGCAGGGCGAGTAGGAAGTGGTGTACATGCTCATCGTCGCCCAGTACTCGATCTCCACCCCATCCACCACGGTCGTGCGGATCACATAATTGGAACCAGTAGCATTGATGGTGGTGACCGGTTCAACAAGCACGCGCTCACCCTCTTCTACGCGGGAGACTTCCTCGCCATTTTCGTAACGGACCCGCACACGGGAAGCCGAAACCCCGTCTTGCCCGGCCTGGATGACCGCAGTAGCGCCGACTTCCAGCTCCGCGTCCACTTGCCATTCCGTTTCGTGCGGAATTAGATCCTGCTCCAGGATCACCGCTTCGATCACGCGCGTAACGCGGATGACGCCATCCTCCGGCACAGGCTGGTCGGCAGCCGGGCGGCTGTAATCCAAACCCTGAAGGGAGAGTCCGGCTTCCGCCAGTGCCTCGCCCACCGTGGCCGCTGAACTCGACAAGTTAATTCGCTGCCTTCCTACACGAATATTGATTGGCTTTGCTTGTTCCAGGGTGACGGAAAGGGGTTTATCCAAAGGAGTATCGGGGGCTGGGGCTAGCCGGTCAGCGGCAGATAAAGACACGCCATGTTCAGCCAGGGCTTCCCCCACGGTAGGGGCAGCACTTAGAAACTCAACAGTCTCTCCCGCGTTCTGCAAGGTGACGGTTACGGCGCGACGCAGTTCCAATGTGATGAAAGCGCCTTCCGGTAAGACCTCATCCAGCGAAATTGTGCGCCCCGCCAGCAGCAGGCGGTCACCTTGCTTGAGAGTTAATCCCCATTGAGCCAGGAGCACCGGCAGCCTGAGCTCGCCGCCGACTTCTTCGTAGACAATGCCATCCGCGGTCAATTGAATGCGGCCGGCGCGTTGGACTTTGACTACCAGCTCATCGCTGACCAGAGATAAGGATGATGGGTTGACTTCATCCTGGGGGCCAAGCTCAATACCCGCATCACGCAGCGCAAAGCCTACAGTGAGGGCATGGGTGAACACGGTCTGCGCGCCGCCATCCACCAGGATGGTGACGCGGCGATAAAGGGCCAAATAGCCCAATCCAATCACCAACAGCGCCGCGGCGGCGGCCAGCCAGCGAATACGGGCACGGGTCATTTAAAAATTCTACCTGCTGGAAAACAATCGAGTAACAAAAAGAGAGATGCAATGATCAGCGCTTGGTTCGGCGCTGGTTATACACATCCCAACCGACATTAATCGCAATGACCGCCAGGATGGCTAAAGACGCCCAGACAATGGGCTCCATCTGCGCCTGGCTTTCCACCTCAACGGGTTGGCTGCGATTCGCACTGAGAAGGTCATAATCCGGGTTGCCGCGCGGCAGCGTTTGCAAATAAGCCAGGACATCCGCCACCACGCTCAGCGACCAATTCAATTCTTCGGATGCTGGCATCCGGGTTGGATTAGGAGTCCCAAAGCGGATCTTATGCACGGTCTGCCAGGGATCAGCTACGGCAAGATCTCCAAGATACAAGGGCGCAGGATTAGTCCCAAAATTAATTTCTTTACCCGTATCGCCGTGGCAAGCAGCACAGGATCCAAAATAGAGTTCCTCCCCATCCAAGCGGTTGCCCAAGGAAGCGCCCGTGGTCGGGTTTATCATGAGATCGGTATTCACCAGCCGGGTACGCAGAAAGGCGGCCAAGTCATCCAACGCGGTGCTGTTGGTCAGGGCGAGAAAGTTGTGATTTGGATCTATGCTGCCATCCAGCCAGGCGATCACTCTTTCGTGGCTGGCACCCACCATGTCTTCCAGGCCGGTGAATCCTGTGTAATGGGTGGAATAAGAGCCATAGGCGCCGTCTGCGCCCTTGTAATCCCACCCATGACATTCCACACAACGCCAGGTGATCACTCCGGAGCGTTGGTTAAAGTCCTGGTTATCCCACAAGGGATGGTCGCCCTGCGGGATCGGCGAATCCAAAGCGATAATCCAATTGTCGTAAATGCGGCCGCCGTTGAGAGCATTCCCAGGCACTTCAGCCCCCACCCCGGCCAGAGAGCGCTGGGCAGCTAACAAAATTAGGCCAACTAATAAGGCCAGGAAAGTAAGTCCAAGCGCGCGTTTCATTTTAATTGGGGAGTGAGCCGGTACAAAAGCATCGGAGATATGAGTATATTATCCGAGATTTTAGCCAATTCCAGCAAGAAAAACGCCCCTCCAACGAGGGGCGTTTGGATGCTGAACGTGTTTTATTCCAGAGTCAGCAGGAAAGCAACCAGATCGTTGATCTGTTCCTCGGTGAGCTTTTCGCCGAAGTTTTGGGGCATGATGCCATCTGCATAGCCCGCAACCACATGAGCGCTGGGTTCCAGGATCGACTGGCGAATATATTCTTCCGCGCTCAATCCTTCAACGGTTGTGCCCGCCCGATCCGCCAACCCATCCAGCGCAGGCCCGATGTTGCCGGTGCTGATACCGCTGATCGTATGGCAGGCGGTGCAGCCGGCCGTAGTCGAGGCGAACACTACCTGGCCGCGGCCTTCGGGGGTGGATTCGTCAGCCAACGGGCCCAAAGGTATCGAGGTAGGCAACTCGCCAAGGGCGTAGGGTGCGAAGTTCATCACAAAGGCGGCCACGGCGCGGATTTGATCATCGCGTAGGGGCCCACCGAATTTCTCTGACCAGGTAGGCATCACCGGAGGTTGTCCGGTGGAGCCGGCGTAAAGCTGTGGGCGGGTGGAGACCTGCCGTCCCGTCGTGACCACGGAAACGATGTAATCCTCCAGGCTCCCTTGCCAACCCACCTCTTGCAAACGCTGGGTGAAGAAATGCTCGTCGCGCAAGCTGGGAGCCACTCCGGCGATCCCTTGCGCTTGGGAACCGTGGCAGCGCGTGCAATTGAGGGTGAACACGGAAGCGCCAAATTCGATGAGTTCTGCGCGCTGCTGCAATTCATATTGCGCCAGCCGCTGCGGCTCACGGATCCCCAGCACGATGACGATGGCGACACTAAGCAGTACCAGTATGGTGCCTAGAACGATTTCGAGTTGAACGCGTTTCATTAGTTCAGCTTCTCCTCAATGCTGCACCTATTCGCCTTGGGCGCGATCTTCATGCAGGAAGAAAGTATGCTCATAGATCTGTTTCTTTTCAGTTTCTGGATCAGTCCATTCCACATGGGGAGTCACTCTCACCAAGTCGGCCTGGAATTGCTCCACGGTTAGCTTGGCGTTGAGATTCGGAAGGCGCCCTTCGGCTTCTGCTTCCAGCAAGCGCTGACTGAACTCAGCAAAGACAGCTGTCAGCTGCGGACAGCCGATCACAATATCTTCAGGGGCATGCTCCGGATCAGGTAGGTAAGACAGACCCGGGCAGAGGTCGGTTCCATAATCCTGGCCGACGATGTATTCAGCCTGCCGGTTATATAGCTCCGCATAGGGAATGGAGCGCAAAGGACCCTCCCCTTCTTCGGGGGCCAGATCCTGAACGATACGCGTGGCCGCCGGGGTCTCGATGCCATATTGCGGCGTGCCCATAAAACTGAGGGTGATGAAGATAAAGATCCAGGCAATGCCCCAAATGATGGCAAACGGGCGTTTACGCGCCAGGCGCGAGGGATTGCGGTCGATGTAGGGAATGGCCATCAGGATCAACACCAGGGTCGGGGGCAAGATAAGACCCATGATGAATTTGCTGTTGAGCAGCAGGCTCAGCTCAAGGCGGTACTCCAGCCCGAAGGTGGCAAAGATGGGGTTCACCAGACTCTCGATAATTGCAGCCGGGTCGATCTTTAGCATGCCTTGCAACCACCAGAAATACCAGGGAGCCTTCGTATCCAAGGGTGTCTGCTGCGGGTTGGCGTGGGTCTCCAAGGGCGAGGCAAACCAGCGGAAATAGAGGATCACCAGCATGATAAAGATGCCCAGGGAGATTAGGAACAGTTCATGCGAAAGTAAATCCGGGATCAGGTCGATGCGCCGGTTGGCTTCCTTCTTCTTCTCCGGCTCCAGTTCCGTTTCCTCCACGACGGCGGGCAGCGAAATACTGTGCTCACGTGAAACCTTGTAGTAGTGGATGCTGATGAACAGGATGGCTATCAGGGGGAACAGGATCACATGCTGCAAATAGAAACGCAACAAGCCGCCGGTGCCGATATCCGGCGCCCCGCGCATCAGTAAGTTCAGCGCCGGCCCGACCACGGGGCCGGACTCCGTGATGCTGGTGCCCACCGTCACCGCCCAGTAAGCTAACTGGTCCCAGGGCAGCAGGTAGCCGGTAAAGCTCAGCCAGGCCGTGATCAGCAGCAGGAGGACTCCGGTGAGCCAGGTAAACGTGCGCGGCCCTTTGTAGGAACCGGTGAAATAGGTGCGCAGCAAATGCAGCCAGCTGAAGATGACCATGGCTTCGGCGCCCAGGCGATGCAGATCGCGCAGCAGTTCGCCGAAGAACACGTTGCTTTCGATCTCCAGGATCGAGCCATAAGCCTGATCCGGGAACGGAATGTAATACACCATCAGGATGACGCCGGTGATCACTTCCACGACAAAAAAGAAGGTGGTGAAGAAACCCAGCCGGAAGGTGTGCGTAAACCAGGTAGCCGCTTTGGGGTAATACCGCGGCCGCAGGTGCGCAATGAAGCTGGTGGTGATCACCTTGTAGCGCGGATTCGGTTTCTCCGTTGGCGGGTCGCCGCGCATCACCGCCCGCAGTTCGCGAATGCTGAGACCGGCGGTGATGATGCGCACGCGGTCGTCGATGACCTTGGAGATGGCGGAGCGCCATTGGTTGCGCGGCGGGATATTCAAGCGCTTCATCAAACTATTGATCATGAGAGTCTCCGCAGGGATGGTGGCTGCGCTTAGGCATGCGCTTCACCCAGGATCTTAGAACCCGTGTCCACCCGCACGATCGCATTGGGGTTGGCCGGCAGGGGCACCGGCCCGCCATCTTCGGGAGTCTCGGCCAGCACCTGGCCAGACTCGTCTTCGATGCGGATCACAAAGCGGTCAAGCCCGCGCGGCGCAGGCCCGGAGATGTACTCTCCGTTGTATTCGTATTGCGACCCATGGCAGGGGCAGATGAACTTGAACTCCTGGTCATTCCATCCATACAAGCAACCAAGGTGCGGGCAGACCTTGTACAAGGCCAGCAGGCCCTCCGGGGTATTCGATAACCACATTTTTACTTTGGGGTAACTTCCCGGCGTGGTGTCCACTGCCGGCAAATCGGCGATCGTTCCAGGGGTGAATACGCCACCGAACTCACCCTCTCGAAAACGGGGCAGCCCAAATAACACAGTGAGGCCGCCCACACTTAGCGTCAAAAATCCCAGAGAGGCTAACCAGGCGAGGTTTAGGAATTCACGACGGTTAAGCTTAAGTTCGTTTTCTACACCAGAGGTTTGTTCAGCTTGGCCGGCGGGGGCGGCAGCTTCAGTCATGCAGGCATCCTCCAAACTGTCTTGTACTTAACTTTGCGGATTTTATCACTACTAAAAATACCTGACAAGCGATTCTCATCTATAGGGTCACAATGGCACCTGAGCCGTATATATAGCCCTCAGGATCAGCCCACAGGTAATGATAGCCGCCGTACTATACACCAAGATTTCGGCTCTCTCGCCGCGCCCTTTGGTGTAAAAGTAGGCGCCCGGGATCATGATGGGGATCACCGCGCCATAAATGACGTGCAGCATGCCGCGGGCGGGACGAAGCCCATCGATCCACAGGTAAACGCCCAGGAAGGCCTGGGCCAGGATCAAGATCTCTGCAATGGCGAGCGCGCCCCAAAAGGCCGAGTCAATACCCCGGCGCGTAAAAAAGCGGTAATAGCCCCAGATAGTAATGATCAGAAAATAATATAACGCGGTAACCCCAACCCGTTCGTGGATAAGAACCAAGACGTCCTGCACAGCGCCCTCGCTTCCGCGTATCGATCCATTCCTGAAAGGTGAAAAAGCCCCTCAAGTATAATCACGCGCGAGCCAAGGGATGAAAGCAATTTATTTTGAAAAGCACGGCGGGCCAGAGGTCTTGCAATATGGCCAGCAACCCGAACCCAAGCCGGCTGCTGGCTGGGTGCAGGTCCGCCTGCGCGCCGCCGCCCTGAACCATGCCGACCTTTTCGTGAGGGCCGGTTGGCCTGGGCTGCGCCTTAGGCTGCCGCACGTCCCTGGCGCGGACGGCGCCGGGGAAGTGGCGGCACCGGGTGAAGGCGTAAACAAGTGGAAGGTCGGCCAGCGCGTGGTCATCAACGCCAGCGTTTGCCTGGAAGAAGATGAATTCACCCGTTCTGGCCAGGATAACCTTTGCCGCCGTTGGGAACTGCTGGGAGAGACGCTGCCTGGCACCTATGCAGAATACGGGGCGGTGCCTGCGGAGAACCTGCTTGGCATCCCAAATAGCTATCCGTATGACCAGGCGGCGGCCGCCGCGTTGGTCTTCCTCACCGCCTGGCATTCGCTGGTCAAGCGCGGCCAACTGCAGCGCGGCGAAACTCTGCTGATCGTAGGTGCCTCTGGCGGGGTAAACACCGCTTGCATCCAGATCGGAAAATTCCTTGGGGCGCAGGTGTTCGTCGTTGGCTCGAATCCGCAAAAACTGGAACTGGCCGCATCCTTGGGCGCCGACCAGGTGATAGACCGCAATAAAGAGGACTGGTCCAAAGCTGCCTATCTGCTGACCAATAAACGCGGGGTTGACGCAGTGGTGGACAATGTGGGCGCCACCTTTCCGCTTAGCCTGCGCACCTTGCGCAAAGGAGGCCGGCTGCTCACCGTTGGCAACACCGGTGGTCCCAAGGTCGAGATCGACAATCGTTACATTTTTAGCAAGCATCTCAGTATCCTGGGTTCCACCCTGGGAACCCGCGCCGACTTCGCCGAAGTGATGTCTTTGGTGTTCGGCGGCCAGCTGCGACCGGTGATCGATCGCACGCTCGCTCTTCGGGATGCGCGGGCTGCCCATGAACGCTTGGAAGCCGGCGAACAAATGGGTAAGCTGGTGCTAGAGATCGACGGCTGACCAAGCGTGGCTTCACCTCCATGGTTGGAAGCAGCCTGTAATCTGGGAAGAGATTAATCACCCTTGAACCGCGTAAAACGACCGTTTGCCGTAACCTGCCTTGTAGCCTTAGTGTTAACTATCACAGCCACCCAATTTTTACGGGCCTGGGTCGCTTTTACCGACTTTGCCTTTTACCGGGAACAGTTAGGGACCATTCTTCCCGTCTTTTTCATGCTTAGCGGACTGAGCTGGGGAGTGATGGGTGTGTGGCTGGCAAACGGTTTATGGCGAGGACGGGATTGGTCCCCACGGGCGGTTCGCTGGGGTTTGGTGTTTTATACCGCTTTTGTTTGGCTGGACCGCCTGTTTTTACAGGCCAGCGGCCCACAAACGGTAAACTGGCCTTTTCAGTTAGTTGGCACCATCCTATTGTTAATCGCGGTTTTTGCTGCTTTGGCCTTGCCACAGACGCAACTGTTCTTTGGAGAATCAGATGAGCGAACGCTCAAAAATAGACGAACTCAATAAACTGCGCAGCGAAAGCCAACTCGGGGGCGGCCCGGCACGTATCAAAGCCCAGCATGATCAGGGCCGCCTTACGGCGCGCGAACGCCTGGACTTGCTGCTGGATAAAGGCTCGTTTCGTGAGCTGGACGCCTTCGTAAAGCATCGCACCACCGCTTTCGGCCTGGAAGAGCAACAGTTCCTCGGTGACAGCGTGGTCACCGGCTGGGGCACCATCGACGGCAGGCTGGTGTATGTCTTCTCACAGGATTTCACCGTGTTTGGCGGCAGCTTGGGTGAGGTGCATGCCGAAAAGATAGTCAAGGTCATGGAGATGGCGCTGAAAAGCGGCGCCCCAGTGATCGGCCTGAACGATTCCGGCGGGGCGCGCATCCAGGAAGGCGTGGTTTCGCTAGGCGGCTACGCCGACATTTTTTTGCGCAACACCATGGCCTCCGGCGTCATCCCACAGATCAGCGCCATTATGGGACCCTGCGCCGGAGGCGCGGTCTACTCCCCTGCCCTCACCGATTTTATTTTTATGGTGCGCAATTCCTCCTATATGTTCGTTACCGGCCCCGAAGTGGTCAAGAGCGTGACCCATGAGGAAGTGTCTTTCGAGGACCTGGGCGGGGCCAGCGTCCACGCCGCCGAATCGGGAGTCTGCCATGTGGTGGCCGATAACGAAGCCGATACCCTCTTCCTGATCCGCAAGCTGCTTTCCTATCTTCCGCAAAACAATCTGGAGGACGCGCCGTTTCGCCCTTCCAAGGACAACCCGTTGCGGCGCGAGGATGCCCTGAACAGCATCATTCCCGATGACCCCAGCAAACCCTACAATATGAAAGACGTCATTCGCCTCCTGGTGGACGAAGGCGCTTTTTTCGAGATCCATGAGCAGTTCGGCCAAAACATCGTTGTAGGTTTCTCGCGGCTGGGCGGGCATGTGGTCGGCATCGTCGCTAACCAGCCCATGGTGCTGGCCGGTGTTTTGGATATTGATGCCTCCGAAAAGGCCGCCCGTTTCGTCCGTTTTTGCGACAGCTTCAATATCCCCATCCTCACTCTGGTAGATGTCCCCGGCTTTATGCCCGGCACCGACCAGGAGCACAACGGCATCATCCGCGCCGGCGCCAAGCTGCTGTTTGCCTACTGCGAGGCAACTGTACCCAAGCTCACCGTGGTGACGCGCAAGGCTTATGGCGGCGCTTACGATGTGATGAGCAGCAAGCATATTCGCGGCGACGTCAATCTGGCCTGGCCCACCGCTGAGATCGCCGTGATGGGTCCCGAAGGGGCGGTCAACATTATTTTCCGCAAGGAACTGGCTCGGGCCAAGAACCCGGAAAAGAAAAAGGCGGAGTTGGTCGCCGAGTACCGTAAGCAGTTTGCCAACCCTTACATCGCCGCCAGCCGCGGCTACATCGACGACGTCATCCAACCGCGGGACACCCGCCCGCGCTTGATCAACGCGCTGGAAATGCTGACCAACAAACGCGACGGCAATCCAAGCAAGAAGCACGGAAACATCCCGCTATGAGATCAGCAAACCAATCAATACATAATACGCAACACATATTTCGTATTATGTATAACGAATCATTCAATCGCGGTGTCTATGTACGATAAAGTCCTGATCGCCAATCGTGGGGAAATTGCGGTACGCATCATCCGCGCCTGCCGCGAGCTCGGCATTCGCACCGTGGCCGTATTCTCCGATGCCGACCGTTCGGCGTTGCACGTGCGCCTAGCCGACGAAGCCTACCTGATCGGGCCAGCGCCCTCGCGCGATTCCTACTTGCGCATGGACAAGATCCTCGACGTGGCCAAGAAAAGCAAGGCGGGCGCCATCCACCCTGGGTATGGTTTTCTGGCTGAGCGCTCCGATTTTGCCCAGGCCTGCGAAGACGCCGGCTTGAACTTCATCGGCCCACGCGCCTCGGCGATTGCCGCCATGGGTGACAAAGCCACCGCTCGCAGCACAGTGCGGGCGGCCGGCGTGGAGGTGGTGCCTGGCACCGAGGATATCGGCAACCTGTCCAACGAGCAATTGCTGGCGGTGGCGCCCACCATCGGTTTCCCGCTGCTGATCAAGGCCACCGCCGGCGGTGGCGGCAAGGGCATGCGCGAGGTGCGCAATCTGGACGAAATGCCCAACCTGCTCAACGCCGCCCGCAACGAGGCCCAGGCCGCCTTTGGGAACGGCGATGTATATTTGGAAAAGTTGGTTGAAGGGGCGCGCCACATCGAATTTCAGATCATGGCAGACATGGACGGCAACACTGTTCACCTGGGGGAACGCGAATGTTCGTTGCAGCGGCGCCACCAGAAGTTGCTGGAGGAATCGCCCTCCCCCTTCATCGCCGATGACGAAGATTTTCGCCAGCGCATGGGGGAAGTGGCCGTCAAGGCCGCCAAAGCCGTGGGGTATCTCAGCGCCGGCACCATCGAGTTCCTGGTGGATAAAGACAAGAATTTCTTCTTTTTGGAGATGAATACCCGTTTGCAGGTCGAACACCCCATCACCGAAGAAGTCACCGGCATTGATATCGTTACCGAGCAATTGCGCATTGCCCGCGGCCGTCAATTAAGTTTCAAGCAGGACGAGATCAAGATGCAGAACTGGGCCATTGAATGCCGCATCAACGCCGAAGACCCTCACAACAATTTCCTGCCCTCGACAGGTTTTATCTCCCACCATTCGCTCCCCACCGGCCCCGGGGTGAGGGTGGACACCGGTGTCTACGCCGGCTTCCAGATCTCCCCCTATTACGACTCGCTGATCTCCAAGTTGGTCGTGCGCGGCGAGTCGCGGGCGCAGGCCATTCTGCGCATGCGCCGCGCCCTGGAGGAATACCGCATCGTCGGCGTAAAGACCAACATCCCCTTCCATCAGAGTATTTTGGAGCAAGCGCGTTTCCTGGCGGGCAATTACGACACCCGCTTCGTGGAAGAACGTTTTTCGCTGCAGGAAGCCGAAGAGCGCAAGGAAACCCGCCCGGAGATCGCCGCCATCATCGCCACCCTGGTCGCCCACCGCCAGGCGGAACGGTCAGCGCATATCATCGCCCGCGGCAAGCGCGACACCAGCAACTGGAAATGGATCGCACGCTGGGAGCGCTTGCAGCGCTAAAACTATCCGCCATGGTCAAATACATCACCACCATTAACGGCAAGGAATACCTGATCGAAATATTGGATTCGGGTCAGGTAAGCGTGAACGGCCAGGTCTACGAGGTGGATTTCGAATCCATCTCCGGCCAGCCCGTTTATAGCCTGCTGGTCGACGGCAGTTCTTACCAGGCGGACGTATACCCGGGCGACGAAGGCCTGCTGCAGGTGTTGATGCGCGGCGTACTGTACGAAGCCTCTGTGGAAGACGAACGCGAAAAACGGTTGAGCGCTACCGGGGGACAAGGCACGGTCACCACCGGGGAATATCTATTGCGCGCTCCCATGCCTGGGCTGGTGGTGAATATACCGCTGCAGGATGGGGAACCAGTGAAAAAAGGCGATGTTTTGCTGATCCTGGAATCGATGAAGATGCAAAACGAACTCAAATCCCCGCGTGAGGGCAAAGTCGCCCGGATCCAGGTGAAGGCTGGCGACAGTGTGGAACAGCGCCAAATCTTGTTGGCTGTGGGATAATACAGCCG
>Ga0209323_10002147_pt1 | contig 13050 bp, 10 predicted proteins | sample Rifsed19ft2_FD_184014 | JGI IMG/M metagenome (GOLD analysis project Ga0209323, IMG submission 184014) | Soil microbial communities from Rifle, Colorado, USA - sediment 19ft 2 (version 2) | ecosystem: Environmental > Terrestrial > Deep subsurface > Rock core/Sediment | place: Rifle, Colorado...
GCCTGTGAAAGCCGGAGGAAGAAGATGATTGGAAAGCCGTATTCGGGAAAACTGAATGTACGGTTTGATGAGGGGGAGCTGGAAATAGGGCAATGTAGCCAACTACGCCAGCTCTCTACTCTACCTATTAACCCCTAATATATGCCTTTTTTTGTTCTTCACTCCAGAAAATCCCTTTCCATTTCAAGGGGGCAAACAAGTTTTCCTTTACAGTCTCTTTATTAAAGAAGAATGGTGTTTGGGTTGCAAAGCCAATCTTTATTGGCACAACACCACGAAATATGTCACGTCCATCGAAAGTTTTATCATTATATGAATGAGAGCATAATAACTTGAAATGCTTTTCCATTGACCATACAGCGAGGTACCTGGGGAACAGGCTCTTGAAAACTGTCGTTTTACCCATTCCAGTTCCTCCTAAAATCGAAATAGCTTTCTGTGGATGCGCAACTACAAAACTAATTCCCTCTATTCTGAGAATGCTGATCCCATTACTAATACTCAGTTCTTTAAGATTGAATTTAAATTCGTTCATGCTAACCAAGTACTATCAGCGAAAATCGCCCTATCCCATAATATATTATATTTAAGAACGACCCCGAAAATTGAAGTTCTTTTGTAGCCTTAAATGTAAAGAAATATTTGGAAAGTAACCCACCTCCCATCCGCCCCCAAAAACGATATAGGGAATGATTCTAACAACATGCGACTTTCATCTATTACTTAGAGTAGTCAGATCTCTTGAGATATGATAATTTTGTAAAAGTGCGTCTCTTCGGCCAGGACGTGCCCTTTTGTCAATACAGATACTTCGCTTAGGAATATCCCCAAAAGCTTGCAAAACTCAAACTACATTATCAGGATCCGATTCCAAGTATTTAAGGTTTATTTTGTTTAATTCATTTATGAAGCTCTCTCTAACCTCCCGTAGTAAAGGTCTGTCTTCCATTCGGACGACCATTTCTTCACTTAAAGCCGTATAGTATCTGTTGTCGTGTACACCTTTAAGTGCTGATAGAAGAGGCGTGGTCTCAATGTCATCAGTATTTACTTCAAAGGCTGGCATTGGATGCCCTTTACCTTTTGCGCTAAAAACACAGCGGTAGCTTTTCATGCAATCGCCTTCATCTCCCAACCTTTTAAGCCCCGAACATGATTTAATCCAATAGGCAACAGTTTTACTAATCACTATAGGAGCGGTCATTTCGGTCTTTCTTAAATGATTGCTTCGATAAATTATGTCTGAGAGTGCAATCGGCTTGCTGGCGGCAGAACAGAGCCGCTGCGCGAAGTTCACATGGTCGCCTACTGCCGTAAATTCATAAAAACCTCTGCGCATGAATCCGGTTTCTGCCTGTTCGGTAGCTATACCAAAAGACTCGAGTGTTACCTGACCATAATTTAATCCTATTCCAAGCCTAAGTTCGAGATCCTCATTGTATGTACTTAAATACTGCTTTGTAAGGTCGTGATTTTGAACAACATTCCATAGGACGTTAAAGCCCTCCACTAATAACTGCGCTGTGAGTAAACCAAGTATGCATGTCTTTGTAGCTTTTTCCTCCCTCTCAAGGGTCAGATACTCTCCAAAAGTTGCCATCACTCCATCGCCCAAGAATTTATGGATCCGGCCTATGTTCCGGACTGAAATTACCTGACTTGTATACTCCAGAAATGATTTAAGCAGCGCAATAACCATCTCAGCATACTTTGGATGGGTCATACGCGCTATCTCAAATATAGCTGTTGAGTTTCGAATGTCACAAAAGAGGATAGCAACATCGTCTCGTTGTGGTGAGAGAAAAGAAGGAAGATAGGTAAAGCCAGTGATAGGATATTGATTATAGAGGAGTGTTTTAAGCAGATTTTGTAACACATTTAGTGAGCCTCTTATTTTTTCGATCACAACTTGCTCGGGAAGGTCTTTTGTAAAAGATAATACAAAATGACCAAAAGGTGTATTATGCTGATCAAAAGGAATAAAAAGATATTGTCTCCGTTTTTTAAGTGCTATTTCACACAGGCGTGTTAGTTCACTATCCTTCATGTCTGCCGTCACTTCTCCTATTGGCCGATCAGGAAAATGGATATAAATATTCTGCACCTCCTCAAACTTTTTAGCGATATCACGTTCATCCTTTCCAATAAGTATCCAGTCAACTTTTTTTATTTGAGGGTTCGAGAAAAAATGAATGGCCTTGTCAGCACTTAGCCATGTTCGCAGAAACAATCCGACAAGGTTTAGCTGTTTTAAGAGAACTTGATCAAAGGGTTCCCATGTGGAAAAGCTGCGAATCATCTGAATAGCGAGCAGTTTTTCATCCATTCGAAGCCCATTTACGAACAACGTGAGAGAATTAGGTGTCACGATACCTTCCCTCTTTTCGATAGCACCCCTTCAATTCTGGATGCTAAAATAAAAAAAGGAGTGCCTGTAGGAAGCCATCGTTCAGGTTCTACTAGAACGTTAATATCTTGGTGCCCATCTGGCAGATCAATTAACCCCCATCGACTTACGAACAGAACACGCTTTCCTAAGTCTCCATTCCATTTGATACACAATTCCCTCATTCTCTCAAATCCGCACCACTGACTGTCAGTTTCCCCGGGTTGATTGGGCATTTGATTATCTACGATAAGAACATCCAATTTCTTTCGGGCATTTAATAAACGGTCCACTTTATCAAACAATTCCTGACCACAACTTGCCTCCAACACTTCGTAGTCAAAGAATAGCAGGGTGTCCGCCAAGGCTGTTCTAGAGGGATCCTCATCATCTGCGACAAGCACTACAGGTTTGAGTTCGTCATGACTACTCACTTTTTTCCTCCTTTTTTCCTGGGCTGCAATCTGAAATCCGGTGTTTCTAGTTTAAATCGCGTCCCAATACTTGTATCACAAGTGATGTCCCATTTATTGACGTTTGATAGTCCATAAACACGTCGCAGCCCAGTGCCAGAACCGACTCCGGTGGTCCCAGGCAGATGAAATATTTCCCCAAATGCGGTGTTCTCTATCCCCTGCACAACTTCAGGTCGGATACCTTTGCCCAAGTCTTCAATCTCAAAAACAAGTAGCGTACGCTCATTGTCCTCCTTTAGAGAGAGCCTGAAGATTACTGGGTCCGAAGCACCAGAATGACGTACTGCATTTTCCAAAAGGTTTCCCAATATCGAACTGAGATCGAGATATTGAAGAGAGGAGAGCTGAAGGATAGTGTCATTCGATAACGGTGGATTCATAAACAAACGGGCCTTGCCTTCGTCGAGTTTAATATCCGCCTTGAGTTCAACCTCAGTCCGGATCGAATTCCAAAAACGACTTATTGCAAAATCTGTTGTTCTAGTTGGGTCTCGCGCCGCATTGAGAACGGATTCCAAACGTTGAATGGCTTTACCCAACATTTCGACTGCTTTTGGAAGGGTCTTTTTTAGATGATCGAAGGCTTTATCTGGTTTGGTGTCTTTGTGCTTTAACACTGCCTCACACATGGTGAGAATCGTCAGACTTCTACCTAGTCCTCCACCGATAGCATGCGCCACATCACTAAATATGCGGCTCTGAACTCTGTGATAAGTCTGAAGAAGCAAACTGAGATGTGCAGCGACTAAATCAAAAATCTTCTTATCTTGTTTAGAAAAAGGCGGCATATTTCTTCGTCTTTCGATTTTGAAGACGCCTAAGACTGTATTTTTAGGCTCCCCTTTTTGCGACCGTTTAATAGGCACTGCATACATACAACCAAAACCTGTATCAGGATTGTAAATGCCTTCGGGATCGGGATAGATTAATGGATCCCAACCGCCATGATGGCAAGGGTGTGCAATCAACTCTTCCAAAGATTCTATCCCCAATGCACAACCTGTAATAGCGACATATGCTGTTATGCCACCGTTTTTCATGTCTTCCGGCTTTCTAACGGTCCACTTGAGATCATAACTGTGCAACAAAGCCTTTGAAAGGGCTATCTCCTTGTCTCTCAGAAATGCCACACCGCCTTTGAGTACGAGCTTATTCTGCTCTATAACAAATAAAGTTGAGATATCTGCTTGGTGGCTAATTGCGGTCTGACTAACAATCTCATAGGCGTGCGAGAGCGGATTTTCAGTCTCAAAGATAAAGCCAGCAATTTTCGATAACAGTGGTAATAATACATCTTCCTGTCTACCTTCTGAACGCTCAATTTGTGAAGTCATAATAAACCTCCTAATCTCTATCCGACATAAATATTGATAGCTGATAACGTGAGAACTAAGTAACTATTATCTACTAATACGGTAACTACTGATATCGCCAATTTCATTTGTTTGCCACTTCACTTGCGTTCTTGGAAGGTTTTGGTCTTTTCAACAAGATTGATGATTATACTAAAAGGGAAATATACCAATCGAGTTGTCTTTGCAAAGTGTTATTACCCCATACACATTCCTCACGAGGATTAGATTCAACTGGTCAATTATCAGTCGAATTACACATATTTGTCAAGATTTTTATCCTACTTCTCCCTATTTATCGTTACCGTTTTCGATGAACTAAAGCAGAATTGCACCGGCCCACTTGCAAAAGAAACTTTAAAACTGGGAAAGAGGCTGACTGTAGCGCCGAGGATTCGCTGACTCGCCGTTGGCTCACACGCGGATAATGTCTTTCCCTTGGGTAGCCTGGCGACGCATAGCACAGTCTTGCCCTTCACTGCCCGCGAGGAGGAGTGAAGGCATAAGCTTACTTCTGGCATGAACTTGAATCTTTTCTTATTTTTCGTAAAAAGCTAATTCAATAAGTGGAATCCCTGGAGGCCAGGAGACTAGCATCAAGTTCTCAAAGTTAGTGTTTAAATCTCATTTCCTACCTTTATAATGACTATTACTTATACTCCGCAGGCTCCGGTGGATGTTCCGTCGGCTTCTGGATGGACATTTCTCTGGTAGGCTATTTATTTCAGTTAAAAGCACGCATTATCGTGGTGCAGGCAATTTCCGCGACTTTAGGGAGAACTAAACACCTGTTCCCTACTTCTTGAAACTATTTCTTTGGATGGGAAAGTAGCGCCACTACAGAGCAAGTAGTGTGGGGACTTGATTAAGAAACACTCGGAATTACAGATTACGAACACCTTTGTAACAACTGTAACCTCTTTTTTTTAAGGGATGGGGCTTTTCCACAGTGTCATAAAAACGTCATAAAACTATGTAGAAAATAATATATTTATCTGAAAACATAGATAAATTATTTTGCTACACAATTCCCTGGAAAGTAAGAAAAAATAAGTTTTTTCAACCAATTAGAAAATCGCTTAATTTGAATTAGGAAACCTGTGCTCTATCCGACTGAGCTAAGGGGGCACAAGGGTTTGCGAATAATTATAACATGTAATGTCAGAAAAACGTCATAATCGGATGACAGCATTTTGACCTTTAATGATGTCAGGTTCAGTGGTTATTTCTTCATCTAAGATGCATGTCTGGAAACGATCATGGACTGGTGTAGCACCTACAATGCCGCAAAAGCTGAGTGAGACGAGAAGTGATGATTTACAAGAGAAAGGTTTAACCCGGTGCCTGACCTTGCGGGTGTTTTTCTACTGGTCCGTGTCCATTTGCTTGCTATCTGCCATAGATAAGACAAATTTTATATTATACGCAGCGATATCGGGTTTTTGCTGCCAGTCATGCTTTTCAATGGTTGCTATAAAAGAACCAAACTTAAATACCTGATTCTTTCCCTTCATTATAGCTGCCTCAAGTTCATTTGATACGTCTAAATCTAAAGCGGCTTTCAGAAGAGTTCGTACAGATGAGAGTAGCTTAGAATGTGCTGTTATAGCAGATTTACAAGAAAATATGTTTAGCATAATCTCAAGGGAATTTGCTATTGTCTCATTTCCATTCACGTTGTAAGAGATGGTATTAGTTATTACATCATTGCCTACTTTTACAAGAGGGGAACTCGCGCACCATTCCTGTTGGCCGATTGGATGATAATAACCGGTTTCTAACCCTTCATTTAATAAAAACTTCTTTGCCATATAAGGTGACCATCCTTTTTGCAGCAATACTTTTGGTGGATCTTTTTCTACCGAAACCATTTTGAATATTTGCTCAACCGATTTAATTATATCTTCCTTTGAGGATATTTCTTGAAATGGCAAAATAGTTGCCCATCTTTCCAAAAGTTTCACTCTAAAGTGAAAGTTAAGAGTCGAATAGATTTTTGCAAAGCGTCTTAATTTTAAATTCTTTATTAAATATTGTAGTCTGAGAAAAACCTGTTCATATGTTATGAGGACCTTCATTATGAATAAAAATGGTAGATATAAGAAGGTAAGAAGCGGAGGCACATAAAAATCATAGATCGTTTGCTTTTTCGCAAACTCTCCAAAGTTTGATACCAGCATGTAAATGCTATGGTAGATCAAGATAACTCCTAATACAACCATGATTCCATTAATAAACTTTCGCACCTGATGATATTTTTCATCGTACTGAGCTAAAGCCAACATTCCACCTAATACAACAGAAAAAGGAACAAGCATTAACTCAACAAAAAGACCGAACGTGTAGAAATCAAGAACAAACTTAACAATGGCGGTGAGTTTTAAGTTGTCAAGAACTAAATTTCTGAAGAAATGAGGGTCTTTTTCTATCGAATTAATTTTAAAAAGAGATAAAGAACCAACAAATATAGCCCAAATAATTGTATCTTTAAATTGATTTAGATCCCACAGGCCTATTTTGAAAAGTCCAAAAACTATTAACGTGACGTAGATGATCATCGCAACTACTGTTGTGATAATTGCTTTGACAAAAAAGGCGTTTAACACCTGCTTGAAAGATTCTCGTACATTCTTCATCTTGGGGGAGAATAAGGCAAAAAGGACAAAAATAAAGAACCAAATTACGAGAGCCCATTCTCTGTTATTTAGGATATCCAATCTCACACCATTGACAAAAAATATCCTCCCCTCTATCAGCAGATGGGGATTGTATAAACATGTTTTAGTAGTAATTCTATCTTTAGCGATAAATCAGTGGGATGCTATTTTTGATCATGCATATTATCCTCTCTATTACCATTTGGACTCTTCACCATTTTAGCAAAGAAGGCAGATATTTGTTGCAGGAAGCAACAAACCGAGGCTGATAATCTTGTAAGACGTTTGTTTCTATGAGTTATAAACCATTTCTGATTTAAAATAATTAAGTCTTATTCAGCCCAAACTTATTTTTGTACCAAGAAAGATGCTTCTTGTTGAAACGGATAGCGAGTGCATTCCCCTCAGCTTGCTGTGGGGTTAGCGAGCGAATATGATAAAGAACAATTCCTTACGTTAAGATACCCTGCGGTCTTGCCACAGGGTTCTTCATTCTGCTTTCTGGATGGTGCTTCAGGACGTTCTTCAGGATTTCCTCATATGTCAGCGGCGGCTTTGCATTCAGGCCATCTCTCACGATAGCGCCGGTCTTAGAAGTCCTCCTTTCAAGTCGGAGTCGAGATGCCGTTGCGCAAGAACCGGAAATAAAAGGATATAACAGGTGATACTCAAAAAAAAATCTTAATCAAATCAGATAACTTCTTAGATTATAATAGAAAACTTTTCGATTAAATTTTAGGCAATCTGGATAGAGGCAAGCGATTTCTGGATTCGCATCAGTTAATTCAGGACTTATTAATATCTGCTGTTAGTAAATACTAAAAAATTTCTTAGCCTTTTTCAAAATGAGCAAAATTTCTCAAAGTCAGAGCTTTCGTCTATTCTTTATTTCTTTTACTATACTCTTAACAGTGTAATCTTTTAACAACTCCTGTCTTTCTTTGGTATAGTTACCTATCCCACCCTCATACTGCTGGAGAAAACGGACCATTCCTACGGGTCCCAGAGCCTTTGCTAAAGCCTCTAACCCTATTTTCCTTATGGCGATAGGGTCCAATGTTTGAATGCTCATTTTGCAATCACCTCCATTAACCATCTCACAGGGTTTTCTACCCTTACCTTATGACCTCACTATTTAGTAAACGCCAACCTTTAACCTTGCTGTAATTAAGGATAGAGAGAACAGCCTCTGATTCAAGACGCACTCTATCTTGTACCTGGTCATCAAACGGTCTGTTCAAACAACAAACATCAAGATAAATCTTCATAAGCAGTTTTATCTTATCATATTCGGCGGTTTTGTGATGATAAGAGGCTGAGAAGCTTCAGGACGTTCTTCAGGATTCCCTCGTATGTCAGAGGCCGTTTTGCATTCAGGCCATCTCTCACGATAGCGCCGATCTTAGGAATATCCTTTTTGGCTTCAATTCTTTGAGACAATCTTCTTCTCTAATTAGCAGGAAAAAGCGGTGAATGATTAAGTAAGCAGTCTTATTGACATCCTAAATTTTCATCAATATACTTTTACAGAGATATGAGCATTACCAAACCAGTAACTATTGAATTCAATGAGATGTTCCAGAAGGCACTTGACCTGATGGAAAATACCTCCAGACATATTTTCATTACTGGAAAGGCCGGGACTGGTAAGTCCACTCTCCTTGACTATTTCCGCAACCATACAAAAAAGAAGGTTGTTGTACTGGCACCTACTGGAGTTTCTGCCCTTAATGTAAGAGGACAGACCATACATTCCTTCTTCGGATTCAAACCCAATATTACCCTGAAATCAATCAAAAAAATTAAGGGGAGCACCAAGAATATATACAGTGAACTGGATGCCATTATCATTGATGAGGCATCGATGGTTCGCGCAGATCTGCTGGATTGTATAGATAAATTCCTGAGGCTGAACGCCAAAAAGAGGAAGCCCTTTGGAGGAATCCAGATGATATTTATTGGAGATCTTTATCAGCTTCCGCCTGTGGTTACCAGTACCGAAAAGGAGTTCTTCAATACATATTACAAGAGCCCGTATTTCTTTGATGCTATGGTAATGACAGAGATTGGGATGGAATTTATAGAGCTTGAAAAGATATACCGACAGAAGGATGAAGATTTCATTGCTATCCTAAATGCAATACGCAATAATTCAGTCACTGAGGGACAACTGATTACCCTGAATCAACGATATAATCCAGAATTTGTTCCAGATCCAAAGGATTTCTATATCTGGCTTACCTCACTCAACAATGCTGCGGAAAAAATCAACAGGGAACTTCTCTCCAGGATTACTTCTCCTCTGATTACGTATAACGGAATCATACATGGTGAGTTCAAGCAGGATTCTCTTCCCACACAGGTTGACCTCCAGGTTAAGAAAGATGCGCAGGTTATGCTTCTGAACAATGATTCTCTTTTCAGGTGGGTGAATGGGAGCATTGGAAAGATTGTGGATATTGAGAAACAGAAAGGCGAAGCAGATGTTATTGTTGTTGAACTGGTAACAGGAGAGGTTGTGGATGTCCTGCCCTACAGGTGGGAATTATTTAACTACTATTTTGACAAAAGCAAAAACACCATAGAATCTGAAATTGGTGGCTCATTTACCCAGTATCCCCTAAAACTCGCATGGGCTGTAACCATCCATAAATCACAGGGTAAGACCTTTGATAGAGTGGTGATAGACATCGGGAGAGGCACTTTTGCAAGCGGCCAGGTCTATGTAGCACTGAGCAGATGCACACGACTTGATGGCATAGTGCTTAAAAAGCCATTGGGGAAGAAGCACATTTTCATGGACTGGAGGGTGGTAAAGTTTATAACACAATACCAGTATAGACTTTCTGAAAACCGTTGTCCTGTGGAAGAAAAGCTAAATCTTATAAAAAGCGCCATAAAAAGAAACCAGAGGATTGAAATTCTCTATCTCAAAAACAAGGATGTTAAATCCAGAAGAATTATTAGTCCATCATTTGTTGGTGAAATGGAATACAGCGGGAAAACCTACCTCGGGATGGAGGCCTTCTGCCATTTGAGAAATGGCAGAAGGGTGTTCCGTGTCGACAGGATTCTGGAGATCAAAGAGTGCAGGGAAAGTCTCCCGATATCTATTTGACATCCCATATTTTTTTCTGTCATCATCATAGGTGTTGGCGGAAAAAATAATAGCATGATATATGCTTTATTATTTATTTTGCTCTCTTTCTTGGGGTGCCAGAAAGAAGCAACCGTCCCTCAGTACCTTATCGGGGTATGGAAACCTGTCGCATCTGAACCTGATTATGAAGACCGCTACCTGAAATTTACCGAAGACTCACTGATCTTTGGTGTTGGCGAAGGCAGGGAAGTAGCACACCTGATTAGAAAAATCAAAACTAAACAGAAGGATAATGAAATATTGTATACCTTTTATTGTATTGATCCAGAGGAAGAAAAATGGACTTATACAGTGACCTATAAGCCTGATTTTGGAGGGATTATCACTCTGAAAAAGAGGGACGAAATCTGGAAAAAAGTCAAACCAGGGGGGACATAAAAATGAGCATCTTAAGAAGACGCAGATTTGTTATCAATAGAAGCCTTCAATACAGCCTCTTGTTTGTTTCTTTGTTTTATTCCATTTTGTTTCTCGCTGTTGTGGGAGCATCATTATTTATTCCTTTGATGGTTGAAATGGGTAAGGCAGAGGAGTTTTCCGAGAAAAGCTTACAGACTGCAAATCTCATACTCTACCTGCATTCTAATTTCTGGCCTGCTGTTCTGTTATCATTGATTTTTATATGCCTTCACTCTATTCGCACTTCCCATAGGATAGCAGGACCATTTTACAGATTAAATATCGTTTTTAGAGCTATGAAAGAAGGCAGTCTGCCAAGACCAATACAGCTCCGCAGAGGTGACTACTTTTTTCCAGAGATTGAACTCTTTAACCAGATGATCGAAAAATTCCGTGGTAAAGTAACAGAGGTTCAAGGTGCACAGGCACAACTGAATGAGGCTATTTCTGAATGTAGTAAGGTAACCGGTCATGCTTCAAAGGAAGAAATAATCGAACATGTCAATAAGATTACTGAAAAAGGAAATCAGCTTGCTGAGAGAGTAAGGTATTTCAAAATTGAGTCCTGATTGCTGCAAACATCTAATTCTATCCGCTAAAGGAGATATCGATCGGGATAGAGATTGCATGGAAATATCTTTCAGTTCAGGGGAAAAATCTTCAGGGTTTACCCTCCTTGAGATGATGATCATGATAGCAATCATTGGAGTATTAGCGAGCATAGCTATTCCTACATATGTTGGATTTGTGGAGAAGGCCAGGGTACAGAGCAGCATTGCTGATTTAAGGAGAATTTCCCTGATTATTGAAAAGTACAGAAGCGATGAAGGTCTCTTCCCCGCATCTCTCAATGATGTGGGTTGTGGTAACAACCTTGATCCCTGGGGAAATCAATACCAATATTTAAATACAGATGATGTGTTGAAGGAAGAAAAGAAAGCTAAGAAGGTGCAGATATGTCAGGGATGCAGGTGGGACAAGTTTGAGCGTCCAATCAATACTGATTTCGACCTCTACAGCATGGGCAAGAACGGGGAAACCCGGCTAAAAATCGATCATCAACAAAGCAGGGATGACATTATCCGTGCCGGCAATGGCGGGTATTTTGGACAGGCAGAAGCATATTAAGCTGCCTGTCGTCTGAGGATAGTGCCTGTTGAACTTTTTGAAGTTCAAAAAAATAGAACATGGTTTCCTCCGAAGCAAGGTAGCAAGGCGAATCTTTTTCCTTTTCATCTTTTGCTCCCTGATTCCCTTAAGTATATTGGCTTATTTTTCCTTGAAACAGGTTACGAAAGAAATGAATGACCAGGCTGATAAGAGAATGTATCAAACAACCAAGGCCACTGCCATGGCAATTTTTGAGCGTCTGCTATTCCTGGAGGCTGACCTTGATATGATTGAAGTTCATATCCATGAAGGGCAGACTGATCTCTGTCAACCCTCTATGCAGTTGTTCCGTGACCGTCTTGAAAATAGATTTAAGGGGCTTGTTCTCATATCAAACGGAAATCAAGTTACAGCCCTTCTCGGTACTATAAATGACCTTCCCCAGTTAAGCAGAGACGAACAACAACATGTAGATGACGGCAAGACTCTGGTTTTATCCCACCAAGGCATGGAAAAGTTTGCAAGGATTTTTATGGTTAAAGTACTTCATTCTTCAGCCCGGAAGACCTTGGTTGGAGAAGTTAATCCGGAATATCTATGGGGTGAGGAGGGATTTCTATCGCCCGCGACTGAGCTTCTTGTGCTCGGTCGGTTTAACAACGTGCTTTTTTCTTCATTTCCAGAATATTACCCCTTGCAGGAATTAAAATACGCATTGCATGAGAATCCGGCATCCGGCCGATTTACATGGTCTTACAAGGGTGAAAAATACATGGCAGCTTATAGGAACATATTTATGGTTTCTGATTTTTTTGATAAGTGGGTGGTAGTCTACAGCCAATCCAAATCTGATATTCTTGCGCCGCTCAATTACTTTAAAAAGATTTTTCAGCTCGTTGTAATTCTTACTTTTCTGATAGTGACATTCCTTAGCCTCAGGCAGATAAGGAGAAGTTTGGTGCCTATTGAAGTATTGCGTGATGCAACCCGGAGGGTCGCAGCAAAGAATTTCGGAGATCAGGTAAAGATAAGGACGAAGGACGAATTTGAAGAGTTAGGTACATCCTTTAATGAAATGGCGGATAGCATAGAAAACTATTTTAAAACTATGAGCACACTCAACCGTATCGGGATAGCCCTTTCTGCTGAGAAGAATAACAATCGCCTGCTGAAACTTATTTTACTGAGCGCTAAGGGGATTACCAATGCTGATGGATGTGCTTTGTATACCTTGACAGAGGATAAGCGATTGAAACTTTCAGTCATGCACATTGATTCATTAAACCTCGTAATGGACAGCTCTTATGGTATCTATATCCCCCTCTTTGATAGCGAAGGAAATCCGAATACCAGCAATGTTGCGGCATATTCAGTGCTCAAGGACGAGACTATCAGTATCTCTGATATCTACACAGCAGATGGCTTTGATTTTTCCGGCAATCGTGACTTTGACAGGAGAACAGGCTACAGTTCAAGATCATTCCTGAGTGTTCCCATGAAAGATCATGAA
>Ga0209323_10002154_pt1 | contig 13039 bp, 10 predicted proteins | sample Rifsed19ft2_FD_184014 | JGI IMG/M metagenome (GOLD analysis project Ga0209323, IMG submission 184014) | Soil microbial communities from Rifle, Colorado, USA - sediment 19ft 2 (version 2) | ecosystem: Environmental > Terrestrial > Deep subsurface > Rock core/Sediment | place: Rifle, Colorado...
AAACAACATCACTGTCGTAGGAGGTGTAGTGGACCCAGTAACTCGTGTCTTCACTGAAACATACAAAGAAACAACGCAGCACGTTGGATACAGCTTGGTGGACGGCAGTAGATTATGGACAACTCCAGGCCAAACCGCACTCGACTACTACGGCAATCCATCGATTCCCTGGATTTCCAGTTTGACTGCTTACGGCAAACTCTACAGCAGTGGTTACGGAGGAATAATCTACGCATATGATATGCTAACTGGAAAACTATTGTGGACTTACGGTAACGGAGGACCAGGCAACAGCACCAACAGCGGCTTCCAATTAGCGTACGGTCATTACCCGACCTTCATAGGGGCTTTTGGCAGCGGAATAGTATACGCGTTCACAGCTGAACACACTGTTAACACGCCGATTTACAAGGGTGCATTAGCACGCGCAATTAACGCCACCGACGGAACAGAAATATGGACTCTCTCAAATTACGACGGCTCATTCTTCGCTTTAAGCTATGCTATCGCGGACGGTTTCGCAACATTCTTCAACGGTTACGACAACAGTATCTACACCGTAGGTAGAGGACCCAGCGCCACCACAGTTACAGCACCAGACGCCGCTACGGCATTCGGCACACCAGTGGTGATAAAGGGTACAGTGATGGACATAGCTGCAGGTACGAAGCAGAAGGAGCAGGCGGCACGCTTCCCCTACGGTGTTCCAGCAATGTCTGACGCAAGCATGAAAGACTGGATGGGCTACGTCTACCAGCAAAGACCTCGACCAATGGATGCAGTAGGCGTCGACGTTACGATAAGCGTACTAGACTCTAACAACAACTACAGGGATATCGGCACTGTCAAGAGTGATGCTGATGGTTTCTTCAGTCTTGAGTGGTTGCCTGAAATTCCAGGCAAGTACACTGTGTACGCATCGTTTGCTGGCACTAAAGGCTACTGGCCTTCGCATGACGTAACCGCTTTCACCGTGACGGAAGCACCCGAAGCTACACCCGGACCCACACCAGAGCCAGCATCCATGACTGACACGTACGTTGCAGGCTTCGGAATCGCCATGATTATAGCGATAGTCGCAGGCGTGGTTGTCATCGTAATTGTGCTGAGAAGAAGGTAAACTGTCAACAAAACCAAACAATCTTCCCCCTTTCTTTTTCGGGGTCACAGTCTCATAGGCACAATACGAGGCTGAAGTTCACGATAGGCAAATACCGCTTTCAATTAGGCTCTTTTGCGTTGCTCATTAATTCCGTGGTGTTGTTACTTAAAAAAAATAAGACAGGGCTAATCTGATGCTTTATAAGTAGATAAATCCGAATATCAGTTGACGAGGTCCGAGTTGTCAGCTAGTTCTTCAGTAAAAAGGAAAGCGGTTTCGCTTTGGAAAAAGTTTAACGAAGATTTACCATTGGTTCTCTTATGTATATTGGTGCAGATACCTTTCGCTCTCTTTCTTGGTCATTATTATGATCAGAGAGTGTTTATGGCCACAGGTTATTTGGTTGGTTCAGGTTTAGACCCCTACCAGCAATATGAAATTGTTGGCGTCTTCTCGCATCCCTTGTTGCAAGGAACAATTCCAAGATTCGGCTATCCACCCCTTTGGGCTTTTGTATTAGGCTTAGCGTTTCAGTTGTCTTATCGAATTGTTCCAGACCTGGTTCTTTACAATTTTGCGATAAAGATACCAGTAATCGCAGCCAACATTTGCTTAGCTTTCCTCGTTAGACAGGTAATCGTTGAATCAAAAGCCCCAAAAAAGAAGGCACAATTTGCCTTCCTCTTTCTCCTTTTCAACCCGTTTACCCTTCTGACAACCTCTGCTTGGGGTCAATTCGATACAGTCGCTGTCCTTCTCGGTGTTACGTCGCTCTATTTGCTGAGCAAGGGCAAAAATGGATGGTGCGCCTTAACACTTGCACTATCCTTCTCGGTCAAACCCATCGTGCTTCCACTTCTGGGACTCCCACTCTTTTATAATAAACCGAAAAAATGGCACATCAATCTTGAATACTTAGTCATTTTGACTGGAATGATTTTCATATTTTTAGTTTTGCCATTCTTGATCTCGGGTTGGCAACCGCCCCTCGCTCCTGATGAATGGAACGCTCACTTTAAAGCAGCCGGCGGGCTATCCTTATTCGGAATCGTAGAAATTGTCAATAGCACACAATTATTGCCTCAATCTCTTGAAATTTTGGGCTTCTTATGGGTCCCAGCTTTACTCATTGGCTACTATAGCATTTATCGTAACCCTCCCACTTCCCAAACCGAATTGGTCCGAAAAGCCATTATTCTAGTTTTGATTTTTTTCCTTACGCGTTCTTGGCTGTCAGAACCAAACATCAACTTAATTCTTCCATTAATGTTAATTATAATTGCATCAGAAAAAACGACGTTTCGCAACTTTCATTTCGCCTGGGCTATCCCCTTCATTTTCATGTTCCTTAACTATTCAATTCCTCAACTCTTCTTCATACCGTACCCCAATATCATATCGGACCTTGCGGTATTAGATACACAAATTCTTACAATGAGGCTCGTTGGGAAGTTTTTAGTGATCGTGTTCTGGCAGATTTTTTCTTGGATGTTTCTTTTAAGAACGCTTAATAGAAAAACCAGCAAGGATTTTAATCAGCCATTAACATAGCTCATAGTGTATAGCCTGAATAGCGACCTAAGAATTGTAGGCAAATATCTATTGATAGGTGGACAACTGATCATTGGAACCGAAAAATGAATTTTGTCGACGTGTTTCATCAATGGGTTCCTCGATGCCTTTTACAGTTCAAATTGGTGATCGCATTTCAGTGAGGCTGTATCAAGACTGCCGTCCAACTTGTTTGGAAACTGCTCCACTTCAGAAAGGACTCGTATTATTGCTAGACGGAAAAGAACTGATAGAGGAAGGAGTTGGATTCGGAGTTCCCATCGCAAAATACAAAGACAAAACCTACTTCCCAGGCTCAGCAAAAACTTGGATCCAAAACGACAAAAACCATTGCATATTAGTGAAATCATTTGTCTTGAACACTATATCTCGGAAGCGACTTGGAGGAGGTTCATACGTTAATGAGACGCTATATCACTTTCTTCACAGAGCGTTCGAACTAGGGTACGTTAACTGTCAAGGGCTGGCACAGGCATCTAACAGAATCATGGAATTGAGAAAAACCTTGAAAGTTCAAACAGAATTCATAAGGGTCAAGCCGAGAGGAACGGCACTTTTCAAATATTCATGCAAACCCGACGAAATTCAAGTCACAGCCGAGCTATCGCTATTAGAACTTGACGAATGCAAAGAAATTCTAATACTCAATGAGCAAGGATCAACTTTCTTCAGGAGATACGCTGATTCGGCTGGATTATTGCTGCTCGATCGTAAAATTGGGGCGTGGGCAAAAATTGTGGCTGATGAAGCTTCTTTTTCAGATTTAAAACAAGAACTTACATTTACGGTAAGAAACAAATCTTCAGCTGCTTTTTTCAGAGGCTGGGAGAAAACAAGGGGTCGATTTTCATGGGCTGGTTTAGCGTATTCTTTGTCTCCGAGAAACTCGACTTTTTGTTATTCTCTGAGGTTTACCTTGGGAAAATAATTAGCCATTTTGAATTTGAAAGCGCAAACGTTCATTAGGACCCAGATGACCCTGTTTAAAGAGGGATTTAACGTTAGCGCATTAATTTGTACACTACATCTGTAAAAAGTTCGAAGGGTGGTATTATTAGCCGCCGCATGGGTTTCGCTAAATATTTTTGGATATAAAACTGGGTCATTCCTTTGACTATTGCGAACTTCAACTTGGACTCTGAAAGTCGAGATCGAAACGTCAGCTTTTGTGTGAGCAATGGCAGTTGATTAGGTTCTGTGTATTCGTCGGTAATGATGTCGCTTTTCAACCTCTCGAAAAGGGGCGTTCCAGGAATTGGAAAAGGTAGTGTGAAAGAAAGGTAATCCAATTGCAGTGAAGATGCAAATTTGACTGTATTCAACAGCGTCCTTTCATTTTCGCCGGGGTAGCCGATAATGAAAAAGGCTCCAACTTTTACGCCTTCTGAGTTGCATAGGCGGACAGTCTCTTCAGCCTTCTTAGCTGTAGTGTTTTTCCCCATTGTGGCTAGGATAGAGTCATCGCCTGATTCGATTCCGAAAAATATTCGAAGGCATCCAGATTGCTTCATTCGCCTAACTAGTTCTGAATCGAGCGTGTCCACCCTCGATAAACATTCCCACCCAATTTTGAGTCTTCTGTTAACAATTTCATCGCAAACCTCGATGAGCCTCTGCCTTTTCAATGTGAAGCAATCGTCAGCAAACCACACTCTTTCATAGCCCAGCGAAATTACTTCCTCAATTTCATCTACTATGTTCGTTGCCGTTCTATTTCTAAATTCGTTGCCAAAAACAGGTCTGCTGCAAAAATCGCATGTGTAAGGACACCCTCGTGATGTCATAATCGTCGTAATTGTGTAACCAAATTTTCTAAGATAATATTTCTTGTAGGCTGAATTATCAAACAGCTCTCGAGATGGGAAGGGAACGGCGTCAAGATTATTGATAGTATCCCTTTTAACTGTGCGTCTCGTTTCTCCAGATTTTGCATCTTTATATGTGATTCCTGAGACTTGTGAAAAATCGACACCTTTTTCAAATGCTTTGACAAGTTCAAGCATAGTTTGCTCGCCTTCGCCGTTAACAACCACGTCAAAGTCATTCAGAAATATTTCAGAATTTGTTGTTGGAAGCGGTCCTCCAGCGACTAGAAGCTCGCAGTTTTTTCGCAGAAGCCTAGCCATTTCTAACGATTTTTCTCTTAGTGAAAACATCGATTGTATTCCGATGATCTTCGGGTTCGAATTTCTTATTTGCCTCAAAGCTTCTTTTTGACTAATAAAAGTGCAGTCTACGATTTTAACTGAAAAACCATACTGCTTCAAATAAGCAGCTATGTAACCTAAGCCAAGGGGCGGAAATCTAAAGATAGAGTTGTCACGGCGTGTGTGGAAGTACGGATAAACTAACGTTACGGTTGTTTTCAAAGCAATTCCTGCGCTTCAAGATCCAGCTATTGAAATTCAACATGCTGATTTAATTAAGTTTTTCTCGACCTGCCCGATATGCAGCATTATCAACAAAGAAGCAAGGAAACCGAGACCAGCTGATTGTTTATGAATTGAAAAAAGTCAAATTACTTTGCTTAAGCCCATGAAAATGTTGGGTTTAGCTCACTTAGCTTTCTTAGCGCTTGTCAATTACCACAAATCCTTTTTGTTTAAAGCTAAACACCCATGACAAAGTCTCCATTATACCGATTAAAGGGATTGCCAGTAGAAGAAACCATTTACTTGACTTTAAAACGCCATAAGAATACAAAAGCCAATATGCTATGCCGCCTGGTATTGCTGGCCAAAATGGTCCCCATACTGGCCATAGAAAGGCGAATGCCCAGGACCCGAAAAATCCTAGTACCCAGAAAGATATGCGTGTACCTATAACTAATTTCATGGAATTAGGTGCGGTTTTAAGGTCTGTAACTATTCCTTTAAACCATCTTCCGCGCTGTCTCATTAGGTCGTGTAGGCTGTTGGGTGATTTGAGGGAGACGCGGGTCTTGCTTTGCCAAGTTCTATAACCACGTTTTATTATTCCGCATGTGAAGCGAAAATCCTCAGTTATAGTCTTGTGGTTGTAACCTATTTCCCTCAGAGTTTCGCCTTTAACGCATAATAGTTCTCCATGCAAGCCAACAAAAGGTTTTCTTAATAACCCTGTGAAAAACTTATAGACTGTAAAATCATCGAATATTCTAATTGAGTCCATTACGTAGGTTAAGCTGCTTTTGCCTTTCCTTACCGTTAGCAACGGGTTCATAGCTACGTAGCCTTGGTGCTCGTAGTAAGGGATCTCGTAAAGAAAAGCGTCGTCTAACACGAGGTTGTCATCATCTACAAATCCGTACCATTTATTTTCTTGTACATGATGCTCAATGAAGTAGCTTATTGCTCGACCTTTTCCAATCAGGAATGGCTTATAGGCTTTAGGAACAACGATCAAGTTCTCCGCTGAAAGGTCTCCAATTAATTCTGCTCCTTCGTCTACCAGCAAATAAAACTTCAAGCGTAGATTTCTAACGTTGGATATGGTTTCTTGTAGACTGGTTCTGACTTTTTGGTTTGCGATGCTGACAATAACCATTTCAACATTTTTTGCTCGAGCAGAAGATCTCTTGGGCTTGTAAATTAGGCTTAAAGCACCCAACAAAGTCCAAATCACGAACATTGACCAGCAAAGGAATGCTATGCCTTTTATTATTTCAAGCAGCATTTTTTCCATCTTCACTTTTACTTTAACCGTTAGTAAATCATTTGAAGGGCGTACTTATCTGACAAAAGTCATGAAGGATAATGTCTACAGCACCCATATATAACTTTCCGCGTGCTCTTCAAGCTCTTTTTACAAGTTGGAAGTTCGTTCGAAAAATTGCTTAACTATCAACGCTTTACTGTTGTTCTTCACTTTCTCACAACATTATTGTTGCGCCGTTAGGGGCTTGCTTTTTCGGATAGGAGAAAAAAGGAAAGGTTGCTTTATGCTCAGATTGTTTGAATAATTGCCAGGTAAAGAACAACACCCAAGAAAATCGCTAGCAACCACAGACCTAATGTGACATCCATAACACGCTTCTTTCTAAAGCAAGTCTGCATTGAAACTTGCAAATGCCAAGAACTAACCAGCCAAACGCCAAGCAACGCTGCTAGAAGCCCCGCGGAAACATGAATAAGCGTCGTTATCACGAGGATGTCTGCAAAGTTCACCGAGCTGGGATCACCGAAGTATGCGGCAAACGAGGGGACCATGACAACCAATATGGATAATATGTGTAGAACAACCGCGGAAAGCATGATGATTCCGTGCTGCCTGTATTTTTTCTGTCTTTTCAGGAAATAACCGCTTATTAGTAGACCAAGAACAATCATCTGAATGCCCAAGCTAATTGTTGGATTAACATACGCCATGAATTCTCGCCTTAAAGCAATATTATGGCTTCATTGTAAAAGGTTTTCTTTTTCACCTTCTCAGAACCTTTTTTCAGAAAAAAGGTGTCAGGGGAGAACTATTTCATTTACGTCAAAGCTCGAAGTTACGGACAATGACTTTCATCCTCCTCCACAGCCTTTCGTTAGGCTGCCAAAGTCGAATTTAATGTTTGTGACTGATTTTCCAAAGCCATAATGCCAAGATAAGAGTCATTATTTTGATGCCTTCCTTAACACCTGTCTTAGAACTGCCCATTTTTCGTTTCTGAAAAATAATTGGATATTCAAGTATTCTGAAACGGGCATCGCATTTGACAAGCAGTTCCAAGGCAAACTTGTACCCGATTGGTTGCAGATGAACAGTTTCGAACACTTGGCGCTTAGCTGCAACAAACCCGCTCATGGAATCCTCAACTTTAACCTTTAGTAAAACGCCTGCAAGTCTGCAGAACAAACGACTCAAGAAGCGGCGAATAACGGTGTCATTTGAGACCCCGCCCTCAACATATCGGGAACCAATGACTATGGGGTAAGTTTGTACCAAACCAATCATTTTGGTCAAGTTTTGGGGATTGTGAGAACCATCAGCATCAAGGACTACTATGACGTCTCCTTTCGACTTTCTAACCCCGCACAAAACCGCCAAAGCTAAACCAGGTTCAGTCTGAACAAGTATTTCGTGCGGATACACCAAAGAGTTATGAATCAAGTCGACAAGTATCCTAAGGTAAGGCTCGTTTTTGCATGGGATGACAACGGAGATCATCATTAATAGTCACCTCTGATGTTTTACCTTAAATTGTTTGCTTAAAGAGCCCTGTCATTCGAAAATCCGCAGTAACCACTTCTAACATGCAGAGCTGCTCTATACCTATTCTTGGGAATTTTCAGTTGGGTGATTAGTTTTTCGTCTCCTCAACGCAGAACATAACGAAAATATATGTATGCTTGGATCCTAAGAAATGGATAATTGGCGAGTGTGTTAACGTCATGAAGTTAATTTTGGGGAAAGTGCAAATCAGAGTTGTCCTAGGTATTTTTGCCACGTCAGCCGCATTTCTTGGAATGCTAATAGCTAACATCGTTAGAATCGAGAGCCTATGGATTATCTTTCCTTTTATGGCAATGCGTATTTCTACTATGATTACTGCGCTGCTAAGCTTTGTGCTTGTCTTGTTTTTGCAGCAGAAAACAACGTATAAAGCACTTTATTACGCTTTACTTGCCGTGATATTTTCGATGGGCTTATATGAAATTGTGTGGTATTACATTGCTGCCGCCTTTCGGGGATACGACCTAAGAATCTTCCAGTTTGCCGCACTTCTTGGTTGGGTTATGCTTGGTGCCAGAGAAGTAGTTACAAAAAGACCTTCAAGGCTTTCAGTGCTGCTTTATGGTGTTTTCGTAATTTCGATGCTGTTGTGGGTTGGTACAGGATTTGAGTTTAATGATCTAGGCAATTCTTCCTTCTCAATTTCTGGAGAGATTCTTAATGTTATAAGCAAAGGTGCCCTCGCTATCGCCTATGCCCTGCATATAGGCATTGAATCTGAACATATTAAACAAAAACAAAATGTTGTGGTGGACCGGGGGATTTGACCCCAACCAGAGTGGAGATGTCACCCGCATATCCTCTTTTTTCCAATATGGTCCGAGGAATTTGTTATGGGAAAGCGGCGAAACTAGCGAATCAAAGAATATTCTGCTAAAAAAATTCGAGACTAACGCTTAATTTTGCAGGGAATACCCCGTTTCATAGCGTGAGCCCTTACTAATATGGGGCAAGAGATATTTGCGTTGGTTGATTATCTAAATGATAGGTGTAATCGGGTGGATAGAAATCAAATGTTCTGTTATCAATGTGAGCAAACCACTGAGGGAAAAGCCTGCACAACTTTCGGCGTCTGTGGGAAAAATCCTGATATAAGCGCGCTTCAAGACTTGTTGATCTACATGCTTAGAGGATTATCGCAGTTAGCATTAGAAGGACAAAAAGTGGGCGTCAAAGATGAGCAATTAAACCTGTTCATTTGCGAGTCAGCTTTCACCACATTAACTAATGTGAACTTCGACCCAAGCACACTTGTCGAATACATTAACAGGTCAGTGAGGCTTCGTGATATCCTCCGTGAGAAAGTGCGATCAGCTGGAGGATATGTCGGATTCCATGGTCCAGTTGATATGCTGCTCGAAAAGACGAAAGAAGGTCTGATTAGGCAAGGAAAACAGGTCGGGGTTAACGCTGATCCCTCAGTCGACCCTGACTTGCATGGGCTTCACTGGCTCCTAATTTATGGGATAAAAGGCGTAGCAGCTTACGCTTATCATGCTTATCGCCTTGGAAAAAAGGATGACAAAGTTTTTGAGTTCATTCAGCAAGGTCTTGCAGCAACCCTGAATGAGTCGTTAGGTGTTGATGACTTTTTTGATCTCGCTTTGAAATGTGGAGAAATCAACATCAGAGCAATGGAACTCTTGGACGCTGGAAACACAGAAGCTTACGGTCATCCAGTTCCTACGAAAGTTCCGTTAGGCCATAAGAAAGGCAACGCAATTCTGGTGTCAGGTCACGATCTAAAAGATTTAGATGAAGTTCTAAAGCAAAGCCAGGACAAGGGCATCTATGTTTACTCACATGGAGAGATGCTGCCAGCACATGCCTATCCCAACTTAAAGAAGTACTCTCACTTTTATGGCCACTACGGCACCGCTTGGCAAAATCAACAAAAAGAATTCAGGAATTTTCCAGGCGCAATTCTGATGACCACCAACTGTCTCCAGAGACCGGTAGACAGCTACAAAGGAAACCTATTCACTTCAGGTCCAGTAGGCTGGCCAGGTGTAACTCACATTGAATGTTCTGAAAGCGTATGCGGCGATTTCTCACCTGTCATAGAAAAAGCATTGGAAATGCCCGGGTTCAGAGAAGACAAGCAGGACAAAACAGTAACTGTTGGTTATGGCAGAAAATCGTTTCTTTCGTTGGTAGAAAATATAACTGAATTAGTAATGAAAGGGCAGGTTAATTCTTTCTTCCTCGTAGCTGGCTGCGACGGCGCTAAGCCAGGGCGTAATTACTACACTGAGTTTGTTGAGAAGACCCCAAGTGACTCTCTCGTTCTGACTTTGGCCTGTGGGAAATTCCGGTTCTTCGACAAAGATTTGGGTCAGGTAGGCGGCATCCCTAGATTGTTAGATATAGGACAATGCAACGATGCTTACTCAGCTATTAAAGTGGCTGAAGCTTTTGAAGAGATATTCGAGAGTGGGATTAGTGAATTGCCGTTGTTCTTTATACTTTCGTGGTATGAACAAAAGGCTGTGGCTATTCTGCTTTCTCTTTTCCACTTAGGCGTAAAAAACATTCGTTTAGGACCGAGTCTTCCCGCATTTATGACCCCAAGAATACTCGAAAGGTTGAACATAACGCCTATAAAAACCCCAGACGAGGACCTGAAAGCAATTCTCGATTATGTCACAGGTGTTGTTGTTTGAGCCATCAAAAGATAGGCTTTCATCAGCCATTGTTTTTGTTACAGGTTGCGCGCAAATTAACAGTAACATTAAAAGAGTCTTTGATTATCAATTTGAAAGGAAATAGGAGTTAGTTGTGAAATGTCTTGGCTGAAAGCTATGCGAGAGAAAGAACCACCGGAACCAGTCAATCCAATTGGAACCGTTGTGATAGGCACTCTTCACCCAGAAGTAATGGACACTGCTAAACACATGGTTAGAAGATCGCTCAAACTCGCGCAGTTCAAAACTGTTGATGTTGGGCGGGGAGTTTCTCCAACAACTTTTGCTTCAAAGGCTAGAGAGGTAAATGCCGACATTATTGTTGTGTCTGTTTTGCTCACAGCCGCTAAGGAGAATCTTCCAAAGCTAATTTCTGCTATAGAACTTGAAGGCCTAAAGGGCAAAATTGTAATCATGATTGGGGGTGCAGCAGTGACCAAAGAAGATGCAGACAAAATAGGCGCGCTGTTTGGCGAAACAAGAGAAGACGCTGTAGTTTTAGCAAAGAAAGCAGTTGAGCAAAAGCGGAATAGAACTTGATAATTTATTGTTTGAGTAACTCACTTTTGTAGTACGTGGTGATAACCTGATAGTTGCCGATCCCAGAATATAATTTCTTTCAAGATTTCCTTTCTTAAAAGAACAAAAGTGGACCGGGGGGGATTTGAACCCCCGACCTCCTGAGTGCAAGTCAGGCGTTCATACCAACTGAACTACCGGCCCGCACGCGGTTTTCTGAATGGTTAGAACGGTTCCTTGATATTTAGGTTTTGATTGCAAAACAAGCATCGAGGTTTCAAAAAATTTTGAAAATGGAAAAAATATTGAATAAATAGAAATTAGGTGTTAAGCGTTAAGCTTAATATCGTCTTCTTGGCGGTCGTTTCTTTGACCAGCATTCTCGGCAGTAAACTGGCCTGCTTGGATCAGGCTTGAACGGAACTTCACATTCCTGACCGCATTCAGAGCAAGTTGCCTTGTGCAGTTCTCTATCGGACATTAACTATTTCAACTCCTTCTACTGTTTTGCGTGCAAAAATCGCTTCTTGCACGATGCACCTATGCACTACATAGAAGCATATAAAATTTGCCATTTAAAACACAAGAAATGCAATGAGGGGCATTTGCGTGGCTGACGGGGGAAAAGAGCAGGGACATGGAAACGAGCGAAAACTTCAAACGACAAAGAGAATTGTTGAGAAAAAACTACAAACTATTCTAACATCAGAAAAAAAATAAGAGCGACAAGGTGAAGTCAGCGTTGACTTCCGAGCCCCGCAAAGCATCGCATGTGTAAAAGTTGATACGGTTTTAAGGGTTTATCCCTGAACTGGTAATTGCTGAACTTCAAACGGAATTTTATCTTTTATTTTATCCGCGGCATATGCTACAAGCTGGTTAAACTGTTTTTCTGAAAGGACATTGCGTGCTCTGGACAAAACTTCTAGACATAAGTCTTTAAAAACGAGGTCAGCGCAACCCAACTTTGCGTCATCAATTAATTCCTTGCAAGCTTTAAAGATTTGTTCACTCATGCGACTTCACCTTGCAAGCAAATACTTCACTCTGAAACATTAAAACACTTATGAATTCACAATACTTATCGAGAATCAGCTCCCCTGCACAGTAAAGCCCTAAAATTCGCTAACTCTCTGCCGCTAATATGCTCTGGAACAAATCGCTGTCAATGTTTCCCCCAGTCACAACGGAGACGACACGTTTATCTTTGAACATCGGGTTATTCTCCATTACTGGTGCAACAGCCGCAGCGCCCGAACCTTCAACAACCTGTTTATCATAGTTCCAAAGCAGATAAACCGCGTGTCTCAGCGTTTCTTCCTTCACCAGCACGACGCGGTCAACGTATTTTTGGGCAATCTCAAATGTTATTGGTCCCACGTTGCCAGAAAGACCTTCAGCGATAGATTTCGTCTCCGTCTTTTGAACATCAACTAGTTTTCCGGCTTTCAAAGACTCGTACATAACCGGCGACGATTTTGACTGTACACCGATCACCTGCACATCTGGTCTGTTGCTTTTTATTGCAATGCTTATCCCTGAGATTAAGCCGCCTCCTCCTAGGGGAACCAGAACTGTGTCAACTTTAGGCAGCGCTTCGATAATTTCCAACCCGATGGTTCCATGCCCCGCGATGATTAACTCGTCGTTATAAGGAGAAACAAATGCACACCCATCTTTACGCGCCAACTCTTTGGCTTTATGTTCAGCTTCATCATAGGTTTCACCGAACAAGACCAAGTCGGCGCCGTATTTCCGAATGCCTTCAATCTTGATTTTAGGCGTGGTTCTGGGCACCACTATTCGCGCTGGATAATTCAGTTTTTGCGCGGCGAAGGCTACTGCTTGACCGTGATTGCCCGCTGAAGCAGTGATAATGCCCTTGTCTTTTTCCTCTGCGGTCAAATGCAAGAGCTTGTTAAACACGCCTCGAGGTTTGAAGGAATTTGTAATTTGAAGATTT
>Ga0209323_10002158_pt1 | contig 13031 bp, 15 predicted proteins | sample Rifsed19ft2_FD_184014 | JGI IMG/M metagenome (GOLD analysis project Ga0209323, IMG submission 184014) | Soil microbial communities from Rifle, Colorado, USA - sediment 19ft 2 (version 2) | ecosystem: Environmental > Terrestrial > Deep subsurface > Rock core/Sediment | place: Rifle, Colorado...
TTCTGCTGAAAAATCCAAAGGCGAAGCTTGTAATTGTGGGTCTAGGCGACTTGCAAGAATACCTGATGAATTTGGTCAAAGCCACGAAAATGAGTGATTTTGTGAAGTTCCGTTTCGAGTTCATCCCAGAAGAGGAACGTATCCTTCACTACGCAGCATGCGATGTCGCAGTTTTCCCAAGCTTCTATGAACCCTTCGGAATAGTGGTTCTCGAGGCAATGAGTATGGGGCGGCCAGTTGTCATCGGTGCAGCTGGCATCAGCGGTATGCGGGAGATAGTCGTGTATTGCGGCGAAGAACAGTGCGGTTATCACATAGATCCAAGCAGCCCGTCAGACATAGCTTGGGGCATAAACAGCGTCTTGGAAAATGACGAGAAAAGAAAGTGGCTGGGCAAAAACGGCAGACGCAGGGTACTGAGCGAGTTCACGTGGGACAAGATAGCTGAAAAAACACTGGGGCTTTATGAACAGATCATCAAACGCTAAGCTTGGCGCGCGGTAGTCCGACGTCTAACCCAGAGTTTTTCGGTGAGTTCGTGACAGTCGATTCTATAGCTTTATGCTGGTTCTTCCGCAAACGATCTTTCAGCGTGTCAGGTCACCTTTCAGAATTATATAGCGACTTTATATTAACTATACTAATTCGCGCGCGCTGAACCTATATTGCATGTCGCTTTTGCTTATGTATACGGGCGAAAATAGCTTATGCGGGAAACTAAAATAACAGATGATAGAATCTGAATGGGGGTGAAACGATGGAAGATAGGAAGTTGGAACTTGCATTCACCAGTAAGGATGGGAAAGTGTACCAATTAGATGAGGTTACCCGTGTGGAATTAGCTAAGGGTCTTGAGAAAATCTCTAAAGAAATTGCAAAGAGACTGCTATTGTTGAAAGAACAAAGATAGAACCTAGTCTATCCCTTTTTTCAGGAAATTCCAGCATGTACGTTAACACAAATGGAAAAATGTGTCAGCGCGCGCACGTTTGAAGCTTAAATACGACTTAAATCATACAAAACGCTGGTGAAAATGTAGGGTGGTTGGGCTTACGGTGTCGTTGCCTGCAAAGTGGGAACAGTTTCTGAAGCATTTGGCAGACGATCATGAAATTGATCTCAACACTGTCGTCAGTGAACTATGTGAGTGGGCCTTTTCTGATACTGAAAGCAAAGAACAGTTTAAAGTTTGGCTGGATGAGGCTTATCCCCCAGAAGGAGAGGCTGAAGAAAAAGCAAGTGCTGTAGGAGAAGAAGCTGCAGAGGAAGAAGAAGAGAACGAAGAAGAATCTGAAGAGGAATCCCACGAACATCGCGATTAGTCAAGTAGTTTAAATGAACTGACTAACAAGCTGAAAGCAGAACTTTCAATTATTGCCCTTTCTAGCGTTTCAGTTTTCCTGCTCCATCACATTTCGGGCATCGTTTTCTGGAAACCCCTTCACCAATCGCGCCCGTACCATGGCATACAGGACAGGTGACTAACCAATCTTCTCCACGCTCATAGAACTTTCTGGACATAAGATTCACATTGTTTATGAGTCCTCTGGACTGTCACTTAACAGTTTCTGATTATATAAAAATCAGCATTTTATACTCGTAGGGAAAGAACCTTCTCTAAATTATCTGTTTTCTGAGTCCCAGACCAGTTAGTTTCTCAGAAATTTGATCCTGACTCGAGATACCCAGTTGAGATTGGTTAAGAAATCCGATGAAAGCACAAGGGAGAGCTCTACGTAACAGTGGAGAATGCATTTCTGGCAGTTCTGTGTTTCTTTCCAGTCAAATCCAGAGATTGCGGTTTTGATGCCTGTTTCAAGAATAGAAACGCTGGTTGCGTATTCATTACCAACATAACAAGGTAGGATCAAGTTTCCCTTTGGATCTACGTTGATTGCTGCCCAAGGTCTGCACTTCCAATTTTTTTCTTTTGCCATGACTCTGAAATAATTGATTGAATTCACAAGGGGATAGCCCTTTTTCTTCATTTCAATGAGTTTTCTGGCTATCTTTGTAGTCTCGTCGGCGGTAGGTGCAGACGCATCGGCATTACAGTACTCGTAAGCTACGGCTACGGATATTCCTACATCCAATTCCTTTGCCAACTTGACCATATCTTCTATCTCGTGGAGATTATCTGTCATTATTGTTGTGTTGATTGTCACGGAAACCTTCTCGTTGGATGCGATTATGCCTTCTATCGCTTTTTTGAAGCATCCATTTACTCCTCTGATCGTGTCATGAGTTTTTTCTAGACCATCCAACGAAACATAGATGACGCCGTTGATGTATGGTGTTATTTCATCTATTCTGGATTCAAGGAGAGTTCCATTAGTGATAAGGCTTGTATGCAAAGGCAGAGACCGGGAAAAAGCAAGAATGTTGACCAAGTCATTTCTCAGGAGGGGTTCTCCTCCTTCAAACGCGATCCCGCAAGCTCCTGAATCATAAATTTGCTTCAGAATTGCTTTTTCCTTCTCTAGGCTAGAATCAGTGCTGGATCTTTTCCAGAAGGGACACATCTTGCACCGGAGATTGCAGTTGTATGTTAGCTTGTGCCCACAAAACAGTGGAGCCCTCACTCCAACGGAGTTTGCGAATAGTCCACGATAGAGCCTCAGACCTAGCCACAAGGTTTCCACGTAATAGCGAGCGTTTTTTTCTTCACTAAAACAGTTGGAGACTCGCCTCATCCTTGAAATCACTTGAACATACATTTACAAATTCATGCTAATAAAAACGAGTTTGTTTCTTAGTACCAAAGCTATTCTTGTTTTCCTTTAACTCTGGCGTGCATACCTGTACCTATATTCGTTTGCGGGTAGCTCATGCTTCTGGCTTTGTCTTGTATATGGTTCGTGATGTCTCTATAACTGTAATCGGTGTAGTCCTTCTTCAAACCAAGCGCATGAGGATGCCGCAGAATTATCCGTTCATTCGTAATGATCACGGATTCATTGTTAATCCGAGGATGATAGATTTTCTCCTCAATATACAGCTCAACCTTTTCGTTCGAGCCAATTATGTTCTTTATATCATCAGGCGTAGCCATTACTATCAACCAACTTAGATGAGGATTATTAGCTGTACTGTCAGTGGCAGCTTAGACGATAAATGGTTCATGTGACTGGGAGACTGCAGCGACAAGAGGCGGTCAATATTTGTTTCTTTCTTACGGCGCAAGTGTAAACGGGCAATGCGATTTGACTGTCATACTCTTCATCTAGAAGTGATTCATGATAAAATCCCTAACGGTTCTATGACTAGCCATGATTTCGACGATCTTTTTTGTAGCTTTGGTTATTTGCACATCAAACAGCCTTGTTATAACCAACGAAAACACAAACACAAATATGCCGAAGACAAATCCCGTAACAGCGTCTATTGAGCCAACGTACCATATGAAAAGAAATGTAGCTGCCGCACCCATCTGCCCCATGAGGAAGGATCTTATGATGAAATAAAGCCTCTGCACCCACGTAGAAAACAACAGAACCTTGATCACTGCTCTTTTCTCGATCTCACTTTCAGCTCCAGATGTAACACTTCCTATCTGTTGCAGTACCCTTTTTGCGTAATGAACGTCTGATAAACGCAACATCATTTTTGCATAATGAGCGTCTGATAAATCCTTGGAACTTGCGCTTTCAAGCTCCAACAAAATCCTTTGTGCTATTTCGTCTATTTCAGCATCTACTCTTTCTATTTCAGCATCTTTAGTTACCATTATCCCACCCGAATATTCTAAGTATCTTGGACACCAAGTCGTTTAATATGATTTTTGCCTGCTCTGTGCGCACGAATTCCGAAGAAGCACTTCAGAGAAGGTCAATACATAGGCGAAGTAGTAATGACCAAGTTGATTGAGTAAACGCCCTCTATTTGGGTTTAGGTGCGAATTTAACTAGTAGTAACGCGTTTGAATAGATGGTCCCGCGAAGCGCGTGCCATGAATTTTTTGCCAAGCTTTACGATGTCGTGCGCGTACAGCAAGTAGTAAATGAGATTTGCTGGCGAAGGCGCCATAGAAATGATATATAGTAATTTTGCCTATAACTTTGAAAGGCGGCAAGTTATGCCAAAATCTCCGAATTGCACAGCGCACACGCCAAGAACCACAAAAACATGGAACTTCGGGCGATTCACAGTCAAGATGTACAAGTGCACTAAATGTGGAAACCAATTTAGAGAATATTTCATGGAAAGCACGTTGCGATTTGTCTTGAGCGCGCACAATGGTGGTTTGGGAAAGATTAGAGTGGGGAAAGAAACGACGGACAGGTTTAAGACCTATCACTGAAACTTCTCTCTCGTGCGCGCCTACGAGGCTTATTGCTAGCTCCTTGGACGTGACCACGTCTTCCTTGGCCATTTAAATCCCTAAAGACCATGTTTTTAGGTTAATGCTTGTAACATTTTGTGCGCGATAAGCGCATGCGATTGTGGGTTTTTTTCTGTCATGCAGTATCTTATCTTCTCTTCTGTTTCTTTCCACCACGAGCTCTTCGCGTTTGATGACCCTTCTGTTTCGCATCCACTTTTCTACGGGAATTCTCTTCTCTACTCATGTTCCGTCACCTCTCCATTGCCAATAGTATCCTTTCCAAAAATAAACCCTTTTTCCCCAAATAACGCACGCATAAAACGTTCGCGTGGGCTGTTTTGAAGCGAGATTTGTTTATGAACAAAGATAGATGCCAAACTGCTATGCATGTTCGCTACTGCGCAATCCGTTTTTCTCTTCTACGTCATTCAGCGGCTTGTTTTCTACCTCTGTGTCTTCTGACCTAACATGCACTATGCGTTATGCACTTGTTTCATTTGGGGATCCAAAGCTTCAATGTTTCTAAGCGTTCCGTTTTTTCCAATTCTCAACTGCTTTTCACCCCTGAACATGGACATTCGCCCATTCTCAATCTCGATACTGTCTCCTACAGAAATAGAGTCAATTTGTTCATTCCACAAGCACAACCTAATTGATCCAGTTTCGTCCGCTATCACAGCATTAGCTACGCTAGCGTAATTCCCAAACCGTGTAAACACAAGCTTGGGTTTTAAAATTTCCAGAACCTTAGCCTTCAAATTAACCCTGTTCATTCCAGTTCTCAAATCTTTTATGAGAAAAGAACGTGGTCGCTTGTCTCTCTTAACTAAATGTCTGCGGATCATGTCAGTTTTCATGAGATTTTTAATTGGATTGCCTCGCTCCAAGAAGAAAGCCTTGGATATTGGAAATTGCGCAACAACTTTGGAGTCCTTCATAATTAAAAAGATGCCTTTCTCTTGTGTTTTGCCACGGCATTCGATTGAAACGTCTCCACATTTGGATTCCTGATTCTCTCCGGCTGAGATTAACGCATAAAAAAGTTTGTCAGGGTCAACTTCATACTTTACAGAAAGAAAGGCAAGATATTCGCCGGCTGAAACTTTGTTTCGCAAGGTTTCTCTACTCTTTTCTCGTGTTATCTCCATTCAAGATATTCTTAGACCATTCTTAAAGGTCTTTCAGAAGGCTTAAAAGCTCATCTCTCTTGCTGAAGTTCTTATTCCGTTCCGCTTCTAGTATGGCATGTTCCACCCAGATTCTCAGCTCAGAATAATAATCTACTTTAGACGAATTTCTTCTTTCCATTCCGCTGGTACATGACTGGGTTGGCGTGCATGCCTGTTCATTTGTCAATTCCATAGTTTTCACCTCATATTTGTAAGTAGAATCGTTAAGAAAAATGACAAAATTCTTACAATCCTTTTTGTCAAAATTCTCTACGAGAATTCCACCTATAAATAGAAGTACTTGGTCACTTATTAAGATATGTGCACAATTAGATGGCAAGAAGCGTGGCTAGAACCATCTTTGAATATTCTCAAATTACAATACAATATTCTAGAAGCTTCACCACTTTTCTACATGAGATCCGAGTCACGCAGATATTTGCATGCACAGGAAAGTTCACATCTAGAACATTATTAAAAACAGCTTTCTATCTCAGCTTTCTTTCGTTATCCAACTTTTTCAAGAGTTTATCAAGAATTTTTCCTTTAACTCTCAATTCTTGTTCAGAAATCGTCTGTCCCATTGGGCATAATTCATCAACAATGGCACCTTCACTTACAAGATGCACAACAGGATAAAGATAGCACCCCAATGGTCTTTTTTCATAGATTCGACATTTCTTATCAGCGATACTATAGAAATAGCACAATCCATCAACATTTCTCAGGCGAGCCACACCACCATCTATAACTGCAAATTCTTCTCGGCGATAACCTGCTTCCTCTAATCTTTTAACGTCATAGCTTGAAAGCTCCATCTCCGTTTTTTCACAGCATTTCCCACAATTTGAACAACGCACGAAAAACGAACTCCCATTAGACGCAATAGCAGAAGACAGCCGAGTTATAGTTTTTTTGGTAGCCTGAAAGAGTTACAAAATTTCTTTCCGCCTTGTTAAAGCGTATTCTGCTTAGATGAGGCATTTCATTCACCAATCAACATGCGCCTTTCTATAGGGCCCCCGCGTTCTAAGCCTTGCTTTTTTCTTCTTGTCTTTCTTTTTCAGATTTTCATCTTCAACTTGTTCCGTCATTTTCTCCTCAGACGACCCGTTTGATTCCATCAGGCTATTTGCCTCCAAACGATTCTGTGCTATGCATGCGGGATCATTCTCTCGATTTCTTTCTTGTCCTCAAGAAACTTTGCGTATTCACTGTAGTTTCTGAATGCACGTAGAAATATGATCTGCCTTCTCTTGTCCACGCAGTAGACTACGTGTATGTTGTCTCTCTTTGCCCTAAAGACGAGGTTTCCATTTACATTTTCTTCAAACTTATGCAATTCATTGAAGTTAATGCTTGAACATTCAAGAACATCCTTTACAATTGATTTTACTTTTTCCGCATCCTTCAAATCTTTAAAAAAACGTCTGGAAACAACAACATTCTTTATCAAAGGTCGAATAGTCATGAAATGGCTATGGCAATTAATGCAGAAGTCTTTCTCAACAGCGCATGGATTTTCCACTTTGATAATAATATCCATGTTTAACATTTAGTGCAGACATAGCGAAAACTGTTGTGGTGCTTCTGCCATGTGTGACCTAGTTGGACAAAATGCTTAATAGTTTTCTAATTGTGCTTAATGTCTTAAGGGCCGGTAGATCAGTTTGGTATGATCGCCACGTTGGCATCGTGGAGGCCGTGGGTTCAAATCCCGCCCGGTCCATTATCAAAGGGGAAACCCTTTCCGCCCCATCACCCATATTTTATGGCTGATATAAGAGGATTCGTCGCTGAATGGCTCAACGCGCGCAGTTTCTGGCTTTAATGATTTAAGTCTGATATGCATACTACTAGCAGGGTGTGCTGGAATGGCAGCGTCCGCTTTCAATATACCGTTCCGAGACAATAGAAAGTTACGACACGTTATTGGTGAAATTAAGAAAGATGTGAAGTTGCAGACTTTGTGGAGATGTTCAAATACCATGGCGATCGATCGTATGGGCTTCACAGATCATGGACCTACTCATGTCAAAATTGTGGCTAACTCTGCCTTGAAAATACTGAGAATGCTTGTTGAAAAGAAGATTGTGCCAAGTATCGTTAAGGATTACGGTAAGAAAAATGAAGATGCTGAAGTTGTTGTGGTTCTTGGCTCTATTTTTCACGATTTGGGCATGACGGTAACAAGAGACGAGCATGAGCTATACGGCGCATTGTTAGCTTCGGAGTTCATTGAGAAATATTTGCAGGGCATTTACTCTGAAGAGGACAGGATGATTATTCTTTCGGAGGTGTTACATGCAGTCGTGTCCCATGAAGACCCGCGCAAGCCCTTGACTTTGGAGGCAGGCATAGTGCGTATCGCAGACGCTTTGGACATGGAGAAAGGAAGGGCAAGAATTCCTTTCCAAGCTGGGAAGGTGGATATTCACTCTGTTTCGGCGCTTTCAATTGAGAAAGTGAGCATTCAAAAAGGTGATGAGAAACCGGTTACAGTGAACATCACGATGTCTAATCCTGCAGGTATTTTTCAGATTGATAGTCTGTTGAAGCCTAGAATTGAGAATTCAGGAATTGGAAACTACATTCACGTTGTCGCTGAGGTAACTGGAGAAGAACGGAAGATACTGGAAAAATACGAATTCTAAACTACGCCCATTTCCATGCATACGACGGTGACAAAACGCCGTCTTCTAGAGTATATTGTTACCAGCATGGAGTTAGCATCCTGTTCAATTCATTTTAAAACAAGCTATTCTGACTCTCCCATATGAGTTTTAATTCTCAATAAGTATGGTTATCGCTTCGCATGGATTCGTTTTGAGGATTCGCTACGTTTATTTATTGATATGATACAGTTATCAGTTGAAGAAGTGGGAGAAACTAATGTCCAAAAGAGTGCCATCAAAGGATGAAGCCCTAGAAGCGTTAGACTTTATAGTCAGCGTGCTTAAGGAACATGAGAAGGATCTGGATAGGCTGATAAACGAGTTGGGCGGGATAACGGAGAGGTTGGGCGATTCAGGCGAGATTACGGGAAAAGTGGAGAAGGTTGAAGAAAGACTAACTACATTGCAGAATGAGATAACAAATCTGATAACATTCTTGTCTGCTCCACGTGAAGCTTCTGCAATACCTGTTTTGTTGCCGTCTCAAAGCCAGAAGCCTGGAGCTTTGCAGGTTGTCGAGGCTAAAGGTCCTCCAGTGATTTTACGTTGTAAGCAGTGGGAGGATTTTCAGACTTTGGCTTATCAGGCAAGTACGTTGTCTTTCCTGTTCAGGGAGGAGGAGAAAACGTTTCAGGTTGATGCGTTGAAGAATAATCAGATATTGACCTATAGTGGGGAGCTTCCTAAGGCGGCTTCTCTTTTGAAGTCTTGGCTTTCGAGGCAGTTGGATGTTCCTGAGAAGAATGTTCTTGAGGGTGTTTTGGCTATAGGGTAAGCTCTTTTTTGATGTTTGTGTGTATGGTTACTCAGCAAGGTTTTTATAGGCGACATGTATATTAAGTCTTACGAGGCAATATGGAGGGTCGAGGTTGAAGGCTAAACCAAAAGCAGCCTTTAACAGTTTTTTCCGTTTTCGAAGCCTTCTCCTTTCTCCTCGATGACGGAATGGCTGTGTTGGTAGCCAAAAAACAATGAAGACCCTCCAAACTCAAGCCTTAGGCTAGTGACGACACAAATGGACAAAAGTGAAAGTGCACAGAAAAAGATCAGAGAGGAATTCGTAAAGTTCGAGAGGACAATGGAGGAAATTCATTTTCTCAAGCTAGTTACTCAGGACTTGAAAAGTTTTAGGGAAATGTTGAAATTTAAAAAATACGACTAGCTTGCCAAGGCTTAATCCTTAAATATTATCCGTCGTTATTGCTTCAGGCGAGCCTCTCATGGAAAAATCCAGTCAGAACATGTGCCTATTCAATACGTTGACACGCAAGAAAGAAGAATTCAAACCGTTAACAGATAAAATAGTAACCATATACACTTGCGGCTTGACCGTTTATGATTTTGCGCATATAGGCAACTTGCGAGCGTTCACTTTTGCAGATGTTCTAAGGAGATATTTGGAATACAAGGGTTTCACTGTGAAGCATGTTATGAACTTTACAGACGTTGGGCACATGTTTGAGGATGTAGATATAGGGAAGGATAAGTTGGAGGAAGCTGCCAAAAAAGAAAAGAAAGACCCTTGGGCAATAGCTGAATTTTACATTAAAGCCTTCTTGGAAGATTGCAAGGCAATGAATTTTAGAGAGCCAATGGCGAGACCTAGAGCAACAGAGAGCATAAGGGAAATGATTGAGTTAACAGAAAGGCTAATCAAAAATGGGTATGCCTATGTTGTTAATGGCTCTGTTTATTATGATGTTGCGAAATTCAAAGATTACGGGAAATTGTCAGGAAACACTCTTGACAAACTAAGGGCAGGAGCAGGCGGCAGAGTTGAGTTTAATCCAGACAAGAAGGAGCAGTTTGATTTTGCGCTTTGGATATGTGATCCTACGCATATAATGAACTGGAAGTCTCCTTGGTGTGAAAAAGGATATCCGGGTTGGCATATCGAATGCTCTTCAATGTCAATGCGATACTTAGGTGAGACTGTTGACATTCATACTGGCGGAGAAGATAACATTTTCCCGCATCATGAATCTGAAATTGCGCAGTCTGAGGGCGCGACGGGCAAACAGTTTGTTAAATATTGGATGCACGTAAGGCATCTGATGGTTAATGGAGAAAAAATGTCGAAGTCGCTGGGGAATTTTTATACATTGAAAGATTTAGTGAAAAAGGGATATTCTGCGAAGGCTTTTAGGTATCTTATGCTTACAGCCCATTACAGAACAAATTTGAATTTTACAGAAGAGAGCCTGAAGAATTCAGAGAAAACTGTTAATGGTTTAATTGATTTTGTTGATAAAATACGAGAGCTTAAGGTTGAAGGAGAACACAATGGAGCAATTGATGATAAGATAAAGGAAACACAGAAGAAGTTTGAAGAGGGTTTGGATGACGATTTAAACATGCCTTTAGCACTTGCAGCAATTTTTGAACTTGTGAATGAAACAAACAAGGCTATCGACGAGCAAAACGTGTCTAAGAAGAATTTGGAAGAAGTTTATGGTTTGATGATGGACTTTGATAGAGTTCTAGGCATATTGGAGCACGAGAAAGGAGTATTGCCCAAAGAGGCTGAAGAGCTTATTCGCCGGAGAGAGGAAGCGAGGAAGGCGAAGGATTGGAAGACAGCCGACAGGATAAGAGAGGAACTTAGGGCTATGGGCATAACTATTGAGGATACATCTCAGGGTGTAAGATGGAGAATCGAAAAACAATAGTGGCAACGCGACAAAGGGGAAAGCGGTTGCTTTTTGTGTGACTAGACCCCCCTTATAAATACGTTGAACCCCAAACCTCAACCAAAACAAATGTCGATTATAGTTGTAATTCGATCCAGGGTTATTCCACAATCCTTAAGAAGTGAAGTATAGGCATAGTAGACTAGGCCAATGCAGAATGAATAGAACTATTTTGGTTTCCTTCACAATCTTGTGCTTGTTATCCATAGTATTTTTGTCAGGATTAGCGTTTGAAATTCAACCAGTTAAAGTTGCTGGTGAAACAATATACATTAGCGCTGACGGCTCAATAAACCCGCCAACAGCACCTATTTCGACTATTGACAATGTCACCTACATATTCACTGACAACATTCACGATGCGATTGTTGTTGAAAGAAATAACATTGTGGTTGATGGGCTAGGCTACACCCTTAACGGAACAGGATTTTCTTGGACTTGCAAAGGAATAGACCTGACTGGAAGAAGCAACATAACAATCAAAAATGTAGGAATTAAGATGTTCTGGTATGGTATCTATCTGTATGAGTCTTCAAACAACACTATTTCTGGAAACAACATAACAACAAACCAAGAATATGGAATATGGCTCTTCTCGTCTTCTAATAACAGCATATCTGACAATAACATAGAAAACAATGGCTACAACGGTGTCAGTGTTTTTGCGTCATCGTTTAACGTTGTTTTCAGCAACAACATAACAATGAACAATTTTGGTGTTTCTCTTTCTCTTTCGTCTTTCAATATTGTGTCTGGAAACAACATAGATGGAAACATTTATTATGGAATAGAGCTTTCCGACTCATCTGACGAGATCGTATCTGAAAACAACATAAAAAACAACGATCATGGTATCGGGGTTTTCGGGGCGTCTTTCAACATTATTTTTAATAACATTATAGATGACAACGACAGAGGCATCGGGCTCTATTACTCGTCTAACAGTAATAATGTTTCCAGAAACAGCATAAAAAACAATGGAGAAGGTCTTTGTGTCGCTGAATCGTCTGACAACGTAATATATCACAACAGCTTCGTCAACAATACCTTACAAGCAGGAATCTCTGAGACTGGCTATGCCAATGTTTGGGACAACGGTTATCCTAATGGTGGAAACTACTGGAGCGACTCCATTAGCCCGGACTTGCACAGTGGTCCTTATCAGAATGAGACTGGCTATGATTGGGTTGGAGATTCTCCGTATGTTATTGACCAAAATAATATTGATAGATACGTGTTGATGCATCCTTTTGTTCCAGATATGGAAGGAATAAGAATAGTCTACAGAAATCTCTTGCTCAAATACGATGAACTGCAAGAACAGATTGATTTGTTAAACTCAACAATTAAGAACCTGCAAGACTTAATCAGCAATTTGACATCAAATCTAAACTCAACACGTGATAACCTACAAGGGCAAATCAACTCTCTAAATCAAACATGCGTCAACCTCAACCAATCAATCATAAACCTTCAAGAACAACAAGAGGCACTAGGCAACCAATTGAATACTGTTCAAAACTTACTGTACGTCTTTGTAGCACTTATGGTTATTCTCATAGCAACAGTCTACTTTGTAATAAGTAAAACTAGGACAAAGCCAGAAACGAAAGAATGCAAGTAGCTGGAAACATAGTCTTTGCTCCTCTATCTATTTTCAACCATGCTTCTTGTTTCAAACGAATTCATGCTTACTAGTATTTTTGAAAGGGATTCAAAACATAAAAAGAGGGAAGTTTTTAATTGTGTCGCCAGAACCCACGTTGTTTATGGCGTGTTGAATGGTCTTCCAAGGATTTCCTGATGAACCGTCTCCTGTCATATTTTCAATGAAATTGACCCCGTTATGTTCAAGATTGATTCAGACTTGTCTCGCAAATCTTTGCGGAGAACGCTGCTAGCTTAGGCAATAACATTAATCTGGTTCCAAAGAATATGTTATTGGGCGATGACGAAATCGAGGTATATTGATTGGGACGTTTAAATGATGTCTTTATCCCCAACTGAGCCCATTCCACTTCTGCAAGTCTTCGGGTCATAGTCAACAAATAAATTGTTGAATAGTGCCCTAGTTCGAAAAGAAACCAGCCAATACTGTTAATGCTGCCAAAGATTAGTCATCAACACATGTTACACCCTTATAAGAGTGGAAGCACTACTAAGCTTGAAAGGT